>JGI24021J15306_10012460_pt1 | contig 10562 bp, 4 predicted proteins | sample Ectturendosymbi1_FD_15306 | JGI IMG/M metagenome (IMG submission 15306) | reverse complement strand
TTATTGTTATGGGGCGAGGGACCGCAAGGTCATCGAATCAAGCCCCTAATAACGCAACACAAACAAAACAAAAGGCACATAAACAAGAGTAAAAAAACGTAAACAAAACGCAACATTGCTCGTTCAGCAATAAATTTTACGACAGAAACCAAACCTTGCAGGCAGAGGCGATTTCCGACATTGTTCGTATTGATTGACCTGATTGGCTAGCTCTGTATCAATTCTTCACAGATTTTAATGACATCTGCGACTGAATGTGATCGTGGCATCTCTATGTTCCACTGAATGCTCGTGGCTTCTCAGGCGCTGAAGAACGTGCTTCCAGTCGAAGATTCCTTTTCTAATAAGGAAATGCGCACATTTTGTCGTATCCGCGCGCATCAGTCTACAAGTGAAGCATTTAACACACTTTTGTGAAGAAGAAAAACAAAGCCAGCTTCTGTCAACTACTTCGCCATTGTGGTTCTGGCGACAACTAAGACTGGTAGTACATTTCCGTGCCAAGTTTCTGTCTTTTCTGTGTTGTGGAACACCATGTTTTAAAAACGACTTTTCATCACAATGTCAGAAAGAACCTGTTTCGTATTTCAACCAATATTCCCGCACTTTTCCGGTATATTTGCTGGCCAGAGGGCCCAGAGACCGATATCGTTGCCACCAGTGATAACGTCAGGCATCAGCCAGCTGATCTATCGTGTTTTTCGATTTTGCATCGTGGCATTCTTCTGCTACTGCACTGCTGGTTAAACTAGGTCTATTTTCATCGTTACGTAGATCTAAGTCTGTAGCAACACGTTTTTCGATTTTCTGTCCTCTTACAGGTTCCACAGAAATGTCTCCGCTGGACTTCACTGCCACTGTAAAATATTCACTTGAATGTTCCTTGACTTGGCTGCAACATCTTCCTCTCTCGTTTTTGCCTCTTTTGTTTTTTACATCTTTTAAAACCACTTCGATAAGCTCCACACTTGTTAAGATGACGATCCCCTTTCTATCCATGTTTATTTATTAATGAGCTCAATAAAACTGCCACATTTTTATCGCAAAAAGGGAGGACAGCTTACGATAGTCACTTACTTGAGTGTACTATCTACACTTAACCAGTCAAATAACAATTAAGCCTATTGGTAAGTATAAGCATTGAAGTAAGACGTGCAGTGTGGACGATGTTTCAGTCAAAACACAAAACAAAATCTTTATTTACTTGTCCTATTTAGCTCATGAATATTTTGCAGTTTCCTTAAATTTCTTTAAAATGTAAAATCGCCTTCAACGATATTATGGAACTAATGGCAAGAAAGATGTTTGAAATTGCACACCAGCTTTAACAAAGTAGAAACTGGTTCAGTTAGAAAGATTTCTATTTCTTTTAGATTTGTGGCTGCATCAAGGAAAAAATTGTTCCACATTAGCGTAATGAGCAATAACGCTGAAGTATATCTTTATCAGTTCGCTGAATCATTGAATGGTAATTGTAGGTTTCAAAATATTTTGCTCATCTTTCATGTTCTCATCATTTTACAATGAATTGCAGTTGGTTGATGCTCTTTTTGCACGAACCCAAACAAGTTTTGGTATTGGTGCAGTTGAGTATACAGCTTGCTCTATGTCAATACAATATAGCCAGTGGCGTAAGTGATGGGGGGCAGAGCGGCGAATTGCCCACCTGGCAAGCTGAATGTAAAAGCGGTCTCTCACTTAACTAATATTTCGGTTTAAGCATTCTTTTGGTTTTCAGTAGGTTGTTGTGTTTGTGTTTTCCGGATTATTTTCCGGTGATTCAAGGTTTTAGTTTAGCCATTCACATCATCATTTCTCAAGTTTTTTTTTGAGCGCTGGCTAGTGGACACCGTACAGTTGCCAGTGGCCCCTTTTATCTAAGTTTATCACCCTGGTTCAAACCTTTAGTTAAGCCACTGATAATAGCTATGTAAAATACTAAATGTAAAAAGTAGGATATTTTGACATTTTTAATGTCCTCGGAGGTATTTCATTTCTCATCAAAAAAGTGGACATGTACTCCAAAAAAAGGACGTATGGTAGCCCTACTTAATAATGCTACTCATATGCGACCTGTGCAAATCTGAGAAGGCAGACGCAAAATCTGTACGTAATGAGTACAGACGTAAGTTAATACGTTCTACGTGGCTTGGCCGTGAATTCACCATATCCAGATACCTGACCGACTTTCAGGAAAACAAAAAGTGTAATAGTTGTTTGTTCACAATATCAAATAATTTATAAGTGAAATACTGCCGTCTGGATGACCGATAATTTAATAGAGTCTACAAACAAACTTTCCTCGCTAATAAAAATGACTAGGTGGCATGCACATGTCGTACATATGGTTAAAAATATGAACATGGTGGGGGTAGCTGTTTGGTGGGGGGCCCTGGGCCCGGGACCCTTGGGCCCCCCTAAATCCGGCGCTGGTTGTTGCTTACAAATAAAAGCAAAAATGCCCAGCAGAATTCCCGCACCTATAAAATTGCATATCCCTGATTATGTGGTGGGACCAAGATAAACTATAATCTAGAACAGCGATTCTCAACGTGGTCCAGGTGGACCAGCGGTAGTCCACAGAGTTCTATTAACCCGTGATGAAACGTTCCTGAAAATTGTAATCTTCACTATACAATAAATTATGTAAGACTACACTTTGTGTTCATGAGGTGTCAGCATAATAACGTGGTCCAGCTGATATTTTTTTAAAAAGGTGATCCATGAGCCAAAGAAGATTGAGAACCGCTGATCTAAAAATTCTCCCAAATACTTTACACAGTTGGTATGAGCAACTTGATTGTTGTCAATTTCAACTGAAAATGAGGTTATTCATTTTGAGTTACATTAACTTAACATGAGGGTAGTTCTCTTATGCAGTACTTCAGGCTCAGAGACAATTTGTTGAATCTGATCCTGTTATCGATGCTTTGGAGTTCAACCATTGCTAGTGTTTTCAAATGTTATGGGTTGGTGTTTGAGGTAGTTAGGAGGTTATCATCTGCAAACATGTTTGTTGTAAGACTTGTGAACGTTTTAGCAAATCATTAATATATAAAGCATGTGGTAGAGATCTGAGCGCTGAAATCTGAGGCACTCCAAGGTTAATATTTTAAACATTTGAATTACACCCTTCAACAACAGTAAACAGCTAAAGATCTTGTAAACCATTTTTCAAATTTTTGTAGTCAGCAATTTTAGGGGTATACCTCTAATTCCATGAAATTGTTCAAGTTTGCACAAAAGTATGCTGTGGTCAATTGTATCAAACGCTATATAAATACAACAAAATATAACACAACAAGAAATCCATTTTTCTTCAAAAATTTTCTGTAAACTTTCATGAATACCACAGATAGCCCTTTGATATAGACCAGTCTTTCTCGAACTTTTTTATTCCATCGCCCCTTTTCACTCTCGACACGTCTTTTTCGCCCCCAAGCCTGATAAAGCAAACAGAAGATGGTAAATTTAAAGAAAAAGAAATTATTAAATAGTGAACCAAGTCATTGAATGGCTGAAAAGAGCAATGTATTACGACCCTAATTTTAGGTTCAGAATTCATGTGAAAATAATCCACACTGTAGCCGGGCACATGGACGATCCAGAGTAAAAATATAACGGAAAAATTGCTTTAGCAACATCCTCCAACGATAAAAATTTGCAAGAAACTAGCAAGTCATACTAATAGGCTACTGAAGTTAACTCAATGATCGATTATTGGTTGAGCATTTTTTCACGCTTTATGTTGTTTTGCCTCCCTATCGCCCCTTTTGGTTTTTTCGCCCCCTTGCCCCTCAAAATCGCCCCCAAGGGGCAATTCCGCCCACTTTGAGAAACACTGATGTAGACGGTCATATCATAGATTGGCAATGATATCATGGATAGCCAAAGAATATTGATATGTAGACAGTCCACTTTGAGACAAACACATAAATAAGATAAGTTTATAAATAAACAAATGAAATCGTGGCTTAGTGAAATTTGAAAGTCTTGCGAAGTGGTACCAGAAACAACAATGCATAAAACAGTGATTTAAATCATGTGGTTCCAAAATTTCTTGGATGTTGCGGGGGCCAAATTTTCCGGGCTCCAAAAGTGCTGGCCCGTGCCGTCTCTACTCCAAGGTCTAAAAAAATTAGGTATTCCATCCGCTTGTCTTATTTTGGTTTCTGATGCGCATGCGGTATCCACGTCATTTGAACATCGGTCCTGCAGACAACCCCGAAGGAAGTTCTGAACTAAGTCTCAATAAAGGTAAAAGTAATTGGATTTTAGCTTAGGATAATAAATCATGGTGTTTTAAGGCAGGACTACCAGAGTTGTATATACGTCACGTATATATCTTCGTGTACTTTCATGAATTTGTGTGTTCTTTGTTATTGCGATGCATGCTTGACGTCTAGCGCGTTGCGTGTGGGAATGAAGACCTTACACAATGCACAATGTCAACTGTTAGTTTAATATCACTTCTGGTACTATTTACTTCCAAGATGCAAGTTTGGACATTTTGGCACATGCTACTTTTATGTGAATCGCCATTATTTGGTACAGTTCTTGATAACTGACTTAAAACAGAATAACCGCAATAATATAAAGAAAAGCCGGCAGATATCGAGTTATTAACGTTAATTGATAACAATAATTAAACCGTATCAAGCACGTCTTGGTTCTGTTTACATTTTATTCAATTAGCTCTAAGCTTGCTCACGCTGAACTCAGTGACTCGTTCGATATACGACTTTAGCAAGTCGTAAGATGTGCTTTTAGTTGAGAATTTTGTTGAGTGACATTTTATATTCTAAGCGCAGTGGAAAAATAAAAAATTCAGTAGTGTTATGTCTTATGAATGAACGTAAAATCATCCGTAATAAGTGAAAGTGAGTTGGACAACAGTTATTGATAAGTGAGTGCATGCTCTTGTTCTTACTAATAGTCTTAGCGATTTGTCCTTGATTGTGAACATAAAAATGAAATACCGAATTGCAATGAGTACAATTATTATTTTTACCACATCAATTTAGGACACATCAAACTGGGCTGTTACGGTAGGTAAAGTTAGGTTAAATTTTGGTTAGTTTTAAGGTTAGATTAGTGTTATTTTGGTCCGGAATCTGGTATGCAAAGCTGATTTTTCTGAAAATAATTTTTAAAGAAAATTCTATCTACCCTAAAAATGTCATTTGGATATATATAGATATACAGTGGAACTCCACTAGCACGACCACCCACTGGACCGCACTCAATTGGTCGTGTTAGCGGGACTGGGGTCGTCGCGTCACACATGCATATCTAAAGGTTTCAAGTATTATCGCGATCACTTTATTTCTTCAGTTCCTTCCTTGATTGGAAGTTATTTAGCTTTGTCTTACTTGCTGTCATAGCCTATCATTACTGTACTACAAAATCACACAACGAAAAAAGATGATCTCGGCAGTACAAATTCCGGATGAGTTTACGGTATGAGTTTGTTACATCACATTGGCACTTACTGCGCTTACACTCACGCCCACACCCCTGTACCCACGATGCTTCAGGACCAGTGTTGCCAGTTTGCCTTTTTGAGGCCAAATCCGTAGTTTTTGGCCTTTTTTTAAACTCCTTCGGTTTTTTTTTGAAAAAAGGCCAAATATAATTTGGCTATTTTAGCCTTTTTTGATCAAATCGTATGTCGGTTTGGCAGATTTAAAGATCATTTTGGCAGATTTCTAGAAACTGGCAGATATCTGCACACTGTTTCTGGACAGAGAATGATAAATTTTTATTGCAAACTCTGCACTCGAATTTTATAATTTTAGTTTTGCTGTTTCATGCTTTTAGTTTTGCTGTTATCAGGTTATTGCTTAGCAAGAACAAAATTTTTGAAACGTTTAGCAGTTGAGTGAGCTTTATTCTGTATATGCATATATTGTCTTTTAAAAATGCTGTGCGACCTGTAATGTGTGTTTAAAAGTGTCGTTGTGTATTTTTCTTGTATTTGGCTTTTTTTGGTGCTGTCTGGCTTTTTCTTACGGTTGATGTGGCCTTTTTTACTCATAACATCCTGACAACCATGTTCAGGACTACATGAGGTGCAGCTGAACAAATTGCTGCTGACAGGTTACCAGTTTTCCAGCGTAAGGTACCAATAGAACAGTGGTTCTCAACCTTTTTTATCCCATGCACCCCTTTAACCGTTATTCACAGATAAAATTCCCCCTTAGAAATTTAGTTTGTGAAGAACACTTTTACACCAGTACACTAAGAAGAGAAACTAAACTCTTCACATTTAATGAGCTCTTTGGCCTCTAATTTAATTAATACCAAATTATTAGTAATTAACTAACTTTTCTTCTGAACGAAGTCCAGAGCCGACATGGGCTATAATTTGTGTGCTACGCATAAATGGGTGGCAATTTAGAGGGCAGTTGGGAGCGCTACACCACAAAACAATTAATAAACTCCCCAAACTGGACGCAACAACATACTTAAACTAAATTACATTACAAAATCCTCAATACAAAATCCCCCCTGGTGGGGAATTCCCCCGGTTGAGAACCCCTGCAATAGAATATGTTGGTCGTGTTACGCGGTGCTCGATTAGCAGTTTTGTAACAGCTGGACTGTGGGCGCGGTCTGGATACCGGGGTGGTCGCATTAGTGAAAAAAGGGTAATGCATTAGCACAGGGAAGACCGCGTCAACGTGGTCGTGAATCGTGATAGCGGGGTAGTAGTCAACGGGGTGCCACTGTTTATTCAAAACATTCAAACGGTGTTTTGTGAACATTTATCGATATGGTTTCAAGTCTCCAGAGAGAATTGGAAACTTGAAATCAATGAGTTTGTTCATATTGTGACGTCCATATTAGTTAACGATTCGTTTTTTTTGCTCAAGCTTTTTTGTTTCATACAAATATTTCAATTCGTTCATTTACTTTTTCCCTATTAACGAAATTTATGTATGTATAGAAAGTCCCCCCTTTCTAAGTTTCAGCCAAGGGTCCCACACAACCTTAATCCATTCCTGGTAGTGTGTGCGTAAGTGGAATTGCGTTGGAAGATTGGCGAACGTACTCTGTGGAGCGCCTTAAATGCTAAACGTCGTGAAGGAAGGTGCAGATATCGTAAATAAAACTATATGTGTGGTAATAAGAGCTCAAACAAAGTGGTCAAAACAGAATGGAAAAAATCAATGAACAAATCAAAGGGGTACAAGAATCATTTCTTGTTTGTGAAACAGTATAGTTATCTTCTTGATGCTATAGTTGTCGTCTTGATGAAAACTACATGAAAAAATCCTCTTGACATCTACATACGCGTTTAAAGCAAAACAGCAGTTAGTGGCATCGTGCCTGCGCTCCTCCATTTATTAACACAGTAGTTTCCACAATTATATACGGTTAGACGTACGTGACGGGGAATCTATGGGACTGAATTTTTTGTAACTCTGATGTGAAAAAGTTTGTTGACTTTCTAATTACTCTTCACGTTCTTTTCAGAGACAAATGTACGATAGATTACGAAATTTTAATAATACCTTTAGGTGAGGGTCCTAACTAGTTTATACCTCACATATTTTTGCCCTTCTTCATACTTCGAAACTGTTGGCAGAGTGAGGTTATTTGTATCCTGGTGCTTTTACATATGATCGGCTGAACACGGGAGGTCGGCGGTCCAACCTCCCACTATTTTTCAAGGGGTTCCAGGTGCAAGGGACCCCAATATTTTACGGAATTTTTTATTTGTCGTTATTAAGGAGATCTTCAAAGTGCTGAGTGCTTGACCTTGACGATAAATCAAGTTTATTTTCATCTCAACCTTGTACATGCGTCGCTCTGTCTTTTACTCGTGACCTGATACAAAACACCTCTGAGACAAGTTTAATGAATATGCCTGTTTTCAGCAGGGGCGTAACGAGGCTAGATGGCGCCCGGGGCAGGAAGAAAGTTTGGCGCCCCCATGTTCGAATTTGAGGTCTTTAGGAAGCAAATGTACTGTATTGAAGAAAGTACTTTTAGCATTGTTGGGACTTTTTGGCGCCATTACAGTTATTCGGAGTCACCATAGTGATTCGGCGCCCGGGGAATTGTGCCCCCCTTGTCCCCCGTCGTTACGCCCCTGGTTTTCAGTAAGGACGATCGGGGTGGTTGCGTGGGTGTGTGCAGTAAAACTGAAAAATGTTACTTAGTTCCGAAGTGCCCAAATTCTAAAGATGCAAAGCCTTACGAAGGGATAGGTTACCTGCATTACTTGAAAATTGGTGCTACTATTCTAACACAAATTGAAATGTTTTACCGCAGGCTTGCTTCATGGAGAATCACATGGTACTGTTAAAACTTTGAAAATGATTTTTGAGCACTCGTTTCTATCAACATACCAGATATTCAACGAGTACGGTTTAATTTTTGTCATTCTTACACGAATAAGCTGTTGAATGATAGCGATGCACTAATGTTCATTCATCTAATTGCTGCTAAACTAACCGCTCTCCAACTATCACATGCCGAAATTAAAAGACTGGTGTTGATCAAAAAGCAGATGAGCAATGTTGGGAACCGTCAGCGCACCTTTCTAGAATTTATCTTACTTTAATCGCAGTGGAATTTGAATGTCGTTTCTTAGTCACCCTATTTCTTAGCGTGAAGTTAGGAAAAGGTGACCACAGGGTGAATGACGGATCTGTTTGTGGTTTGTTTTGTTCCACGAATCTCATGACGAGAAATAGATTGGTACAAACAAACGGGCCGTTACGTGGAAACGCAGGGCCGACTGGTTGCCCTGTCTCATTTTGCAAACAAGACTACTTATATCTTTTTTTCAATGACTAGCTCTCATCGCTGCGCAAGTGTGCCGCTTCATTTTGATGTCCATGGAATCGCAGCGCTGTGTGGGCATCGCAATCATAGTTCTGCTTGGCTTGGGTTCTTCTGTAAATGATAAAAAGAGATAAAAGCTTGAAGTTAATATCCTACTCCAACGAACCTCCATAGAAATGCCAATATTCTAAGTTAGTGGTCGGCTAAATGTGGGCTTTGGTCCACTTGTGGACCATTCAGCACTTTATATCGGGCCGCACAACACTTACAGTGTGGGCCGCGGAGTAGGCTATGTAACAGCTACATTCTTGCACCGGTTGCGTGGGCCAGTGGCGTGCAGAGGGGGGAGGCAAACGGGGCGCCGGCCCCGGGTATCCAAGGCAGGGGNGCATCCAAAGAGTGAAATTACAAAAATTTAAATGCTGTAACTAGATGATTTTCCTTATTTTAAGTCTACTATTACATGCTGCATGGATTTAATTTTTCGAAACTTGTTCTGTTGTCAACACTAATTTTTACGTATTCAAATGCCAGTAATTCTCAGCTTATTCACTACCAGGGACTTTTACTCTATGTGTCCGGCGCGCAGCCAATCAAACTGATCGTGACGTGACTTGTTCCACATCGTGCGATCAAGGGAAAATCACATAAAAGGATTAAAAGATAATCAGGGTGGAGAAAAACCCAGTTTTTTTAATACCTAACCTCCTGGGATTTTTGTTTTTTTTAATCCGTTTTGTGGGTTTTTTTTAAAAGAAACAGGTTTTTGTTCCTTTAAAAAAAAACACAAAAAACCCATTCTGAATTGTTTGATTGCATTATGCAACATCAACACTTCCAGAATTCCACATTAATAACTTATGCCTATTATGGCATTCAAATTTGCGGGTAAAGAAATGTACCCCATCTTTGTATCGCAAAGTGTGGTTGGTCAATTCACTCCAAAGTGGTAAGGCTTGGCAAGAATGCTCACAGCAAACAGAGAAAACCCACTCCCCTATAACTCTGCAGTTTCACGTCAAGTTTATATAGGCTGCATTCCCTGCTAGTTCAGCATCTATATAGTGTATTTTTTCAATATATGGTTTGGTATGGTTCAACATCAGAACAGGCCCGTCGCCAGGATTTAGCAGCAGGGAGGCCAAAAACCAGAAAGAGGGGCCAAAAACCAGAAGGGGGGCCACATTTTTAAAATACAGTATTGGATGTATGCAGCAACCGGGGGGCTAAATGTGAAATGGGGGGAACCAGTGGTGAAAGTAGAATAATTTTCTTACCGGAACGATCCAGTATTTGTCAATACCCACCCAAAATTTCAGCCATAAATGTGAATAAGCAATCAAGAGCAGGTCTACTTTTGGCCAACCCTGTATCGTACATTTTAAAAATACAAAAAACGTACGGTACATTCTGAAAACCACCATCTCAAAATCAACCAAAAAGCGTTAGGCTATAGGCTATTTACGGCAACTTGCACTATCTCCAAAAGTGGTTCAGGCAATGCAACTTGAGTAACTTGAGTTGTCTAAATTTAACACCTCATACTATAGCCTACTTGCTAGTATTTGCAATCTACATACCCTAAAATAGCAAACCTGATACAAATACTTTGCATCGTTTGCAGGGCCCTAGGCTGTTTTAAAGGGGGCTCTTGTGAAAGGTTTGCGACTGATGTCATACAAATTAGTACTACACACAGGACGGGATTTAACTGATGCGAGGCCCTACGCTAATCCACTTGTGAGGACCCTTCACCCATTGTTGCG
>JGI24021J15306_10012459_pt1 | contig 10562 bp, 7 predicted proteins | sample Ectturendosymbi1_FD_15306 | JGI IMG/M metagenome (IMG submission 15306) | reverse complement strand
TTACTTTATGCCATGCCCATAGCCATGGGGGCATTCAGGGACAGTGTCCCTAAATATTTTTGTGCCAACTGAATTTTGTTGTGCCAAGAAAAATTTCTTTTTAAACATACACTGTACTAAAACAAATATGTCCCCCTTAACACGTTATTTTGCCCTTCAAACCTCAAAACCTGCCTACAGGCCTGCTTTATGCCAGCCGACACTTTCAAACTTGTGGCATTCAGACTTCTGACTCTGCAAATGTTAGTGATTTCAGTCCACATATCATCTTTGCAGTTAGTTGGCATAGAATCTGTGACCTTATAGTTGCTATGATTGATAAAACTTCCATTGCCTTTATAAGTCATATTATCATAAGAAGTCTCTGCCTTCTTTAATAATGAGTAAAACCAATTAGAATATCATTTAAATGTGTCACACAAATCACAGAAATCTTCAGAACTGCCTATGATTTTTGCTTGATTTTTTAATTTTATCACTGATTTAAATTAAATCAATCAACCCTGACTAGAAATAGCTGAACCATCATTCAAAATTTTTTGCGCTTATGCAACATCCCTTAATGCAAAGAAGTTCATAACACCAGTACTAATGTATGAAATGAAATATCAATTGAAATGCCATTACTGAAACTGTCAACTTAATAATTTCATTGACACTCATGGTACACATGCATAAAATGTTAAAAACCTATAATAATATATTTGTTTCATGAATCAAAATTATGTTTTAAACTATGTTTACAGTCAACAGCCTTGGTATTTGATGGAATTTAAATGCAACTTTCACTTTATGCCATTCTACACTTTCAAACTTGTGGCATTCTACAGTTACGACTTCTGAATCTGCAAGGGTTAATGATTTCAGTTCACATGTCATTTTCGCAGTTAAATGACATAGAATCTGTGACCTCACAGTTGCTGTGATTGATAAAACTTCAGGTGGTTTTAACTTGTGTCGTCATACTTATAAGAATTCTTTGCCTTCTACACTAGTACTGCATAGGCTGTGACACATATTAGAATGTTAATTAATTGTGTCATAGACATCACACAAAGCACTAAAACGACATGTTTTCTTTTATTTTTATCGTTTGATTTAAATCATGATTTTTATTACTTGATTTAAATCATGATTCAAATCAATCAACCCTGATCAGCATGCAAACTGTGGCACCATGGTACCCGATGTGTGTAATCTCACAAACCATGAAAAGTCAGAAGCATCAGTAATCAGCTCCAGTGCAAGGCCAAGCAAGACCTGATCTAAATTTTGGAGAAAAATTTTAATGATATTCTTATAATTTCGATGTTTTTTTGTGACAAAGGAATAGCAATACCACTAAGTTTGGCTTTTCTTGAAATTTTTATCTGGCAATTCTGGAGCCACATGTAGCTCCCAAGTCACCTTTTGTGTGCCTCTGAACACCCTTTCATTATATGTAACAAACTTCATTCTGCAATAAAACATGTTAATTGATTTGCTAAATGGTTTTCAGTGCAGCTCTCTAACAAATTCTTAGGTCTGGATTTGGCTGCCTACAGCGAGAAGATTGAGAACCACTGCTCAGGATCAAGTAACTTGGCAACATCTCATGTCAAAACATGCAGCATTTTGACAAAAACTCTTGAGTTTATTAAGAAACAACAGGTAAAGCGAAGACACTTTGATTGTCTAGCTACTTGGATAGGAGTAGCTTATTGCCATAGTAATGCAATGCACTACAGATTGGTTAGTGTTGCATTTGTATAATGCACTAGACATCATGGTTGGCTAGTGCCACATTTGTAAAATCTTTATTCAGCACCTTACTGTATTTATCTTGGAGTTGGTTAGATTATCCCTTCTGACAATTACAGCAAAACATTGAACTGGGAGTGAAGTCCTTGCTGGGGCTATACATTCATTGTGAAAAGGACTGCATTGCTTAACACTTTGAGAGCTGGTCTACAAATATATCGTACCTGGATTTAGGCCAAAACCAGCAGTTATCAGTTGCCTTACCAACACCATAGCTCCTCCACCAATTGCACTAGAGAGCTGTTCAAGGAATCAAACTAGCGTTTCTGGTTCAAATGTTACGATCTAAAATAAACAAATTAATTAATTATCTACTTATCTAATTAGTCAAATATTTTTATTACTTTAGATCATAACGTTTGAACCTGAAACCCCAGCAAGTCATCCGAAGTATCAAAAGACTTGGAGCCTACTTTCCAATAAAAATTTCAGCGAAATACTACCATCTAACAGTTTGAGCCCAGGGGCAGGTAAATTGGGCCAAGGTGGCCTAAAGGCACTCCCCTTATGATGTCATTCACGAAAAATCTGCACTACACAACCAAAAATTGTTTTTCAAGTTGCAGACTAGAAGACTTGCTGCATCTTTTGAGCCTTTGAACAGCTCTCTACCGCTTTCAGTCCCCAAGTCATGTGTGTGCAAAGCCACTTGCGATTCGGGTGTTTTAGCATAAACTGCTTGACTTAGACTGGACATCAAAGGCAGGGGTTCCCATCCTTTTCATGATCTTGTACCACTTGGGCACACCATATTCTCAAATTGTACCACTTCTTCCAGAACAACTAATTTGATCAAATCTTAGTTTAGTCAGAAGAGTAATATACATTAGAATAGCAATAAATAACTCAACCTAAATTTAATGAGATGTTTGTTTTTGTTTACCTTCCACCAATTGGTTGATGCCTGGTGTGAATTCGCTAACAGCGCATCGGAAGTCATAATGTTGCGATACAATAGGAATAGCAGGCTAAAGGAAAATTATTTATTTAGAAATAAAGGCCGATATGTAGAGTAGAAAGCTGTTAACCCAGGTTTTTGTGAAAAAACGGAAGTTACTTGCAGTTACCTTTCTAGCTGATCTAACTCAATTTTGGGGGTACCGTTAAGTACCCCCCAATGACCACACCCACCAGGTGTGACATGACAAAGAACCAATTCCTTGAACAGGAATGTATGTCACATGATGTGGTGCCATGAATAATTGGTTATCTTTCCAGATAACTTGGATGCTCTAGGCTCTTGCTCTGCAGGAGCCAGATAAAAAATACTGAAATTCCCACCTGCAACTGAACTCCAATAAACTTACTACTTAATTGCCACTGTTGTTACATTTAACTAGTGAAGTTATAATGTGCCCTGCTGGGTGAATAAGCAACCCCTGGGTCATGGAAGCTGGACCACTATATAACCAAAATTGATACCAAAAGTTTACGCCCAACATACACCTTTGGTATCCTTTTTGTGGTATTGTGAATGCAAGAAGAGCATAAAAACTAGCAACTCACCAGTGCAACACATGTTGGAATATTTTCACTCCATTGACCAGTGGTTAAGCATTCTAAAGTTTCAATTGTTGAGGATCCAGAATAACCAGCAGAACAAGCAAATATACACTTGCTTCCAACTGGGGACTCTTTTTCAGAACAATTCGTTGGGAGAATGACTGCTTTGGGACCAACGAAAACTGGTGGACAAACACCTGTAATAGCGTTGTTGTAGTCACTTGCGTACACATAAATCATTTAGTTGCCACTTAATGCCACATATTAACACCTATGGACACTCAAAGGTATGATTTGCCCATATCGATTGTGCTTGTGAGTTAGCTCCTCAAAGTTAAATACGCACTGCCTTTAGAAGCATTTTCTAATATAGAATATTGAATTAACATCACTCTATTATGAGAGTATAACTGCTCAGCTAACAATCAATAAAAAATAAATTTCAGAAAAAATTCATCTTGTGCATTTAGTATTGTGCCACTTTACATTGAGTATTGCGTCATTATACAGCACAAGAAGAAGTGAAACTAACAAGTTTTCTATCAACTTACCATGACACTTCAGTGCAATCTTCATTGGTTATGCACCAAAAGTACTAAAGACTAATGATTTCAAGAATGTACATTTCCCTTGATCTCAATGCTCACCTTTCTTGGATGCTGGTGTTCCAGCAATTCCTCTTGTGTCCACTGCAATCCATTCTTGCGTTATTTGCTGAGATGTACTTAAAATTGCTGGTGCATTAATATCATTTCTTCCAATGTCTACGAATCTGAGAAAAAAGTCTTGACTTGATTTAATGACCAAGAAGTACTTGATAACTTCCCCAAGGTTTTAGCAGGAGTAAATGATTATTCAAACAAATCTAACTCTTTTTGAGATGGTGGTGTTAACCATGATCAGCCAAAAAAATAACTACCATTTAATCTTGCTACAATTTGTTAACACTTTTGTTACTGCACTATGCAGATCCATTGAGTGTAATGAAAGTAACCAAACAAACCAGTAAAGGCAGGTCAACATTTCAATGATTATGATTGTGAGGTTGATTGACATGACTGTGGTGACTTCAGTAATGTTTGATGTGCTTGCGATGATTGGCAGCTATGTTAACTTCACACCATGGCTGTGTGGCTACAAGGGCAATGACATGGTGGTTTCCATGGATGTGTTTGCAAATTTTGTGACAATGAGGCAACTGTGCGCGACTAACCAATAACCAGATTTTTTCTAATTTGAAATATTTAAATTCTTGAATGTGGTTTGAAAGCTGTTTTTTTGGTCATTTTTTGGACATAGACCAAAAAGATTTTGAAATGACCAAAAACATTAAGCCATTTCTGTCAAAATGCCTGAAAATAGAGGCTAATGAGCACTGTTACAGTAAGTTTTAGTACAACTGTGAGAGAATCAGCAAAAAAGACCAAAATGTCTCAGTGAAAAAATTAGTTTGAAAGTATGTCAGAGCATTCAGCCTGAATCAGTAGGTCCTCACATCATGAATTTCTTGACCATTAGATTATTGCCTTCCACCTGCGTGCTTCATTTTATTGATATATTTGAGGTAGAATTTTAGCTGCAAGTTCAGCGCTTAAGAAAAACTGAAGTCCAAAAAACACCACAAACCATCATGTGATTTCTGAGGTATATTAACACCAAACTTTCAAAATATAAACATAATGCCATATGAGAATTACGGGTGAGGTTTTTGTCATGAAAAATAGTCAACTTGCAAGATCAAGTAAACAATATTTCAAAATCTATTTTCCAGGTACCAGGACAGGTAAGGATGTGCTGATTATGTTACTGTGAACAAAAACAATGCATAAATTGAAACAAGTAGTTCAATCTGGCTCTTTTTGGCTTCCCTTTTTTAAATTAAAATTTACCAAGGAGTGCATTGAAATTGCTTTAATGCACACAGCAAGAAAAGAATGGCTGCACTGTCAACAGTGCACAATAATATATTACATATCAAGGACTAAATGAACACAACTTAAACACTTCTTTTGAGATTTGCACAAAAAGTTTGGGGGATTGCAACGAGCACCAATGACGCTTTTTGCAATGGCATGCAACTGTTTTCTCTAGACATTTCTCAATACATATTTGCATAGGGATTGCTGAGTTAAAAACAGAAACAACTTTTCACTGTACCAAACATGATTTATGAGTATAAGATGCCTGACGTTAACAGAAGAATGGTATATACTACATAGCAAGTGGAAAAACCAACCCAGCTTATTTTGATATCGAAATAGTTGTACAATACTGTCACAAAATGCATTTTTTTTCAGCATTTGAATAAGTTTTTATCCACTTCTAGGTCACACTAGTTCTCTGGGCAGGTGTTGAACAGCCATTCAATTGTCCTACCATCATGAACTGTCAGGCCATGGTTAAGCTGGACCCACGCTTCCAGAAGGGTGGGTGCTGATGTCGAGTATGAATGTACAGAGTCTTGTAGTGCTTTCCAAAGACCAAGTATTCCATTGACAATCCAGAGCACCACACTTGTGTTGTAGTTGTCAGATGAACTGATGAGCCATTGTGCAGTGGGTACACATGGGTGTCTCGATTTGAGATGCCGTACATTCCCACTTAGTGGAGAGGTGAGATCTGAGCAGGGGTGTCAGCAGAAGTCTTTCATGAGTTGATTTGTCCAGAGGTAGCCAAAGATTTTTCCAGGGGAGGCAAAAAGTGGTGAAACTTCATTTCACCTTCTAATAAATATGAAAACAAACATTTTCTACTAAAAATTCATCAAAAACAGTCGAATTTTAAAATCCAGGGAGGGCAACTCTCCCATTCTGATTGAGTAGATGTCCAGTATCCATGGCATGGCGTACCAGAGATAATGTAGTTGCTTTGCAATGGAGCTCAGCAGGTTAGATGCTTGCAACGATTGTCTGCTGGTGCAGGATGAAAGCATCCAGACACAATTTGCATGGTGTCATTGATGACAGGGTCAATGAGGCAGGTTTGAGAAATACAGGCACCAAGCAGGAGTGCAGTTATCTAATATTGAATGGACCAAGGCAAATGTTCACAATGTTGTCCAAGCACCCCAACCTGAGCCACCATAAGACTGCAATGCTTGATGCCAGTTTTTTGCAAAGTGATTCAAGGTGTTGGTGATACATGAGCATCCTGTCCAATGTTACTCCAAGGTATTTGGGCTTAGAGCAAAAAAGCAGGGTTTTGTCATTGAAGTTGACTATCAGCTAGTGTTTAGCTTGCCTGTTGTTGAGTTGGCGGAGATGGGGTAGAGGTGTGAGGAGTGTCCAAACATGCCATTAAGTTTATTGATGGTGATCCATGCCTTGCTGTTGGAGTGAAAGAAGTTGATGGCATTGACAGCTTCTTCCCATCGCTCGTGCTTCTTCTGTATGATCCGAAAAAGTAGGGACAGAGCGACTGTATCGGAGTCAGTCCCCACTGGGGCTCGGAGGAAGGAGTGATGAAGGGTCTCACACTCTTTGTCCTAACACGGCACATTGTTCTTTCAACGGTCACGTGGGATACATTGTTTGGACGCAGATAGCAGGCTCTCGCAAAATCCTGGTATGCCCTCTCAATGTTTGATATGTCTACAGGTGGCAATTTCTCAAAGTATTCACATGCAAGAAGGCCAAAGTGCTTCCAATCAGCTTTGCAACAGTTCCAACGCTTCAACAAATTGGTGTAGGCAGGAACCAGGAGCCTTGGTGGTGTTACAGGAGAGGGTTGGTGTTGTGACCGCAGGAACTTTCCTAGAACATGTCTGTCCAGCAGTTTGTTGTCCTGACTGACACTCGCAAAGGCCAGGTCCAGGTAGGTGCCAACATTCCATTGGTGAGAGGAGAAACTGACTGCTCTCTTTGGGTTGCACAGCAGCGAGAGGTTGTTGGCAGTGGCCCTTGACTCCAGGCTCTCAACTGGGGATGTTTTGCTGTAATCTCAGTTGACATGATGGCAGTTGAGGTCACCAACATACAGACCGGGGTGTGGGAACGTCAGCATGCCGTAGGTGAAAGTCGTGAGCATGGATGTTTGTAGACGTTAATGATCTTATATCCTGTGACGTCTACAAACAACCAATCAGTCTCTGCTTGCTCTGAAGACTGGTCGACCAATGAACATTCCAATCGCTCATCAGCAAACATGGCAAGGCCGTGCTTCCTGCACAGGACTGACTCAGCTAGTGAGAATTTGGGAATCACCAGCTTGTCTGCAGTTGTGCAGTGGGTCTTCTGCAGGATGATGATAAATGCCTTGTTCTTGTAGCCTTGTGGCCTGATAACACTGATCTTGTTTGTGGTGAACCCCTTGGTGTTAAGCTGGAATAATATGTTGGGTCTTGGGACCTCTTCAGCAGTATCTTTGCTGCTGCACCCTGATAAGGGTGTATTTCTACCCAGTCTGCATTGAACACATTCATCAGCGGTAGCAGCGATTGTTCTTGTGCTGACAACACAGGATTTTACACACCACAAAGCAGTCAGTTCATTAATCGGATTTTTTCCAATCCTTGCCCATAGTAATAAATCTTACATAATGACTGAACGAGTGCAACCGTAGTGCAAGTAGCAGAAGCGAGAAATTCACAGGGTGACAAATCGCATAGCTGTGAAATTCAGAAAGCTTTCAATGATCAGGTACTTATCCACACCGGGAGATCCCAGCTATGTTGGTTCAACCGCATGTTTGGAATGCCCCAAGAAAAATTGATGAGGCAAGTCCTGCAGACTAAACTTATGGAGAAACAACAGTCATTGCATTTGTGACATGGCTTGGTGTGGAGCTAGTAAAACTCTCTGAGATCGCTGTCAACAATGAGGTCTCTTGAGCCGCCTTAGGGCTTCTTCCTTCTGAACTTTCTCTGGAGGAAAAATCATCATGAAAATTATGGAATTAATGCTTTTAAAATGAAACAACATTGTAGGCAATTTAAAATAATCTTTTCAAAAACTAACATGTCATGCTGACTGACATTAACATCATACCCAAATGATGTTGTTGAAACGATATGATTTGGGTACCAGGAAGTGAATGATGTCCACTGTTGCTTTTGTTGTCCACTGCACGGTGAAACAACCAAGGAATGATATGAATCCTCCTCAAATGTTAAACAGAATCCTATGACACAGCTTAGGGATATGATCCATCATGAAACCAATGCAACAACAAAATATGAATTTTTGATATAACTGCTCAATTTTAATTTAAACTGCACAAGTAGTAGGTCCATTTGAAAACAAAAACACAGAGACATATTTTAATTGCTAGTAAATAGAATATCAGGCAAACCTGTGGCAAAATGCACCAAAAAGTCTTCAGTCCAATACCATAATTGACTATCAATGCTTGAATTGCAATGATATTTGCGAGTGTAATACAGGGTATTTGTTGAGTTGACATGAACTCCAAGACATGTCTGCCTTTGAAAAACATGGGAAGCTTTTGCTTCTAATTGAAAGAGAGTGCTGCCCAAACCTGCAACAAGCATTTTTTATCATTCTGCCTGCTAGGTATGTCATTATAACAATAAATCAACATTTTGAATGAAGGTAAGTGCACTTTGCAGAAACTTCACAAAATGGCAAATCAGGCTGGACAGCTTTAAACTTATGACATCTGAAGGTTTGCAAACCATACGCCACGCAAAATAAACAAAAAGGCAGGTTTTTTAAAGGAAAATGATAGGAACCTGGTTCGGATCGGTACAGACCCGATTTTCTCTGATTTTAGGGACCCAATGATAATATTCTCTTCATTCTAGGGACCTGATTTGAAATTCTAGGGACCCGAATCAGGTTCCTAACATGCCTTAAAAAAAACCTGAAAAAGGTTAAGAAGGTCAGAGCTGTGTTTGTCGATCTTACAGCAACCTACGACCCTGTATGGCATTGCGACCTCACCTGCAAGCTGAAGCCTGACAGACGTATGGTCTGCATGATCATGGAGCTAGTTGGCAATTGCAGCTTGACCCTTACCACCCAGTAACAACGAACAGGGTAGGTTACAATGCCGCAAGAACCATGCCCCATGGGGATCCGTCCTAGCACTTCTTCTTATGAACATCTACTGTACATCTCTGACTTGCCAACCAACCACTGTTTCCAGGAAGTATGCATACCCTGACAATCTAGCTATCATGCATGCTGATGGAGACTGGCAAGCATTGGAAGGAGTGATCAGCAAAGACATGGCAACTCTAAGAAATACCTTCTTATCCTCACAGGCACTAAACCTACTGTCTCTTGGACACTGTGCAGTGGACACTCGACATACACTTAAGGATGGGCATTTAGGAATACCGAATCCAGAAGGATTCACATGATAAATTGTCCCAATCCAAAATGCTAATTCAAACCAGGCAATAGGGTTTGGTTTGGTTTAAATCTTCCACAGCATCAGCTTTCAACTTGCTTCCACCATGTGGAAACACTGACATTTTATCAGACTTCAATGTGCGTTTTTGTCTTGTACCAAATGGAAGCTCAGTGCTATTGCACAATATGTGTTAACACTTTTTTCTGTCCAATGCATGCGTTTTTTTTCTGCACCGGATGGAAACTTAGTGAAAATCACTGAAATTGAACGCATTTATGACCCAACAGCAAACTTTCACTGAAGCAAAACAAATCTAATGATGTATTTGCAATGGTACATCAGACTAGCAACCACCTTATCCAGGTAGTTATGAACCATCTTAAGTTCATAATTTTTAGATTACTTTACTTGGCCGAGAAGAAATCTGGAATTTTGGACAGATGCAGATATTTCAGCAACTGGTCCACAAACAGTGCTAAGGCAATGCCCTCCAGATATCTTACCAAGTACAACACACTCAGAGATAATCCTTTTCACATGCATACACTCAACACTAATGAATGGACTGAAACTGTGGTGCTGTGGCTTGCCTTGAGCATTATGTTCAAAGTGATATGCTATGCCCCTGTGTGATGTAGCCATCTCTACTTATGCTCGAATGTTGTGTGCAGTTGTAGCCGATGCTATCATAATACTAAAAGTTCATTGGTAATCGTGAACACACTTGTGTTGGGTCTGGAAGCTGTGGAATCCTTCATGGAGACCAGACAGTGCAATTAAAAACACAACAGCGATCCAGTTCACCAAAGGTTTGTAGGCTTGTTATAAATATCAAAACTGTGTGCTTTGATGCTGTTAAGAAGCAAGATGGCAACACCTGCTACAAAGAATGATGTAAAGAACATTTCAGATAAGCTTGACAAGATATCTAAGTCTCTTGTTGA
>JGI24021J15306_10012457_pt1 | contig 10562 bp, 3 predicted proteins | sample Ectturendosymbi1_FD_15306 | JGI IMG/M metagenome (IMG submission 15306) | reverse complement strand
CTTGTGAGCGTTGTTCAAATGCTGCTTGAGTTGGAATGATTTCAAACAGTTGTTAGCCAGTGTTTTCATGTGCAACATACCCTTGCGGGATATATTCTCCATCTTTCTGGACGCAAGCAACGCCATATCTGATGTAGTCTTCCTTGTATTTTCGCTCATTAGCCTTCGCAACCGACATTTTTTCACTACACTGCATGTCTTCGAAAAATAATGATTCGTTAAGAAGCAGGTTGTCATGTCTCACCGCAAAAAAATTTAATCTAACTTGTTACAACATAACATAACCTGATCTTCACCAAACTATAATTTCAATTCAACCGTGCTGATAAATTGAAGTCAGCTTTTTTACATACCATTCGTACTTACGCTACGCAGTACGCTTAACCTAACTAGCTACCTATAGCAACCGTGGCTACCTTTAAAACAACAACGGTCGTTATTTGATTGTGACTTTTGAACATTGTTGAACGCTAAAAACGCAATAATTGCAAAACAATGCACTAGTTGACAAGTAGATCCTTTTTAAAAAAATAAGTTTGTGACTTAATATTCAAATTTCCTTCCATAGGTATTGGAGTAAAACAATTTCTCACTGCACCAAATCAGAAAGAATTTCCCACTGCATGGATGAAATATCCCACCGGTTAAGAACCCCTGATTTAGAAACATCGGAGAGCTAGAGCATGTCTTGCGCTTCATGCATCGGACGCGCAGGCAGCGAAATGCGGCTTCAACCATCACTAGGTGCTTTTTTCTTGAAGTGCCGTGCGCCGAAGTACAAACGAAGCAAATCCGCCTGGGGCGTGCCAGACGTTTCAGCTTGTGCGAAAGAAGTGCAGGCACCGTGTGCAGCAAAGCTGGCATCGAGATTCCAGGGTCGTCTGCAGAAGTTCAGCAAACTGGCAGTGGATCGAACTGGACGTCGATATAATCGAGTGACTTTACATTGATAGAGTGTTTTTGGTAAAGCCACGGAAGGCTCATCGCAGACTGCCATGTCCGCAAGATATAAAAGGCAGTCTCTTTTCACCGTCTCGCACGATCGATAACGAGATACATTTTAGTTCATTAGCCATCTGTCTTCGTTTTTCGTTCAGAGCAGTTTCCAAAGCAAAGCGAGCAAACATCCGAGATGGCCAGAGGGGTTAGGCCTCTGGTCGTGAGCGATTCTGAAGAGGGGGATGTCGTTGATGGTGACCAAACAACGAGAGCTCACAGGACATATCCACGAAGATGGTTCGTGCTGACAGTTTCTTCTGTTGCGGTTGCCTTGCGAGGCTACAACCAGTCGTGTTTTGGCACAATCAACAACTTGTATTCAGACTACTTCAGTGTGGAGCCGTGGCAAGTGGACTGGTTTGTCTTGATTCAGTCGGTCATCTTCTTTTTCGCCTCGATGCCCATGACAATTGTGACGAAGACTCTGAGTTTTCGCATCACTATGTTTCTTCTTACGTCAACCTTGACCGGCGGTTTTATGTTAACATCGACCGGCATGTTAACTTCGAAAGGGTACAGCATTGTGCTGCTAGGCCAGGCAATTGAAGGCTTCAGTAACATCCTGTCATGGTCACTTCCACCCGCCACAGCTGCTGTGTGGTTCGCCTCGGATGAAGTAGCAATGGCTGTCGCTGTGCAAGTTGTCGCAAGAGGAATCGGAGAAGCCGCAGGTTGCATCGTTCCCCCAGTCATCGTGAACATCAACACCGAAGTACCAAAGGTATCGGTTGCATTTAGTCTAAACTTGGCTTTCTCAGAAAACGACTTAATTTTTCACAAATTGTCTCAGAGAGGCATGTTACCGACGTCAAGATCGTGTTAGAGCCTTAGACTAACGGCATCGTAATTTTCTGCGTCTACCTTGAAACAAAACTTGTTCTTTTTCGGGTTGTGTGTTAAATTTTTTTTGCATGTCCTGTCCCTGAAATTTCCAACGTATGATATAAGGAGTTTTCAGTTTAAGGAAGTGGTCTCAACGTGGGCGAAACCTCCCCCCAGGGGGCGATTTTATGGGCTAGGGTGGCGATTTTGTGATTTACGAAATTTGGAATGCGATTTCAACTTCCAGGGGGGCGATTTCTGCAGGTTAAAACGTAATAAAAATATGAATCGATTCCAAACAAACAATTTTTGCTACTTTGGAATCAAAGTTTGTAGAACACATGATATCGGACTGTTGACGTAATAATCAAAACTAACATCGTTCTGTGTAACGCTTCACTGCACCAACTATCCAAGACCACTGAGATTCACTGTTTGGGAGTCAAGGATTGCGGTTCTCACGAAGATTATGAATGTGTGCATTGTGTGGTATTTTGGTATGTCTAATATTTAAAGTGAGATAAAGGAGTGGAGCAATCTTTGTGCTGAGTGGTTTGCTAGGTTGGTTAACCCAATCGTTGCATGACCAACGTCACAAAAAGCACAGCAAGCCATAACATTTGTCAGCATATATATATCAGCACGCGGGGTGTTGGACGTTTCCTGTATAGTATGCATTTACTAGCTTAATTATGCTGATATTCATATTGGTTGAAAGCAACCAATACTGATATAGCTACCGGAAAATACCCAATCGGCCAAACTACAATTGTTAAAGAGAAAAAATTTCAGCTTCTTTGAAGATACTGAAAATGGCCCTAAAATCACAACACTGCTACCACTAAATCATCGCATCGACTTTTGCGGTGATAGCGAATATTAATTGCAAGTTGCCGTCAGGTTTAATCTACGGCAATTATTTTTCGTCGTGAGTTGTCACAAATCTCTCCAACCCTATGTGTCATATTTGCAAAACTTCCTTGAAACAAGTCCTCATGGCCTTCGGTAGAGAATTGCCAAACCATTGTTTCGGTGGCAAAAAATGTCACTTTTCGTTATCATGTGTTTTATTATAATCTTTGAGTACCTTGAGTAAAACAATGTACCTAAGTGTTTTTTGTTGTAAAAGTACCAGAAATATGACTGTTGCGAGACGTTTTCCCTAGCAATTAATGGCTAGTGAGACTAATTACTGCTAGCCGTAAGCCGTAGGTTATAAAATGTGCTTATCGTGTTTTTCAGTCAGTTCGAGTGTTTTTCTGTACTGCGGTAGGTATACTGTGTTCATTTGACTTATGACAAAATATAACAGAACAGTACTAGGAAAGGAGTAACTTAGACCGGCAAGTAAATCCAAACACCCTATTTTGGTTAAACGAAGGAGCCAAAAAATCCTATTCGCCGCCTGTTGTTTGAAGCTCGCTATGAAATCATTATGTTGTGGAGATCACGCCGTAAATTAAATTGCGAAGAAGATTACTGTGTGAAATATTTATCGCCAACTAACTAGCATAAGCGAATGGATTCTACCATCCAGAAATGTCTCACTGACATTCAAAGTGACGATGAAACCCGCATTGTATTTCATAAACACGGATGGTAAATTTTTGGGATCAAGTGCAGTTAGAGTTATCCAAATACTGGCGTTTCCAACGAGGTATTTTGTTGAGCAAGGTTTCTGCCAAGCAGCCTATTGCATATGCGTAACAAATACCGCAATCGCCTTGACATGAACAAGACCGTGGAAACGTCATGCCACTTAAACTGAGCAACTTGCAACCTGCTTTGAAAAGCTTGCAAACAAACACCAACCGTAAAGTTCGCATTAGTTGGAACCTTCTGTTATTTTGGAAATGATAACATTTATTCTAGAAATGCATTTGCATTCGTTTTGTTTTAACTAGATTGCCCATTTATATCTGATTGGCAGTGAATTATTTCCTAAACAAAATAATATTTTCAGACAGCGCAAAAACTACCGGTAGGGTGCGATTTCCAGGTAAAGTTTCGGTAAGGGGGCGGTTTATAAAAAAGGTTGAAGACCACTGGTTTAAGCAAACGCATTGATTTGTACAGTATTGTAGCTTTTTTTAGGCAAAACGGAAATATTCATAGGTCAGTTTTTAATCAGGTGGAAGTCCGAACATTTGACCTTGTGCATTGTAAACGTCTCAAGTGCTGTTTGACTTACACTGGATATCACGTACAATCGCCATTGGGCTATGCTCAATTTCTAGTTACTGGTTTTCCAATTAAAACTTGCTTTTGCAGTTTGCCACTGTTGCAAATCAACCCATAATATTGGTTGCTCGTTCGCCTGATTTAAGCGTTAATTTCAGGATGCGGTAATGAGATTTACAGACTTATGTGAAGTAAAATATCGTTTGAAGGCACCCGACTAATTCACCATGTGTGGATTTTGAAGCAAACTTTTTTATCGATTTCGTGGCCGCTTAAATTTTCCCTGGAGCAGTGGTTCTTGACAGGGGGCGCGCCTCTCCAGGGGGCGTCAAGAAATTTCCAGGGTGGCGCGAGCCCTTACGCACCCTACAACACAGAAAACTTGATCAATAAGTTTACCGTTGAATACATTTGTTTTTTACAGCTTATTTAAAGTGAGGGGTCTTGAAGCAAAGGACAATTTCTTAAGGGAGGGGTGGTAGAAAAAGGTTAAGAACCACTGCCCTAAAGGGTAAAGCACGACGCCCAGCACCCCCAAACATAATTGGCACTGACCAGCATGTTTCTCACTGCTTTTTAATATTTAGACCGGTAATGGGTGTAATTTGAGCAGATATAGAGACTTTAAAATTCTAAAGAAAAATAAAATTTATGAGTTCAAATCAATCGATTGCTAAATATAGATAATGAGAATCTACTGTTTTTGCCTTCATTTGATTTGTTACTAAGCAGGGTCAACTCCCCGAATTAAATTTTACTCGAATCTTATTAATAACATTATTAACATAGTCCACCGAAAGGAATCCTTCAACAACTTGAATCAGACACGATGATATCAACAGTGTACATTTCGCTAGTGGGTAGCCATCATGAGCTCGGCGAAGTGCATGAAATATAAAGCTGAATTAAGTAAAACGCGCTAATACTGAAGCTTTACCCACTAATAGAAACAAATTATAATGATTGCAATCCAGGTGGCTACTTCATACACAGGAAAGGAAAAGGTCACAGCAGGAACAACTAAGCAGTAAAACAATCAAGTGTGCAATGACATAAAAGACGAAAATAGCAGTCAAGTAATGCGTAAATGATATAACGTGATTGAATGAATATATTTGTATTTTCGCCAGTGGGCCGAATATATTTATATGAATATATCTTTATATTTTCGCTATTTATATTTTCACTAGTAACGTGGTTGCATGAATATATTTATATTTTCGCTAGTGAAGATATTTATATATTTGCTAGATTCTATATAAATAAGAGCTGATGATGGCGTAATATATACTCTGTAAGATCTTAGTGTCTGATTCTTTGCTGAAAAAGGATTTGTTTCCATATATCCATGGTTCTCAAACTGTGCGTCGCGACGCCCTGGTGGGTCGTTTTAATTTTCCAAAGGCGTCGCACAAAAGTACATTCAGTGCAGTTTTTATTCATTGAGCTAATAGCCGTAAAATTCAGTGCAGTTTCCTAACTTTACCAACGAACAGTTATTGTTCAAGTGCGATCATGCTGACAATAGATAACCTATTTGCTATCTCAGCTGTCGCTATTGTTTACTGATGAACGCATTGCACAAATATTAATTTACTTTGCATCAGATAAATGAAGACTACAGTAGTCAGTTATAAAGTGGATGTAAACAGGAGCTAATATTGTAACCTGAGCGTAAATCCGCGATTGAAAATAACAGGTCTGAAAAGAAATCTTGCAAGTATTAACGACATTGTTTGGGGTTCACGTTTTTATCTTGTGGAACGCAGAGGAAAAACCTCGGTGTGTTGTTTGCAGCAAGGTATTGGACAGTGAAAGCATGCTACCAAATAAGCTTGAGCGTCATTTAACATCATCAAAGTCTAAAATGCCTTACACCATTGTTGAGGAATTAATAGTGCCTGCTGCAATCGAACTTGTAAGTACGATGAAAAGAAAGCTGCTCAACATTTAAAGTTGGTACCGCTATCTAATGAATTGCCTGAAAATAAATGTATAATCCTGCCTTCTAATTTACGAAGTATATTTTTGCAACGTCCATCTAAACTCGAGACTTACTCTGTACTTCCCAGAGAATTTATCAAGCTATGAAAGGATTCGTGACCTTTTTGCGCCCAACCGACCCCATCGTCCTTTGACCTAACAAGAAACAGACTAAACTGACCTTCCTTGGTGAAGATTTCCTGAAAAGAAAGTTCAATTCAGGAAAGTCGGCACATCTTTGAATTTCGTTTAATAACGAACCAGTGGTTATCCCTTTCGCCATGTCGTATTTTTGCGAAACAGGATTTTCTGCCATGACCGTGATTAAAACCAAATATCGATAACGAATAAACCTTGAGAGGTAAATGCGGGTGGCAGTTTCACAAGTTTTTCCAAGATTCGACTAAACAGTGAAAAACTAAAAATAAGCAAGCTCACGCATCACATTCAATGATGCATATTTTTTTTTGCTATTTCATCAATAAATAAAACTTTTATGTATGTCTTTAATAAATTCTTATTGCTGGTGCGTCGCAAGTGCAACAAAACTTTTCCGAAGGCGTCGCAACGAAAAAAGTTTGAGAACCACTGGCATAGACAGTGGTTGCATGAATACATTGATACAGCCACCAAGGTTGTCAGGTTGGCATTTTAATACCGAATTCCAGACATTTGGCCTTCTTAAAGTGGTTTAGCAAGAGAAAATGCTGCTTGGCATTTACGTCATAGTTTGTCATGCTTTTGACCTTAGAGTTGGTAGAAAAAGTGTCGTTTGGCATATATTAATGACTTGTCACCTTTCAGCTTAACCTTTTAGATTTATTTCAACCTGTTTGCCGTATATTGATGGTATTTGGCATGCTTTGAGGGGCGGTATGGCGTATTTAGTCCATCTGAACGTGGAAAGCCTTTTTTCTGTGGGCTCTCAGTGACTGCATTGTGCCATAGGCCTATAGATTTTGTGGCATTCTGACATATCTAATGTTGCGATCGGAAAGACCGAGCGGCACGTGCGCAGAGCTTCACACCGTGGCAGCAAGCAGTAATGGAGATCACCCGACGAGATCACTCTCGTCGGCACCGGTCGCAAGTACAATCAACTGTTCACCAGGTTCACAAGCATTATCAGAGGTCTTTCACCGAGATCACTCTATCGCAGTGACTTGGGGTGGCGACCACGTGGAAGTCTTTTGCCACTTTTCCAGGGGTCGCGAGAGCTTCTGATAAAAATATTCATAAGTACTTCTATATTTTATATTTCGTATACAGAACCACTTTTTGTCAGGGTCAAAATAATAGAATCACCCGGCAAAAATAATAGCATACTTTTTCATCCAAATTATTTTTATGCGATTATGACCATTACAGTACTGTTGCGTTTGGCAACGCACAAATAGCTTTGTGACGTAAGAATGCGCTGTGTTGGTAAATCCGCATAACTTGGGGAGTTATTCTAATTTTCATCAATGAGTTGTGCTGTGGAACGATTTGTATACGGCAGGGCTTCTCAAACGTTTTGTTCTGCGACCCGTTTCAAAAAAATTTTTATGCGACCCCTTGGTGGATAGCCTAGTTGTTAATGATCCGTGCAAACGTATCATTACAAATCTCAAGAGGCATTTTTGTCCACGGCGAAATCATACAAATACGCGCATTCCACGAAAGTAATTATACAGTAATGAAACTACCGTGTAATGAAAACAACAAGGCGAAAAAATCTAACAAAAAACAATTCAGTTTATACAAGTTATCGAACACAACTAATGGGATGGATCCATTTGATAATTTTTACACAGATCATCCATTCATAGATTAATACAATACAACGCAGGACGAAGGACGTTCCCAGCATTGTTCAAAAAGCATCGGCTTATAGACTTGATGATTATCAATTTTGAGTATACCGCTTCACACAAATAGGTTCTTCAAAAGTCTAAGAGTTTATGAATGGCTAGATCAGAAATGACTGGACATTCATTTCTTGGTTCTTGTCCAAAAATAACCTGAACTGTTTTGGAAATGCCGGTTGCAAGTTGAAAACGTTTGTCGTTTAACTCTGCAAATTCATCCTGGTCATGGCAGATGTGTGGCCCCTGAAATTTCAATCGCGTAAGGTTTGTGAATCCAGATTTTTCTTTATCAAAAGTCTAAAGTGCTTCTGAAACTGTGTTCTATAAATCGAAAGCTTTTAACTTTAGTCTAAAACTAATGTGTGTTCTCAAAGCAGTTATCCTAATCAGACATTGGGTAATCGTAATCGATTGCATTTTTTTAGTAATCGTAATCGATTAAACTGACCAAAAATAAAATGTAATCAATTACATCGCCAATTTAATCGTAATCGACGATTACTTTCACGATTAAACTGGGAAATCTTCACCCCGTATATCACTGTATGCGATGAACTGCGGTTGTGGTGGCTGGGTTTTATCCTTCATCACCGTTTGTTACAATTATGTTTCAGGGGAAGTCATTTGCCCATCTGTGTGCGTTAAATCCAGACAGTCCAGCGGCACGCACAGCGTTTGTAGCGAATTCTCGCTTTGTTCCAACTAGCCTTCCTGTTGGGCGCCAAAAGTAACGTAGTGAGCCTAATCTGGTGAGAAATAGCAACAAAAATAGGTTTTCCTAAAAACGGGTTGACACTTCGGCAACACAATAGCGGGACATTACGAGGAGGGGTGTTGGTTTTATTTCTAGATTTTCAGAGTGAACTTGAGAATGTAAGTGCTGGAATAGGCTGGCTATGTATATAATTAGTACGGTAATTATGTAAGACTTATACTTATATTACAAGTAAATTACCTTTTTTTTAGAGGATTAAGCTACTTTAATCCAAGTCGAAAGTATACAACATTAATAACTAGCGTGTCCATCGTGATCCACTAGATACTGGTAAAAATCTCAACGAAACCAATGTTTTTTTGACAATTGACTTTTGTCCAATAGTTAGATGTGCATCTATATTGGCATCACTGTTCGCTTCATTGTAAATTAAAAACTGTGTAATGCTATACTGGCTTGCAGACAATCGTAACCCGTAGTTACTAGAAATCGTCAGCAATTTTGTGATTACTAACAAAAGAATTTTCAGCGTTACTGGGCGAATGTTCAAGCCTGATGGATGTCGTTTGACTGATAAAAGATTTGAAGGGTTGATGTTTATCAACTGTAAAAATTTTTAAACATTTGTTATTTTTGTTTAATCAATATTTAAAGTGTTACCGATTTGTTGCACTGGAGTAACTGACCGGAGGGAAGAGTGGCGATTTGACTCCTCTGACCAGCTAAATGTAAAAACCAGGTCCCCACTCAGCTTTAGTTCGGTTGTAGTATTCTTTTAATTGGATTTTAGCAGGTTGTCGTCTTTTTGCGTTTTTTGAGGTATTTTCCGTTGATTTGAGGTTTCAGTATAGGCATCCACACCTCGATTCACCATTTCTCAAGATTTTTTCTGAAGTGCTGACTATGTCCCAGAGAACAATGGGTATCTTTCAGCCAAGTTTTCCCCCTGGCTCAAACCTCCACCTACACCACTGGTGTGTTGACTGCACAAACATCTCTGTCAACAATCAATGTGTTTTTACGTTTTTCCTGTACTTGATCGTTACAGATTAGTAATTTCGCTCATTGCATTGATTCATATCGTGAAAATATAGTCACATCAAACCGTGCAAATGTTTTTTTTTCGTTCTGAAGATGTTTCAAGACAAATGTAATCGTGATTACTTTCAATGTAATCGTAATCGACTACCTTGTGATTTTGTTTATTCGTAATCGTAATCGAGCAGGTGGCAAGTAATCGTCATCGATTAGATGTGTGATGTAATAGCCTCATGCCTGATCCTAATCCCTAGAAGACTAGACCTACAGTTCTAAACAGAACCACGCCTTCGCGTCGGAATGAATGCAAAAAGGTCAATATTGGTCAGTACGTTAACGCCTAACTTGTTGTGCTTGATTGGTTGATAATTATTATCATTTGATAGCTCAGACAGACATCCTGGTAAACAACTGACGGCATAAAGCAAGATATTGCTTTAAAAATGCAGTAGAAACTAGAAGTAGGTTCACTGCAAGCAGTGGCGTGCGCAGAAAATTTCCGAAGGGGGGGGCAAAGTTTCGTCATAATCGTGTGACGTCACAAATTAACTTTAGGGGAAGTGCCGAATACACGACCATTCTAGGGGGGTCCGGGGGCATGCCCCCGGGAAAAGTTTGCAAAATTACACCTAAAAATACGCATTTTTGTGCATTCTGGAAGCAAGTTTTAATATAATGCCTTTACGAGACTTATTAGCCGGTGAGACAGAAAACTGAACTTTTGTTGTCTGAGGCTCATGAAATAAACCTATATGGGTGTTTGGATGTTATACGTTTTAGACATGTATCGCTTATCGCAGATGCTTATTGAAGTTTGTGGGCTCAAATCTCACCCCAGCCGAAGCTTTTTTTCTGGTGTTCATTGTTACCTGTGTTAAGTTACTTAACAGCCACGTGTGAAGCAATTTTGTCAATGAAAGAATGAAATCGTAAAATGAAAATCAAGCAGAGGAAACGTACAGTAGTCATAAAAA
>JGI24021J15306_10012455_pt1 | contig 10563 bp, 5 predicted proteins | sample Ectturendosymbi1_FD_15306 | JGI IMG/M metagenome (IMG submission 15306) | reverse complement strand
TTTGAAAACAACAGGAAGCCAAAACTCAACACCGTCAACATAATGGCTTTGGCATATACTTCAAACCGAGAAGAAAAATAACGTCACCCATTTTCCAAAAGCTATAGCCCATACGTGATACTTAATCGTGCAGTAGCGGGCAAAACAATTTATTACGTTAGAACTTGTAACAAACGGATTGTTTTGTGAGATTTGCAACACAAACTTTGATAAATTAACTAAAAAGGAAAAATTGTGCAGAAAGAAATATTTGGCTTAACGGTGAATTTCAACATTTTTTGGTTTAATAGCTTTGAAATTTCACATAGTATCAGCCTAAAATTTAGTTTGTGGACGTGTTATGCACTTTCAACTAGGCAGAAAAAATTGGCTTTAATGACTTGGCTGCCCTACCGATACGGTTTATTTTCGCAATTACCATGAAGATAGCATCTGCAGCCTGACCGATTGCAGCATGCCAACCCGTGGTTTTCCGTAGCGGTGTTGCTGTGAATTGATCATATTATTTCTTCAACTTTACCCTGTGCTTGAACTCCGTTATTTTTTAATGCGTTTTCGGGCTGGCATTGGACATTATAAACTTTCAATCTCCCTATATGAGATCATCAATCTTTCGTCTAGTCACGTCGACCCAAAGTTACCTGGACGCAGATCATTTTGAACAGTTTATAATTATAACAGACTGCTCACTCAAATCGCCGCAGTTTTGCAAGGTATCCCCATTTTTAGCAACTTTAGACTGCTGTATCTCTTTATACGTCTAATATTCAACTTTGAGTTTATTCCTGATAAAAAAAATTGTTGACTTGTGAGCGCCAGTAGTTCGTGTCTTGCGTTTGGTGTAAAAGCCTTAAATACGGGGGCATTGGCATTCTTGAAAAAGGCATTTTGACGTAATCGCACTTTTGTCCACCACCATGCGCTTGTTCAAATGTTTGCTGATAAATGTCACATGCTGAATTGTGGCTTGAACTGTGAATTAAAATGCCCGTAAACATATGAATTACCTGCCTGTTAAAAGTATAACTATTAAAACAGGTTGACCAACAGGGTTTGGAAACTCATAGCAATTGTCTAGCAAACGTTGCGAGAGTTCCGAGCTAGGAGCAAATGTTTTCGATATTTTGAAGTCTTTGGTAAATTTCACCCTATTCGCAGTCATCCCCCTCGAAATTGATCATCACAATTTTCCTTTTTGAATTGTCATTCAGCTCATTTCGCAAAGAAAAGACGCAAAGAAAAACCGAAACGTCGCTCCTGTCTGCACCTGCGCACCCGTGCGGTTACTACGAGGGCACGGCGACCATTTCCTTTGGCTTTCGTTAGCACACGGTCGAGCTCGCTTTGCTGTGTAAAGTTTGCTCATGAATGGGGTGTGGTGCGGACGCTTTCTTTAGCATTCCGTCGCCCGTTGTTCTGCACCCCGTTCCGTTTCTTTCAACCTATTTACACTGGCAACGACGTAGGAGTGAGCCTGAAAATCCTTTTCTTGTCCAACCGTGCTCGCACTTGTTCTTTTCCTTTTTGGCGGAACAAGAGCACGTCGGTGCAAAGAGAAAAGCGTGAGTGGATTTGTGTTTGAATAGACGGGATATGAATGGATCGGCCGTTATTTCTGCGGTGTCGCCAAGTGCTGGCTTGGCAGTGCACGTTGGTCGGCGTGCGGTCACGCGGTAACGAATTACTCAGTCGAAAAAACGTGCCGATTTTTCCGTATTTTCACTGCTGAAACAAATAATAGATTAAAAACGTTGCCTACGTGGACCCAGCAGTCAGAATGTGTACCTGCCCAACTAATGAGCNNACGCGGTGGCGTGATCGTCAGGTAATAGTGAAGGTTAGCGAAATCAAAGCAGTGCCAGCTTCGCTTGCTCTCGACGTTGTCGTCAGTCTCAGCAGCTCAGCACTCCTACACAGCGCTGAAGCGAAAATATGCGCTGTTTATGTTCAGTGGGCAGCAAAATTACTACAAGTGTAAGGAAGTTCACTCCCGGTTGCCACCGCGCGTTAGAAACCATGCTACGCGCTCTTCGCAGGTGTCAGTTTGTCTGCTTGCTTCATGTTACATTGACGAGATGCGAGAAATCAAGTGCTGTGTGCGACTCTGGTGCGCTTTAGTCAGAAGCTTCGACTTGATGCGAACTATGACAGATAAAACAGGAAGACGAATTCAATAACAACCTTTCTCTTTTGGCGCGTGTCACGAACTCTAGCGGCGCACTTTTGCCTTGTGTCAGACAGAAGTTAAGACTGCCATTCTTGCCAGCATGCCATCATCCTTTTCAGTTGACTCTTGAAACAAGTTTGGTTTGTTTCGTTCACAGTTTCTTGTCTCTACGAAATAACTCACCCTGCCGCGACGAATACGACGTCGCGCTTTTTTCCAGCGTTCAGTTCACGCGCAGGCAGACAGCAAGATTTGTCATTATCGGTTATTTGTTTGCCCGTGGTATTGGGGCGGGAGCGTTTGTGGCAAGGGTGTCGTTGAAACGGCAGTCGTTAACCGTCGCTAGTTTTCAGGGCAGCGCAGCGTACAGTTATCGAAGTTAAGCTATGGTGCTTACGATAACGCATCACCATCGCAACGTGCGTGGTAAACGGCAAATTCATGCTAATTTCGCAAAAAATAGCTGTTTTCAAGTCATCATCTTCGTGCCGACGATGCTCAGCAGAGGTTGTGTGAGAAGTTCCACAAGTCGCAGGTTTCAAGCTTTGTGTATGAATGGCAGTGACCTTCTTAGTTGCTTTACCAAAACGATTTCTGTCTTTGCGCATGCTGGCCTGAAATGGTTCGACCGAAAGGGTTATGTACTTGTTTGTTACCCAGGCACTGCTTCCAACGTCACGCTTTCTACAGGATGGGTTTAAAACCGGGTGTGATGACACAATTGGCGCTTGAGAAAAGACGACGCAAGGACGTGTCACGCATGACGGCTCGGTCGCAGAAGCCTGATAACAAAAGCAATGGCGCAAAACTCTGCTACAGCCCAGATACGCGCTATTTTTATATCTAAAAGCCTGAAGCTTAACTCTGTCTGCCTCTGAATATGAAAGGCAGTCACACGCTTGAACTAAGCCCAAAAACCGCAATGCTTGTCCTCGCTTGATTTGTTGTGGAAGAAATTCATGTTGCTCCGGCTGCACGCATGCAAGTCAAGAAGTTGAAGATGTTCTGATAGGTCGAAAATCAGTTCTTCATTTTGACGTGCTTTGCCTGATACCTACTGACACTTACTGAAAGTGCATCAGGCGTAGACTGGAAAAATTAATGATTAGGCAATTTTGTTGATCCAAACCCCGATAATATCCGAAAGAACTACACAATGCAATTTCCCCTACCTCTCTGTAAAGTAAGTTGTTGATGTTTTTGCAGGATCTGGATCATTTCGTAGCTAATACTTCACGTAGTTTTAAGTAGTCTGGTGTTTGCTTTTACTTTTACAAAAATAGTTCAGTTGGGTGAAAATAGATTTCATGTTAGACCACGCCGCCGCGCTTTCCAACTTAGCGACAGTACCGTCGATGCTTCCAGCCGAAAACGCAGGAAAGGTGAGTTTTGAAATGCATGCATGAGTTGCGTCTTAGACAAGCACCTGCAGCACGTGCGACTGCAGCGCAAGCAGCTGCAGCGACAAGAAAATCACTGTGCACAACTTTACCTGCGCGTATACTCTGTCCGGTTCTGTCCACTATTTTACCTCAGATGTCTGCGTTTCACAGTGGTTTTCTTGTCATCTGCGGCAAACGACGTAATCCTAGTTTGTTTCAAGCACGCGGGTTGCCATCCGCCACCTTTTCCGCAAATATGTTCACATTCTTGGTTGCAAATCGCATCGAACCATAGGGCACGGCATAATTACCATAAAGTTAATATGAACTGAGTACTTACGTCGAGGTTACGTCGACCGAAATAGTGTTGTATTGTTCTTTGAAGGCAGAAAATTACATTTTTGTTGAAGGTTCTTTGAAGAACGATGAGTTTAAGTTCCAACCTTAGTTAGGTTCGGTTTGTGCGGGTATTATCGGCTTTCCAAGTTTCGTGAAATGAAACGCAGTTCGAATTTAATAGCAAGCTATCGAATGCGTTCCCGCCCTTTTGAAACGCAAAGGAGCGTTGCCAATGTAACCTATTTTTCGGCGTTCGTTGCATCAATTTTCAATCGTCACACCATTCGATCTGGTTGCTTTGGGGCGACTCTCACTGATGACATGGCCATGGCTCGTCATTGTCTTCTTGCTTTTAGCTTCAGTAACGTAAAACCACTCTTTCAGAAGATAGGCTATAATATGGCCCGCTGTCTCTCCTAGACAAGACAATTTTGCCTCTGGCTGTCAGAGTGTTTGTGAATGTTTCTGGCCTGTAATTGACTTTTGAAGGTCGTGGAGTGGATGAAACCGAGAACGTGTCGTAATAGGGTGACGTACGGTCATAAATGGTTTCTTTCAAACCTCTTCGTTGCACCATTGGTAATAATGGACTGATAAAAACTCTTGATGGAATTAGTTTTCGCGCGTGATGGACAAATCGTCACGGTTTTCTTTCAGTGGAGGCGCAGTCGAACAACGTATCATGTTTATGACGACCTACCCCCGGTTACAGCAGATTTTTTGCTATTGCCACGAAGATAATCATTTGATGAGAAATCAGTTCTTGACATAGAAGGGAGTTTTAATTTTTTGCGAAAATAGTGCGTGTTGTCGTAGGGATTTTCCAGAGATTTTCCAAATACAACGTATTAACTTTCTACAGATGGTAACTAGGACAAAAAAGATATTCGTCGGTGGCCTTTCCGCCAACACTGTCGTTGAAGATCTCAAGCACTACTTCAGTTCTTTCGGAAAGGTAAGTTTAACCCACTGGCGCGGAAGATGATACGAAGGATTATGTTACACGTAATTATAATCTATGTTTTGTTACCCGTTGCTTAGATCAAGAGCCTTTCTTCCTAGATCATTCGAGCTCATTCAATTACTTGATCTTAACTTCCTGCTGTTTTATTTCACATGGTCTGGTGTTATTCACTGTAAATGGCAACTTTGCTGATCTATCCATCAGTTCAAACGCTCATCTTATTTGTTACATGGATAAATGTATACGGTATCAATTCTGAAAAGCACAGTTGCCAAGGCTGTTGTCAACAAAAAGCGGGTCCAGATAATTTTGTTTTTATTGCTGTTTTTCGTTGAAAGCTGTGTTGCTGGGAATAAGTTTTGACAAAGCCTTGTAGCAGAAAATTACATTTTTGTTGTTCACGCACTTTCGTGAATAATTCAGGTCAGTCTTTGTTAGATACCTCTCGAGGATAAATGTTGAATTCCCACTTATGCTGATCACAATGGTGCTGCGCATTTTTCACAAGGAAGTGCATTCGTGCGTTCAATGCCACTGATCGCAGAGGTATTCGGGGATGAATGGCCGGTAGATTGTTTCCGTTAAGAACCTGTCAAATGCCCGTCCCATTACCCAGCCTCATTTCTGAACGCCTAATGTAAGTGAGCAATTGATGAAATCTCACCGGGTGGCCAACATAAACTACACGCCATGCATCACTCTTGAATCAGTGCCTCGCAGCAACGCATGAAATCGGAAACCACACATTTAGAAACATGCAAAAGTTCAAAAGCGGTAGTTAAGTGTTAGTTTACCTATAATTGATGGTTTGCTACAGTAGCTGGATTTTACTGATAGTGCTTACTGATGCGTAACTGGACTTGTGGTGGTGTCGGTGTCTTCTGCTCGACACTATACGATAGAGGCCATCTCCACCAGAGCTTATCGTTCCCTGGGTGAAGACGGGCATGAATAAAAAAAACAAACAGACCTTTGATACCACTCCTACCAGTAGCAGTGACATATCCTGAAGCTTTTCGTCATATTCTTCTTGTCGCGACAATGATAATGATAGGAACAGATTTACTGAATGTACTTAACATTCTTGAAACTTGCCCAATTTTGTAAGAAGGCTGTGACTGCGATCATGAAGATTACTGTAACGAAAACTGAACTTTTTTCCAGTGGAAGAAAATATGCCCAACTGGGATTATTCGACAAAGGGAGTTTTCCAATATTTTTATCGAAGACCAGCCCTTGTACCTTTTTTCAGGGCACCGTAATTTTACGTATGCGGTGCAGTAAACTCAGCACATTTTTGGCCACGATGCGTAATATGGTGGACATTTTGAAACATAACTCAGTAAAATTTGCGATCTTCCAGATGACATTTGTTGGATTTGTCTTACATTACAACCAATATTTCGTACAGTAGATATTCACGGACTGAGACGCAAGTTCCCACTGCCTTTGTGTTTTTTCATTAAGCTAACTCCAGATATGTCAACTAACAAAAGTTGCGATTGATTTTAACAATTTAAACAGGTTTTTTGGGATTCGCTTGGACAATTTTTTCAGTCAAGAAAGTATATGACCATGACTTGATTTTGTATTTCAAGAAATTTTGAAAGCCTTATATCGAAATTAAGTGTTTGTAAAATCTCCGTAACCCTGTCTAGAATTGAAATGAGCTGGCCTCTCCACCGCTCCGGGCAACCCAGAACAAGTGCTGGAGGTGTCACATGTCACTGACCGTCTTCGACGAAAGACCGTCTGTTTTGGCCAAGTCACGTGTTTGTGCGGATGAGTGAGCACATCACACGTGCTAAGAGAGCCGCATTTCCCCCGCAGGCTGTAGTGTGACTTAGCTTAATTACTTCATAATCGCTTAATGACGTGGCTGAATTTGACGTACCTGCATTTACCATGTGCAAGTTAAAATCGGAAACGATCGAACTTAGTCACAGTTTCCGAGGAAACGAATCAGTTACAAGCTGCAGCCCGTAGCAAGCGATAATTGACCCGGGTTCTCTTCGGTAGCAATTCATTGGGACATGCTGGGGATAGAATTGTGTATTTAAAGTATGCTATGTTAGATGATGGAAAATCTTCTTTTCTCCCCTAGAATCTATTCATTCTCAAAACATTCGTAATTTATCTCGTTTGAATGTAATGAAACAATAAATGCTCACTGCAGATTGCAGTAATTTGTCATTCGTAAGCTCAATGTACAGCTTTATCGCCATCTACTTTCTGTTTGCGAATGGCTGGTGTCACTTTTTGCGAAGACGATGCACTAAACTGAGTTCAACGAAAAAAGACGTGTTTGGAAAAACGTCAATCAAAACTCTACGTTTGCTGCAAGCTTTCGAAGAATCAACCGACTAGGCTCCGCCTTAAACGTTTTGATGATTCGGACTTGCACATGTCTGTGTTCAACTACTTAGTCTCCACAAAGGTGTCGTAGTCGAATAAATCAGCAAATTTTTTAAATAGGAAATTGATTTTACATAACTCTGCACATCATCAGTCCTGACACCTTATTCAAACGCAGTTCATCCTCGTCACAGGCGTCTTAGTTGTAACAGCAGCGGCAAAACAATAACCGCTTTTTTGCCTTTTACCAGGTCGAAGATGCCATGCTGATGTTTGACAAGCAGACAAATCGACACCGAGGTTTGTATTTTGCTTTTTGGCTTAAAAAGCTTCCTGCGTAAATTTTGCAGCCCTGAGTTTTTGTGACTCGTGAATTGCGCTTTGTCAGTTGCTCCAGCCTGGTGACCGGTCACGGCGTTTCAAACTATTTACTATAGATGAGTGGTTAGGAAATTTCTTTGACTCTACCGATACTCTATTGCAGCGTGATCAACAGGGAAAACCTTATCACGTAAGTGAGGACACTGTAGCGTCGTAGTTGATTGAGTTTGTTTGCGTGCGTACCTGTACACGTAAACCAGCCAGTTGTAGTGCAGCGGTCATAATTTCATTGCGTAACGTAGACCAAACTTCGTTATCTGTTGAGCATTAAATCGGAAAAACAGCTCGAGATTCCTGAAGATGATGTGTGTTGCCGCGGTTAGTTAACCACACTGCATGCTGGTTTGAAATTGGGGGGGATATGCGTGGTGAGGGTACAGAAACTTTCCAAACATCTGATGATCGTGAACAAGCAGCATAACGTGATGCATCCCTGCGCCTGTCGCAACGAGGGCACGCAGCGGCGCGCAGGCACTGATGTTCTTCGTCGATTTGGGCAAGGGTTGGCTCCTGCTGCGCGCGAAGGGCCAGTCCACTTCGTTTAAGGCTGCGGGGAGTCTGAGGTATTGCGCTTGCTGTCAGTGCTCGTTCACCAACGTCGAAATTTGCTCCGTTTGATAACGGTGACGTCAGGAAGAAGGTGGCGCGCCACGTCATCGGTGCTGACACGTGTACCGGACCTCAGGTGCTGATTTTAACTGCCGGTCAAAAGGCATTTACATTTTAAGACTCGACCGAAACACCGTGAAAGTCTCCGGAGACGTTTTGGGGAGGTCACGCACTAGGTGGTCCAAAACTGGTTTTCCGAATTCAACATTACTGCACTGATAATGCTGCGCGATTCGCGTTCCCCGCTCACCACCTGCAGCAGAGAAAGCTTGTATCATTACACTTAGTGTTTGCACGTGCTACTGGTTAGCCGTCACGTATATGCTTTAGAATAGTTTCCAAATGTTTGCAGCTCCGACGATCTGAAAAGTTGTTTCGACAATTCTACCCCGCTTTTGCGCGCAAACGCAGCACTCTCAATATGTTTTGAAGCAGCACATTACGGTTAGAGAGCAAAAGGTTGTTTTAGCGGTTTGTTTTCGTTTTGCACAAATCGGCTGCTTTAATTAGTTGTAACAAACGTGTGTCTTTTTAGCTGGCTTGCTAATTGTTAGCATTAGCTGATAGCAGTCGTGAGAGTTCGGTGTTTTGTGTAGTGTGCGAGTCATAGCTTTAGATGATATTTTTTCGTCGAACGTTTGTGTGTCGGGTGAGGTAAATATCACTGTACCTTGTAACGGTTTTCGTTCTTGGGCTGATGATTAAAGCACTTTTTATGACTTTCTGGTGAACTGACGAATTTGGCTAGAAGATATAGATATTCTTTAAAGGTTTGCTGAATTGACTCGAAGCTAGTTGAGCCGTGGTTACAAAAAGTCTTAGGTATACGTAATGACGTGAAACACGGGAAAAACAATTCAAAACTTTGAATTACACTTTTAAAATCACTGGAGAGCTCTTGTGAAGCTTTGGTGCGATGACTACTTTGAAGTTGGTACAGCGAATGGCGACTGGAACTAAATCTTACCATGCAGCAATTCTACCGTCGTGGATGCTTTGTTCCTTTCTTTAACAAGTCCAGTAATTCTAATACTAATGCCGGTTGCTTACGACTAGCCAAATAAACATATTATTACAGACGTGCTTTTGTGCTAAGGAAGCTTCTTGTGGCATGCCTGTGCATGCTGCGCCATTCCAAAGCTTTATTCCACAATGGATGTTAAAACACTTGTGATTGACAATGACTGTTTCTCTCCGGAATTGTTCGCTTTCTTGGAAATACTTGCGTCCCTTTTCGTTGGTAACGAAACGCTGCCATTAGTCAGCTTGTTTGTAAAAGTCAAAGAAAGCGAAGTATTCTGTTCATAGAGACAATGGATATTAGTAGACATTTGTGCGATATCAGCGCCAAAACGCGTTTCTACTTTTCCGAGCAATTCATATCCTCATCGTCCCTGACAACGCGCTTGAATTGCCAGGTGCGTTGTATTCTTCGGGCAAAACGACAAATGCCCTTAACAATGGCAAATATCGCTAGATTCACAATTTCAACTGGGCGTTTATTTTGTGTGGCGTTGTTATTGCAGAGAAGACGCCACGTCACTCTCCGCTCGTTTTTCAAGGCTCTTAACTTGTTTTGCAACAAGCCCGAACAAGAGCTCTTGGGCTACTGTAGACGAGCGAACTCCGGCATCCACGTCGATGTCCTTCAGCTGCGGCGCCGTCCTCGTGCGGCAGCCACTGCTTTCTTACAGGCCTTAATTGTAAAATAGGAGCTCTTTTCAGTGAAGGGGGTCGATAGTGCTTCAAAGCGCAGCTGCTTTTTGCTGGAGTGCTGCGCTCGAACTGATTGAACACCTGGATGGCTTGTTTAAGCGCACGACGTGCTTGAATCCGTCGTTTCGGACTGTTCCGTCGTGCTCGACGATAGTCAAATTGGTGAAACAATGGAAGTCTTCCCGCGTTAGCAAACAGCTTTAGCGACTTGTGGACTTGAAAGCGCCGCAATCGGTAGCGTTGAAGCTAGGGGCTCAGTAACTTGCGACAGAGCTTTTGACGCCAGTTTTTCGCTCACCTCCTTGTTCGTTGACCGCCGGCATCATCGTGATTCAAACCAAACCGGTAAACGCCATGCATTCCTAATTTGCAACTACAATGACGCAGACGTCGTCAAAGCGGTTATTCAGTGTCTGTCGACCGCGCAGCAGAAAGTTTACCTGAAAAGACATGTATGACGTTTGTTTGATTCAGTGCGCGTTGCCAGTTGCGACGAAATTTTCGCACGTGCTGTTCGTGTTACCGATCCAACAACTCTTAATTGCAAGAGTACCGCTGTTAATTACAGCCACTGCTGTAGCGCATAATGTAGCTTCTCTAATTGGCGGTATTATGGCAGGAAGCAACGTGGCGGGGGCATGGCAATTTGG
>JGI24021J15306_10012454_pt1 | contig 10564 bp, 6 predicted proteins | sample Ectturendosymbi1_FD_15306 | JGI IMG/M metagenome (IMG submission 15306) | reverse complement strand
CGGGAAATTTTCACGTGAAAAAAACAGAGAAAAACAATAAAATATAAGCAATTACGTTAAGGTTGCAAGTAATTGAAATCTATAGTCACCAGTTATTATAGGATAACTGGATAGACTTCTCAAGCAAACAAAGAAGTTTTTATTTTACAAAATCATCCCGCGGGCCGGATCCAACCACGCAAAGGGCCGGATTTGGCCCGTGGGCCGTATGTTTGACACCCCTGGTCTACCANAAAGAGGTATAATTGGGCGAATGTGAAAATTTACAAATGCTTGAACATTANTTTGTTTCTGGATAAAATGCATTATTTTAGTTTATCTTGGCGTCTTAACTATAAGAATCCAAACTAGCTATATACTCCAAGTANGATATGAACCACATTTAGGCCTATCTGATCAGGCTCATTGTTCTGAAGCGTCCCGGTTTTCAATCACAAAAATATGNTATGCCTATTGATACATGAGTTTCATTTTAACCAATCTAAAGTCGAGCAAAACGTTTTACAAGATTTTGCTAGTTTTTACTAAAATTTAACGTCAAACTGAGTCAATAACACGTTTTTAAGTACTGCCGAAAGCTAAGCACACAACGTTCCAGGCATGAGTCTTAGTAGGTCTACGCCACTACTGATCGTATCGACTTGAGGGACATTCGAAATGCAAAATTGGCGTTAGCTGTACGCTCAGCAATATAGTAAAGGTTTCGTGTAAGCTTCCTTTGTTATTTCATAGAGGATAACGGAATGGCGTACTTCATACTATGTAATATTGATCACTCAACATTATCACGATTGCGCAAACCTTAAAGTTATCAGTTTTTAAATCATTTTTTTGTTCCGATTCTCATCTATTGACATTATGCGAACGTCACCCCTAAGCGCGTGATAAGAGTCTTTCAGCCATTACCCAAGATTCATGTCTATAGATGAGAATCGGAACAAAAAATTATTTAAAAACTGATAGCTTTGCGGTGTTTGAAATTTCCCGTTTTGTTACCACAGATCGATAAAGCTCACAAAAAACTGCGTTTGCTTAACCAATCCGTGTATCAATCTACTTGTTGCTCCTTCCGTCACTCGTGAATGCCACCCCAAGATACTTGAAGTTCTCGACCTGCTGCAGCACAGGTGTGGGACCAAACAATTTTGGGGGCATACAAAGGATATATTGCCCAAATTAACCCGAAAACCTTTCTGTAACAAACTCTCCAAATTTTCTATAGCTATTGGTACATTACTGTATATTTTCCTCTACCATTTTTCCATAGATTTGAAAATAGAAAATTTGGTACTTGAAATTTGCTTCTTAATAAACCATCTGAAAAAAAGTACGCTAGGTTGTGCAAGAACATGGTCAGAGGCCAGCTGGATCCAGGGGCGGATCCAGAGGGGGGCGATTAGGGCGATTGCCCCCCCTAAAACCTACAAAAGTAACTTTTTCACCATGATGTTTTACAATTCGGAAAACAGCATTCGCGATATAAGGCCAGTTTGTCGTCCATTGTTTTGTCACAGCAAGGTTGTGAAGTATACTTCATCTGCCTTACAGTAGTGAACCCGTAAGAAGACTTGATTGCCAAATATTACTGAAATCGTCCCCCCCCCTAAACTTACTGGCTGGATCCGCCCCTGGCTGGAGCAGTAGTCTTGAGCGCCTGCCTCACAGTTCTGAAGTTTGGCGTTCCATTCGCATTCCAGCTGTTCCTGTCAGTAAGGAAGCTCACACCTTGCTGAGGTAGGCCTGAAGCTGCTTCCTTGTCTGAAGACGTATATGTGATACATGCGGCATGTATCATATGATATTATTTATATTATGACTATGCCGCGAGCCTCAAAACATTGTCTGTTCAACTGCACATATATGCAACAAACAGTATGGCAAAATGTGTTCATCCAAACACTGTGGTTAAAATTGAAAGCCAAAGCTTTTCTGCACTTGTCTGGCATGGACTCTACTACTATGAAGTAGGTGGCCTGCAGCATACTCGATTACTTCAATGTACAATTAATAAAGCGCATAAAGGAAATGCCTTCTTTCGCCCAAACATTCATGTGGGTCAGTTACCAGTCAACGCTCACAAACAAAAACTCGAAGTTACTAGAAACAGATTGTTGATTTTATATATATTTAATGTGTTTTCTATAACATACACTTTTTTATACACTCAGAAACAAAGGAGCATAATTTCATTCATATTGTTAAAAAATATCAAAACTTCTTTGCCCAAATTTTTTGAGATATTGCCTCAATTTTTGACAAAATTTTCGGTGGCGCGCTTGCACCCCTGCGCCCCCATCACCTACACTACAGTGCTGCAGTGTATTGCTGCTTACTTGCAGCGCGCACTGGCTTGACTGAGTTTCTGGAGAGATGTAACACCTCGCTCGTTTTTGTGCTAATTTTCATTCCCACTTCGTCGCATGCAGCTGAAAGCCTGTCAAGTTCATGTTGAAGACTCTGTTAATAGGATGCAAGCAGCACGAAATCGTCCGGAAAAGGCAAACCGTTGGTCCTGCCGATTCCAACAGTGGCACCCTCGTCGACTCGTCTGTTGACGTTAACCGAGTTAATATAAATTGTAACTATTATCAGCTAACAGGGAGCTTGTTTACAACACTCAGTGTTCTCTATTGATGCGAACATTGATTAATTTTGTCGATATTGTTTGTTCCAAATTTAACATTGCTTGCAATGTGAAAAAGTGCACTTAAAAACCCTTTAAGGTCCGCAGAAGTCACGATTGTGCCAGCCACATATTTGACTATAACTCGCCACCCTCTAGAGCTCGAGAGCTATTCAAACCCTGTAAAGATGCGGAAAGTCTTGTAGTTTCGATTAAATAAATTATATTGGAAAGTTTTGGATTTTAGGTTTTTTATGACGCCACTCACAGAAAAAGTTTTACTGGAAACTAGGTTATACTACGAGTCTTTAGAGTCCTTGATCTACTTTCTAGCGTTTCTAGTGCCAAAAGAACAACAAATTTGTTGTTTTTTGGCCATACTTTTGGCACCCAATAAAATTCTGAGCCACGAAATCGGCTTGTTGGGTGGCCTCCCAGGGAAAGATCCAAAAATGATCCAAAAACCGCAAAACTTAACCCAATTATGCCATCGACAAAAAACAGACATCCTAAATTTTTCAATTTTTAAAAATCGAAACTACAACACTTACCGAGACTTTAGAGGGTTTGAACAGCTCTCTAGCTGAATCGGCTGGCGAGTTATAGCATCTGCTTAAATTGGCCAAGTATACCTTTTGTGGGATTTTATTGAAAAACCAAAAATTTGTTTTTGAGCCGTGGTTTCGGCAACAGAAACGCTAGAAAGCCGATCAAAGCCTCTAAAGCAGGGATACTCAAACTTTTTCCCATTATGTACCCCCACGCCATAGAACAATTAACCGGAACCCTCAGGTTAGCTAGCAGAGCCGTTGGTATCACATTGTTGCATCACAACAACGCAACATCAGGCAAAATCGACACGGAGTTTTCAATTGGCACGCATTTATTTTCCTCTAGCATAGGATATTAAAAAATAGCAATACATGAAAATTCAACTGCCATCCAAGTACCCCTGGAAATCTTGCCGTGAACCTCTGGGTGTTCGCTAAACCAGGTTTAAAACCACTGCTCTAAATACTCGGATTATAGCCTAGTCTCCAAAAAAAAATTTGAGCCAAAAACATCTCGTTGGATTGGCGCCCAGGGGCCGGTGACCTCGGCCAAAAACCGTAAAACCTACCCGAATTATGACGTCGCCTACAAAAAACAAAAATCTAAAACCTAAAAACATTTTTAAAATCTGAACTAGAAGACTTCCCAAATCCGTAGAGAGTTTGAACAGCTCCCCAGCTCAATCGGCTGGCGAATTATGGTGTTGCAAATTTCAGCAAGAAATGTGGCGCGCGCAGGACTTACAGGGTTATCTTGGACCCACATTTAGTTAAAAATATATTTTTTTACTAATATTTTTCAAGAGGCGGTGCTGCTATCTTTTGAAACTAATGAATCAACCAATTTAAGGCCACCGTGTCCTCGCGAGCAGGAAATCCGAGGAAAATGCTTGTTCTTGTTAAAAAAAACAATCGCATGGTGCGTCGACTATTTTACGGTACATTACAACATCCAAAGTTCCTATCCCTGATTAATTTCGTTCGTCACTGTAAAAACCACACTTGAAAATCATTTATTCCACTCCCATAGCACCCTCGCTCAGGATATAAACTTTTTATTGATTGTAACATATCTATGTGATGAATACGTTTAGTTTTGATATCATCTCCATTCTTCATATTAGTTTCCAGTACGGACTTGTAAATACTGTACAGCTTGAACTTATTCTGCTTTGAATAAGAGTAGCTACAAAGAGAACATGAAACAACACCCTAAGCGTTGATGACTCTACACCATTATTTTGTACAAAATGAGATGAGTTCCATACCTGCACCATTTAGATCTTATAATCCAAAGAGTATGGATACTCCCAGTTAAGCACGGTCTGGGACAGTTCGGCGCTGCCGTTTCGGCGACAAGCCGTTTTGGCGACGGGACGTTTCGGCGATGGTGGTCGCAAATGTTTGATGCGAAAAAAACGTGTGTTTTTGAAATACTTCGAAGGTTAGTCTACAAAGGATGTTTGCTTCATAAGTGTGTTTGTTGTCAATCTGATGGCCAGTGGCCAGTGTAGTTTCCCGTCTGTCAGGATTTTGGAAGAACTTAGTGCGACAGTGACCACGTGTGTAAAGAAATATGGCTTGTGACGTTTATTTTTGCTGACATGAGACGTTTGTGAGTTTACACAAAAGTTAAGCCTGGACAGCATCTATTGCTTGATCTTTCACGCAGGTACCATTTTGATTGTATTTCCCAGATAATCTAAGAATATATCGTACTTTCTTGCCATCGGTTGCCTATCGGTGTACGAATATGCAGTAACGGCACTTCCAAATCCATGGTATGCATCATGAATCGCAATAAATACAACATAATTGGAAAGATCTGGGACAAGTGCTAGACTGACTCTTGCGCTTACACGCTTCCCAGACGACGGCAGTGCGAACTTTTGCATTTTGGTGACATTCCAAAGGAAAACACATTTCCCATTTCATCGCCGAAACGTCCATCGCCGAAACGGCGGCGCCGAACTGTCCCATTCCGGTTAAGCACATCTCTGCTTTAGGTTAGGTATATCCATAAACTCGGAGAAAAGTAAGAATTTTTTTGTTTCGGTTGTGTTTGAATAGGGCTTATTAGTTCAGTCCATTTGAAATAGAATTAAGTGGGAAGCAGTATTGAAATTTTCTGATTTTTCGTGGTTTTCAATTATTTCCAATGTGTTGATGTCGTCAAACATAATTGTCGTTTTGAAATGTAATGTTGAGATTGTTAATGGTGATACTGGGCTGTCTCTATACTTGCGGCTTCACAGTGTGTTAATATTTTATTGACAAATCTAGTTTGCAGCTTTATAACCAACACTGATTGATTTCATGTTGTGTTAGATTAGATCATTGGCATACGTACTTTGCACTACGCACCATTATCCGAATAACGTTTCTAACAGCCTGAAAGTGCGATGGGGAAGTTGTCTTTCACATGGTGTTCGTTGGATTTCGTTGCTTTGCACAAACCGAATATAACGCAATGTATTGGTTTCTTTTATATTAATCAGGTTCGAAGTGCAGACATTCCGCAATTCCGTCAACGACAGATTGTGCTTCTCACCATATCTGTCAGCAAGAGCGATTCTGATTTTACTGACACCGTTGAAGTTTACGTCAGCCCAAAAAGTGGTTACTTGTTTCTGACGACTGATCGCCCCATTTACAAGTAATGTGTTTCTTGACTTTTTGTCAAATATTTTACTCAAATTCATTTTTGAATATTTTTTCTTAATTTTTGTAGATAGCTGTGTTTGATTTTTATTGCTTTGTTCGTGAACAAAGATAACTTGAGTTGCTATGAACGTAATCAAGGAAATTAGCGACCATCATACAATGCTAGAACTCACCGCACTGGTCTGTCTTGCTTTCTTTATTAATTGCCAAGACCTTTGCTTGACATGAATTTTGTAACCGTCATCTAACTTTAATTATGAAATAGATCAAACCAGGAGCCATGACGATTTTAATCGCATGAGACTGAGGCGCTCGTACTTCAGGTTTACTTTTGTGCCTCGACTACTCACCTCTTCAGGTGTATTTTGCAAGTCACGAGTACGGCCTTACAGATAATTTTCAAGTTTTCAACTTTCGCTTGAATTTAGGATATAGAACATGAGCTGTTTCTTAAACATCCGAGATGAAGTCTTGCTTATCATGCTTTGTTCACGAACGGGAATAAAAGTGTACTAAGGGTCAGTGCGAACTGCGAACCATTGTCTTTTGCCAAATTACTTCGACATAGGAAGGCCTTTTCCAAAGAACCATTATAAAGGGCTATAGCTTTTTGCTTTTTGCCACGGTTTTCCCTTCGATATTGCTCCTCGTTTTTGTTCAGCAACAACTAAAATCTCTAGGTTTACTGCAAACTTTCGAGGAGTCAAGGGACTGGGCTTTTCGTGCATGACTTTGTGATGATTCAGACTTGCACATGTGTATCTTTAAGTGATCGGTCACCACAAAGTGGACATAGTCGAATCTATCAGCAAATTTTTTTGTTAGGAAATTGATTTCCTCATAAAATATTTGCGGTAGATTCGACTGCGTCGCCTTTGAGGAAACTAATTAGTTTTTGTTCAAACTTATACTAGCCTTGCTTATATTCTGCGATAACTATTGTGGAAAATGTGACGCTAATGGCATAACACGAACTGGTGAGCGCTAATTAAATTTTTCCAAACCTGATCAACTTACTGCTTTGAAACGGGGAACCGCTGATGTTTTCGTTTACATTTTTGTCAGTGAACGTAAAGCAGTTCTGTTGAAGTTGCGAATCGCCCGAAGCCTGAAAAGTTTTTTTCGGCTAAGGCGTGATTCAGTTCTTTGAAATGTGCTTCAATGCGCTTGTTCAAATTATTTATGTTGATCGCTACAGAACCTTCGGTTTTACCAATGCTTTTGCTACTTTCTGTAGTACATCCTAAACATTTACGACCTGTTGGCTTGGCGTTTTGTGAATGAATCTTACGAACATATTCGACAAAATCTCAATACACCAAACAAGTGTTAAAGTATGAATTAACTATAACACCGAACGAAATCAACATTTAAAGGATTAGTTCCCAGAAGCAAATCCGTTTCTAAAAATTTTAAAAAGTAGGATTGTTTTTTACTTATTAGACCAAACGACAGAGTCAAGATACGTGTGTTTGCAACTGATCAATTGATGATCCCAAGCCAGCAAAATATCCGAGTCACAGTCAAAGTAAGTTCTCGTATTCGAAGTGAAACCTATTAATGTATAGTTTCGCAAATAAGTTTACTTGCTTTTCTAGAGTTCGAGGAACGTAATGCACTGCTTGACCTTGTAAGATAATATATTAAATTGTGTTTCGACATTATCAAAACACCTAACTAGATGTAACCTAGATGACGTAAATCCGCTGACCCTGTTCAGAAAACATTTGAAAAGGCTCAAGAAACACTTGTACGAATATTACACTTTGAAACGCATTTCATTGTATGGCTTATCCGCGACTTACGTTCTACTTCGCCTAGGCTATAAACTGTAGATGCGTCAACATAACGGTGCAAACCGTTTGACTGATTTTCATTTAGACACCAGATGGCGTCGGAGTGGAGAGAAAAGAACGATCACTTACACCCAACAATCTTATTGAGTTTCGGATTGCAGAAAACCCAGTATTTGGAAAGTGGTTTGTGGAAGCCAAATATATTGACAACGTAAGACAACTGATCAAACGCTGAAGCGCAGATGCGCAGTAGACGTGTGTACAGTGGTTCCGGTAGATGTATCGTCGACACAGTGGTTCCGGTAGATGTATGTATGAATTTGCAATTTCTTTGAAAGAGCGAAGTTGCAGCATGTTCGCTTTTACTCCCTTCTGAGTATCACCAGTGGTCTGTGGAAGCCCATCTTCGGTTAAGCTGTGCCATGGGCCATGCAGCCACTTTCGTGGTGAATGCTGCATTGATGGTATATAAAGCTTTCCCTTGTGTTCATCAACTGCCAAGTACAAGAATGGACTGGCCAAAAATACAGTTATTCAAGTGTTCAGTATGACCCAACCAGGTATCGGACCCAACCTACCAGCTTCAACCGCTTGACCAGCCCTTTGTACCATTTATTCAGCTTTTAATTTCTTTGTAAGATCGAAATTTTTACTCAGTACAATTAGAAAAGGTATGCCTTTTTGTAAATTGAAACAGAATGCTCGTATGCGATGGATGCATCTCGCTGTCAGTTTCTGGTTAGACAAGTTTTGCAAAATATTTTACGCGAAAACCTTAGGCTGAAGCACTTTGATATAAGTTTCATTGTATTTTACAAAGCATAGTTGAGCCAGGGGTTAAAACGTTTGCGCGATGTGAACCTTATAAAAAAACTACGTGTGATCCCAATGACACACCTTCTTCTGTTGTATACACACAGCTGACAGGTGGTAGGCCTATGCGGTTAGGCCTAAAAGGAAGAATTGCGAAGATATTCAATGAGGTCTTCGTTGGTGGTGTTAGTGATGCTGCATGGAGGGGCCAGAACAGTACAGTGATAAAGGATGTGAGTGGCAGATTGGATGCCTCCGCACACACAGTTTTCATTATCAGCCAGTCCCATTCTGTAGAGCAGGGGCTTCAACCTTTCAAGTATGTGGCCCAGTTACTAAACAGAGGGTCCATAGCCCGCCGACTGTACAACGTTTCCAATGTGACAGCTTTGGCACATGCACCGAGCTGATATAAAAACAGCATTTAGTAACACAACGTGCGCTACAATCAATGCGAAGGTTGGGCGGGTTCGTTGTTAGAAAGCATAGATATTCGAGGCTCAATACATGATAATCCACAGATCAAGTCATCTTCCACATTAAGCCTGCTTCTAGATTTCGTTTGTTATGGCAACAAGAGCCCCGCTCCAGCAACTGCATATTGTTCACAATGTAGTAGGCTACATGGAAAGTTCCATGTTGCAACAATTTCTAACACATGACAAAAAAGAGCTGGTTATGAGGTTTGTAGCTCAGGAGCTACCTCAGTTTTCAATTAAAAGGTTCATCTTGCAAAACGTTCTCGATTTCAGTAATACTAGGTCGTGGCCCATCAAAAATTCTTCCATGGCCCAGACTAGTGGGTCATGGCCCACAGGCTGAGAAACCCTGCTGTAGAGGTTTGCGTTAAACCGGCCGTGTCCTGTGCGCAAGCGGTTAACTTGGATGACACACCTCAATGTGGAAAACTCAAAGCAAAGTCAGCATTGCTTCTGAAGTTCGCTATATCTTAGGTTGTTTCGGTTCTCTCTGGATTTCTTTAAGATGCAAACGGGAGTTGACCAGAAAAAGCTTCATCTATTCTTTAAATATATAATCGAAGTAAAATCGCCTGGGTTGCAAAATCCATAATCACATACACTTTCTCTAACACAACAGGCGGCTCATGCAAGTGCGCAACACCAAGGGAACGGGGTCACGTTAAACATCATTTTCCGAAGTGCAGCAATATACGAAATTACCCCCACTTTGAAATTACCCTTTAGAAGTTTACAAGATGTGACATGTTTTTCGTTGTACCAGATAGAGCCCATAGGTGATGCGTGTCAGCGCTTCTGAAGCAGTTGGGTGTGGCTCACGTACGTGACCCACGCTGAAATGTTACTGTACAAAAAGCTTAAGCTTTTATCAACGTGTGTTGTGTGTTATCGAATAGCATTTTAAGATTTAGCAGCAGGTTATTAATTTATTACGTTCTCTGTACGATGTGGGAAAGAGTTGTTTTTATGGTTTGAACACAACATTTATTTATTGTTTATTTTATACGTAGCAAATTCTTTATTGTTACCTTCTAGTGAGCCTGAACATTTTTGTAGCGAAAGCTGGGCCGCGAGTTGCAAAAGGTTGAGAGTCACTGCTGCACATGAGTGCATGCAATGTTTACTACTTGAAGATTTAAATTTGCAAAAAATACCAAATGTTGGCATTATATGAAACAAAAATGTGTCTCTCTACAAGTCAAAACATTTTTCCCACAGTAGTAGGGTTGCCTGATCACTTGAAATTTTTTCAAGGACATTTTGTGTTTTGTCATTATTTAAACTTTACTACATGCTTACTTTGAATACATTTTAGCTATAGTGTCGTAGCACATTTTTTCAAACAAACATTTCTGAATACTAATGGGTACTTGTTACTATTGCGGGCAACCTCTTCTAGAATATTGCGACCCTTTAATTCATTTTCAATTCTTTTGAATCTTGAAAAAGACCTTTCTCCTGAGCAGTTACTGTAGTAACCATCAAGCTAAGAAGTGAGGCTCCGTGTGGTTGGATAAACTAAGAACCAGGGGCGCAGCCAGGATTTTTCTAAGGGGGGGGGCTGAAGTTATGGAAGCAAAAGCCTTGTAAAGGAAAAATTGCTTGTGAATAGAATAGTCAAGAAAAGCACTTAATTTG
>JGI24021J15306_10012453_pt1 | contig 10564 bp, 5 predicted proteins | sample Ectturendosymbi1_FD_15306 | JGI IMG/M metagenome (IMG submission 15306) | reverse complement strand
ACCTTGGCCCACTTTGCCTGGCCCTAGGCGCCAACCGTTAGGTGGTAGTATTTCGCTGAAGTTTTTACTGGAAACTAGGCTACAATCCGAGTATTTTGATACTAAGGATGACCTGCTGGGGCTTCAGGTTCAAAAGTTATGATCTAAACTAGTGAAAATATTTGACTAATTAGCTAATTAGAAAATCAATTAATTTGTTTATTTTAGATAATAACGTTTGAACCAGAAACGCTAGAAAGTCGATCAAAGGCTCAAAAGACTCGGAATCGAGTCTAGTTTCCAATGGAAACTTCAGCGAAACACTTTGGCCTAGCAGTTGGGCCCTAGGCCAGACAACATGAGCTAAAATGACCCTAAAACTACTTCACTTATGACGTCAGTCACAAAAAATCTGCATACCCAACTCAAAATTTTTTTTCCGAGTGCAATCTACCAGACTAGCCGATCTGTTTGAGCCCTTGAACAGCTCTCTAGCGCAATCGGCAGAGGAGCTAGGGCGTTGGTAAGGCAACTGACAACTGCTGTTTTTTAGGCCGAAATCAAAGTACGAATATCTCTTACGCCGGCTTTCAAAGTGTTAAAACCTGGCTATAGGCCTGCTTAATGCCAGCCAACGCTTTGAGAGCCGGTCTACGATATATTCGTACTTCGATTTCGGTTTTGACTGCAACGGCCGACACATGCTCCATGGTTCATCTTGTCTGCTTGTTTGTGAAAACGCACCTGCTAGCTGTCTTGACTTGGTTTGTTGTGCTTTCTTGCGCAAGGTGTCTGGATGCGTGAGGCATATAGCAGCATTTTGTCAACACCTGCTGTAGTCAATGAAATCGGCTGTTATTATTGGCTATTTTGGTCGATAGCGATATATCGGTCTGTCTCTATTATGATGTAATAAATGCGCAGTGACCGTTGTCCAAAAGCAATGGTAACTTGAAAATCTTTCCTTGTGTTTTTTCATGATGAGATCAATAATAATACTACTATCTATTCTAAATAGGACTATCCAAGTTTGATTGGATTTAGATAGAGCTCAGTTGATAGGCATTTTGTGCTGATACCAATGTTTTTATGTTTCATTGCTGATAACTGAAGCCAATATTTTGCAATATTCAAACCACAGTTGAAAGACAATACCTCAGTGCAATGAAGAAGCATATAGCATGGAATTCTGCACAAAACTGGGTCACTAAGATAGTCAACCACCATGGCACATAGGCTACCCTGATTTTTCACAGGAAGCCATCTGCTTACCACACAAAAACCCGAGAGTGAATGTTACATTCATAGAGCAGTTTATTGTGACGATTGCAAAGTGATCTGAATATTCTCGTGCCAAAGCAACAGGATCAAACGTGGCGTTGCGCGAGAATTTCTCTGGTCTGGTAAGCGCTACAGACCTGGTCAAAGGCTCAAAGGTCGTGGCAAGTAATAAAAATATGTGACTAATTAGCTAATTAAATAATTTGTTTATTTTGGATCATAACTTTTGAACCAGAAATGCTAGAAAGTTGATCAAAGACTCGGACTCGAGCCTAGTTTCCAATGAAACTTCAGTGAAATACTTAGGCCTAGCCGTTGGGCCTTAGCCCAGGTAACATGAGCCAAAATGGCCCAAAAACTACTTCACTTATGACGTCACTCACGAAAAATCTGCAACCCCCAACCAAAAATTTTTTTTTCGAGTGCAGACTAGAAGACTGGCTGGTCCATTTGAGATCTTGAACAGCTCTCTAGTGCAATCGGCAGAGGAGCTATGGCGTTGGTAAGGCAACCGAAAACTGCTGGCTTTAGGCCAAAATCTAGGTACGATATATTCATAGACCGGCTCTCAAGATGTTAAGGAACTTTCAGTCATGTTGAAATGTAGTTTTATTAAAATTATGAAAAGACATTAAATTCAAGTTTGTATTTGAATAAGAGCTAATGATGCTTAACTGGTGGCTGAAATATGTGCTCTGTAAGATTTTAGTGCCTGATTCTTTGCTGGGAATAGATTTTTCTCCTCAATATTGCATCAATTTTCAGTGATCTTGCAACTACCACAACCTGGCAAATTTTCCTGATCAGTGAAGCAGCATGCCTCAATTTCAAACAAACTACCACAGATTACAGGCTTTGATGTGTAGGCAGCTCATCACATATATGCAACATTGTTTCAAATATATCATGTAATACTAAGGTACCATCTGGTTCAACATCTTAATTTTTTCAACAGTAAAATCTTTAAATAATTTCTTAACTTCTAGTGCCATGTTAGAAGCATTGTCTTTCACTATTGCCAACACCTATTATTTGCTTATTTTTAAGTCCTTGAGAACAACTTTAACCCTTTTAGTCCCATGTGCACCACTTTTTTGCTGATTTTTGCACAACCATAACTTACCAGCCACTTGAGTAAGAGAGGTGTTAAAACCCTCTGAAGATGCGGGAAGTCTTGTAGTTCTTTTTTTTAATTGCAAAAGTTGTGGGTTTTTTTGTGGGTGATGTTATGATGGGGGTAGGTTCATGCATTTTGGCCGAGATCATCATTCCCTTGGCATCAAATCAATGAGCCAATTTTTTGACTCAAAGTTTTATTGGAAACTAGGTTATAATTGAAATCATTAGAGCCCTTGATCAGCTTTTTAGCATTTCTGGATATAAAATTATGGCTCTAAAACCCAAATTTTGATGAAAAATCAAGTCTGGCAAAAGGTAACCTTGGCCATATTGGCTGAAGGCCATAACTCGTCAACCAATTGAGCAAGAGAGCTGTTCAAACACTCTACAGATGCAGAAAGTGTTGTCGTTTCAATTTAAAAAGAAAAAAAAAGGTGTTTTGGATTTTTGTTTTTTTTTGGTGACATCATAATGGGAGTAAGTATATGCATATTTGGATAAGGTTATCAGGCCCTGGGTGCCAATGCCAAGAGCCAATTTTTTGACTCGAAAATTTATTGGAAACCAGTTTGTAGTACGTGTCCTCAGAGGGTTTGATTGGCTTTCTAGCAGTTTTGGTTAAAAAGTTATGGCCAAAAAATTAGGGAAATCCCCAGAAATCCTTTTGGGGTAATTTATAAGATAAGCAATGAGGATATTTTGAGACTACAATCTCCTCAATGAGAGCTTTCAGATGATGTACTGCACATGCTTTTCTTTACCCCAAAATTGGGGTAAGCACATGGATTTAAAAAAAATTTTCTTCACAAGTGAGGAAAAGATACTTGAGACAACCTTTTGTCAAGTTCTTGCAACAATTCAATGATTACAGTGAGAATGACTTAGTTTTAAAGTTAGTAGATGATTTTCTTGCTAGTTGTTATGCTTCATTGACCACATAAGTAGTCATGTTGTATGGTCCATAACTTCGCAAGACCTTAACCAATTTCAAAAAATTTAGTTTTTTGGAATCAGCATGAGAAGTTCTATCTGCTTATGAAATTTGAGGAAAATCTGAGATGGTGGGTTGCCTGGCTGGGACAGTTGACATAGAATGACCCTGCAGTCAAATTTAAGGGCTCAATGACACTAACACAGGAGCAATTATCGGCATGCGGACCACATGTGGCCCACTACAGCGTTTTCAATGACCCACGGAAGCAATTAGGAAAAGCCTCCATGTAGATATCAGTGCTGAGGCTTGCTTGAACCAAGACTTGCTTCTATTTCCATCAGAAGTTATATCCCTCTGCTGAACGTGGCCTTTTTGAAGTGGCTCCTGAGCTAAATGAATTGCCCACCCCTACACTAAAAAGTTGTGGAATCCTTTCCCCAGGGATATCTAGAAACATATAGATATCCCTGCCTTTCCCTGAGCTTTGACCTCTGCAAAACATGTTTGGTTTGAATTTTGCACTGCAATGTAGCCTTGAAATAGCCAAACGTCAGTGCATTGGCACAGCAGAATTTTTTTTGCTTCATTTGCATGCACATACAGGGTAAGTTTTCATTTTATTGCAGTGACTTATTTGTTTTGCTGATTCATACAGGTTCAATGGTCACCCCACAATGAAACTATTTTAGCATCGAGTGGTACTGATCGACGCCTTAATGTATGGGATTTGAGCAAAATTGGAGAAGAGCAAAGTGCAGAAGATGCGGAAGACGGTCCTCCAGAACTTCTTTTTGTTCATGGTGGCCATACTGCTAAAATATCAGACTTTTCCTGGAACCCAAATGAGCCATGGGTTGTATGTTCAGTGTCTGAAGACAACATCATGCAAGTGTGGCAAATGGCAGAGAACATATACAATGACGAGGAACCAGATCAGTGTGGATCTTCATCTACTGCTGCAGATCTTGAGCAAAATGCATCTTAAGATCTATGGCCTGAAAGTGCGTGGTTTGCCACAGCACCTTGCTTCTATTGTTCATAACAGCCACGTTGGTTGGTAGGCACTGATGTGGGTTTTGTACTCGCTGCATGGCGTGTTGGATGCCACAAAGCCGCTTGTGAATTTGAAGGCCAACTGTTTTGTAAACAAATCTTGACCTTTTTGTCAGCGTACCCAGTTTCTATTAGTTCTTACCAATCTTGTGGTCATAAAAGTGCTTATGACAATGTGGTTTTTCCCACAAAAGCTAAAATGCTTCAAATCAAGGTAGAGGCCAAGTTGTTTCCGTCAAATGTCGGATTAAGTGAAAAGCGTGATATTTATCGCAGCTTATTAGGTTGCGTTATGTATTTAAATTTATAAAATATGTTAGCAATACCAGGTATTTTGCAACACAGCCACGCTAGTGTTTCTGACGGGTGTGGAGTAGTGAGCCAAAGTAAGACAAACCTGTGCTGAGATCGCAAGCACTGCTTAAAGACATTTATGTGGTCGCTAGTTATAGAAGACTTTGAACAGTTGGGAAACATGCTGTGGACGTTTACCATTGAAATGATGCAAATATTGAAGATGTCTTTAATTTGAATTTTCAAGTTTTTGCATAATACCTTCGCCCTCCGGCTATTTGACGTGTGATGAAATAGCAGTACCATGCAACATCGTTAGCCAACCGGTGTCAATTTCACCCTGTCAAAGTATTGGTCGTCAATAATAATTAATATTTAAGTGATGGAAGATAAGAAGGAAGCTTCCAGGGTGGTTTGCCCTTATTTTCGTGAACGCAGCCACAAATATTGTAGAAAAGATATAAGTACACGTGTGTAAATAATAACGTTGGCAGGGGCGGATCCAGCCAGTAATTTTTTGGGGAGAGAGTTGTTTTCTAAATTGTGCAAAATCATTATGCATGCATGAAGTTACTATCGTAGGTTTTAGGGGGGCGATCGTCCCTACCCCTGGTTTCTGGTTGCATGATGTTTGTCTACCCAATCATTGAGTGAAAAAATGCAGCACGGGGATGGTGATTTTGGTAGCGTTGCGGTTTCGTTGAAGCGATGAAGAATTCCGTCTGTGTAGACTCTCCCTAAACACACAACCAACTCAAAACCGTGTATCTTCATGCAGTGCCAGCTTACTGCGTCTAAACTGTTTTAAATAGGTTCTTTTCAGACATAAAACACCCAAGTGAAATTTTTTGAGAAACATGTAGGCCTGAAGATATTTTCAAAGCGCAAAGTTTAACTTACAAGCACAACCTGCTTCATTTCTGCACCTGTTACGTTAATACATATAATCGAAGCGTTCGTTTCGAATCTCCAAAATAATTACATCACTACGCTGATATCATCTTCCTTGTGTTCGACCGTGTAATGGTGTATGTAAATAGCGTGCACTGTCCGTCTGAGGTTGGAAGAGTCTTACATCTTTGGCGATAACTCGTGAGAGCCTTATTCGGTGACACGATGTCCAACCACGCGCAACAACTCGGGGCCCATTTGTAAAAAGACCAGTCTGCCACCGCTTGCCGCAGTATCGTAATAACGAAACACTTTCAGGTTGTTGTTCGGCGCAGCAGTTGTTTGCGAATTAAACTCTGCACACTAGTTGTGAATAACCCGAGTATGCAAACAAGGCTGTGTAGAAACATTTTCGGTTTCATCAGCTGTACTTGCGAAAACTCTTAGTGCAAAGGTTTGCATTCAACAGCGAGACGAACTGCTGTACGATAATCTGGCTTCCTATCGAGAAAGGAGGTTCCAAAAGGCTAAGATCAAACGCAGTGCGTGAAGTTGTGTTCACATTCACGCATCACATGAATTGAGGTCCACATGCTTCGCTGATAGGAAACACGTTTATTAAGGCTTTCCGTCCCAACGTGTTTCTACTCCCACGCCTGCAGTTGACATTAGTCAAAGTGGTGGTCGTTGTGTGTGCATCTGAGAGAAAACTCCGGCATTCCTTCTGGGGACCCTGGTGGTGGATCAAAGCGGGACACCAAGGTCTTCACCTATTTCAATCTCTGGCTCTCTCTTCCCCAAGGTACTTGTTGACCAACCGTAAGCTGCACTTTCAGCGCAAAACTTCCACAACATCTGTTGTGGAGAAAAACTTGTTTTAGCGCCGATTTTGTTATAAGCAGAGTTGCCCCAAGCCGTTGAAAAAAGCAAAATTTTGATATCCTAGTTCAGGGATCCCCAACTTTTTGGAAACTGCGAGCTACTTCTTGTGTACCAATTAACGCGAAGGGCTACTAGTTTGATACAGTACAAACTTCTTGAAATGAAAATTTTGCTCATTTACCTTCAATTATTTTATTATTGATATTCGTTAATGTGAAGATACTGATCATGCTAATGTTATTTTTAGAACAGGCCCGCGGGCACCACGTTAGTGACCCCTGTTCTAGTTTTTACCTTGGATGGAATTTAATCCTTTTATGTAATAAAAAAAGCATTTACTTTTTAGGATTCAGCTAAGATGCTATTTTCTGAAAGCTGTATTTTGGGGATAAGTTGGATTTCCGTAAGATTATGTAGCCTACCCCGATTTTTTATTTACGTTTTTCTGCACATATCTCAAGGCACAGTCTTCAGGTTTCAATATTGATCATTTCACATTAGTTCGTGCTTACAAAAGAAAATGATGTGCAATTTTTTCAAAGGCGTAGCCAGGGGGCCATGCCCCCCAAATTTTCAGAACATATAGTAATTTTGCGCTTTGAGAGGAGGTATCCCAAACAAATTAGCGTTATTCGCCTAAAATCAAACATTTCTCCCCAAAATTTTTGGACTGCCTACGCTATTGAATGTTTTAAGGCAAAATGTGAAAGCAAAACCTCGCTTACAAACAACTTGCGATGCAGCATTGATTCATATACCCGCTTTTCCTCTGGGAGGGTTGCGGGGGAAGGAGTCATAGGAGGACTCGAGATATCTTACGGTCAGCAACAATTCCATGTAGTTCTGCTGGCTACACACCAAGCAAGGTCGGAGAAGTAGTCACTTTGACGACACTTTTGATGGCCGCTTTCCTGCGGTGATGTGCCTGAGTCATTTTTTTGGAGTCGTTGGTTTGCAAGCTCGATTCAAATGAAACTTAACATTTCTATTTTTTTACGAAATGGTGCCCAATGTTGCTTCAAAGTTTTTTGTGAAAAGAGTTTCCATTTTACTTTTCATTCTCAGTCATTCCCGCAAATCTAGCGCAACCTTGCTGCAAGAATATACCTTCCTTGTCTTCGGCGTACCCAAAAAATGACCAGAGATGAACAATGGACTTAGATTTAAATCTTGCCTCGTTCTAATATTTTGATGGATTTGAATTTTATAATTTCTGCTTAACCAGATTTTGATCGGGTTTGAAAATGCTGTTTTTTCTTCGCAACTTTCGGTTCAGTTACGGGACTGCCGATGACTCTACTGAATAGTTTGATTCAGTGGAGTTTCTCAAATCGGTCGTGATTGTATTTTGCGTTTGTTAAATCTTGAGCCTTGTCTGTGACCAGCGAAACGAGTCTGCTCTTTTATGTATCATGTCATCAAAGTTGCATAATTAATCAGACTCTCAATGATCCAGTCAACTTTCTTGACTCATCATTATACATAATTAAAGTAATAGCCTACATATACAGTAGAATTTGCCTAATTCGTCACCTCAAGGGGATTAGAAAAAGGTGACGATTTAGGCGAAGTGACGAATCATGCAAACAGGTGAAGACCATCATAGCAGCTCATATACTTTATCATAGTAACTCGTTTACATAGTGGTTTTATTTGCAGTAAAATACAACTTTATGACGTTATGGTTGTTTACTACATTAAACTCTTAATTCCTGTACTCTATCTAGACTCCTCTATTTAATCTAGCACAGTCCCATCGCCACGGGGAGTTTAGCCCCCCAACTTGAAATATGAAACACTATAAATCAGTTTGAGTTTTTCTCAATTTTTAGAGTGTCAAGCCCCCCTATTGAAAACTTTCTGGTGACGATTCTGATCTAGAACCTTTTAAATCTTAACTTTAAAGACTCTCTCTTCTCAGTGGGGAGTCGGGTCGCGCTTCGCACCTCGTGCATAAATTCCAAAAACAAATTGTGAGGTGCAACAAGTCTCATATAAAGGTCCTTAATTTGTTTGAATTCCCACACACGTTAAAATAGCTGCTTAAACATCAAAAGCGAAACTGCAAATGACGTAGGCCTATTAGCAGAACAAACGCTTCTCAGGGATAGAAAGAGTTGACGAATTAGACCAGGGTTTCTTAACCTGAGGTGCTGAAATCAATTTCGTGGGGTGCTGGGGATTGGGGCTGGTCACATATGTCCATATGATCATGATGTACTGCAATTTTCTTTATCCATATACTGTAGTAACCAAGTGTTTGCCAATGGTAGGGGGTGCTGGACTGTTTAGGCGTGACAAAAAGTGGTGCTGATAGAGAAAAAGGTTAAGAAACGCTGAATTAGACGAACAGAAATACACAAAAGATTGGAATTCTGCCGGGACCGACGAATCGGACAAATTCTACTGTACCTCATAATATTCAGCAGAGTTCGTCATTGTTCATGTGTTGCCAAGATGTGGGATCTTTGACCAGGGTGGGCTCAATGACCATAGGCTATTTCTCGCCACCTAGTGAACGTGTGTTCTTGTGGTTTTGGTTGTGAATTTGAGATTGCTTTCTAGTCACCCGCATGGGCGCAATGTGGTGCGGGACACGGGGGACGTGTGCCCCCCACTTTACGGGGGGGACATAATATGCCATGTACCCCACATTTTTCTGTTAGGGTTTTGTTTGGAGAGGTTTCAAAACTAGATGTGACGGTTGTCACGTTTTGTGTGAAGAGTTATTCATGTTAGTTGTTACACATAGACATGAGCGCAATTTGGTGGGGGACACGGGGGACGTGTCCCCCCACTTTTTCAGACCGGGGGGACAGAATATGTCATGTGCCCCCCACTTTTTTCTCTTTAGGTTTTGTATTTGGAGAGGTTTCAAAAATAAAAGTTATGTTTGTCACGTTTTGTGTGATGAGCTTTTCATGTTAGATGGTAGGCCACACATAGCCATGTTGATGTTGAAACAGAGTTTGATGTGGTATCACTAATTCTGTGAGTTTATAAACTTTAGCTTTGATAAAATAATTTTTAGCAATGTTCAAGCTTCTAGAGACCGTGGAAGATGTTTAAATGTTTCTGTCCGACATTTTACCCTGCGTAGTATACTGTTAGAAAGGTTATTTTCTTGTAACAGTGAGAGTCTTACAGCTGCGCATGCGAGAGACCACAGTACAGCCATGATTTGTTCAGTGCAGAAATGTAATTGGCTTTGCTGTAACGTTGGTTGTCACGTATTCAGAAACAGGCAGCGAAAAGTTTAATGATGCTAGTGTATATAATGTTAGAAAGTTAAATTTTCAGGCAAATCTCTGCGAAGCTTTTGCCGAAGACAAAAGACAGCACTCTTGTGGAGACTTAGTTTTGAGATGGAGAGTTTAGCAAAAGACTTTTCAACGGGTAGTGAACAGGATTTCAGTCAAAACGTTGGAGAAGTAGCCTACAGTATTTCCTTAGCTGCATATTGACCTGTAGCTCAAAACGTAGGGACTTGACTCGGAAATAAGGATAAAATATACATTTATTCTAGCTTCTTGTAATGTCGCGATAGTGGTGACCAACAAATCCAAAAGATATTGTTTCCTTGACTCTTACACTTTGTGTTCGTGCTGAATGCATTGGTTGGCAAGTCATCTGATTTACTTGAATTTAACCAAATTATCAAACTCACAATGCAGCAATGTTTTCATCCAAGTGCGAAACATTTGCTTTCTAGATACATCACACCTAGTTTTGTTGCACATTCTTTTCGTGTTAAAGGTGAAACTTGGTACTTTTTGCCAATTCACGGTTGTGCATTTTGATTTAATCTCAAATATAATTTTGTGTTGTTATGCAAGTAGAGCTCTTAGAATGAAACTTTTGACATGGTCCAGAGTTATAAGTCTGGCCGGGCTTTTCGGGTCAGGCTGGGCTCGGGCTCAAGTTTGTCAACATATTTCGGGTCAATTTCCGGCATGCCTACAAAACTTTTTTATAACATTAAGAGCAACGACCTATTGCTTTCGTGACGTAGATTTGCGCTCTGATCTTGAACTTGCGCTCTGATCTCGAATAGCTTGTTTCACAGCGTTAAACTCTCCACCCTTTACTCAGCACTAAACCTTCAATGCTAGTGAAAGATGGCTTCAATCA
>JGI24021J15306_10012449_pt1 | contig 10565 bp, 6 predicted proteins | sample Ectturendosymbi1_FD_15306 | JGI IMG/M metagenome (IMG submission 15306) | reverse complement strand
ATTATACAACCAGCTGCATGATCCATGATTATCACCTGCATAGGCAAAGAATCACCTGGTTTGGATCAGTTCAAGCGAAGTGTTGAGCAGAAACGAGATAGCAGGGTCCCTAACATATTATAAGGGAGGCGTTGAAGCCAACCAGTATGCAAAGATAATGAAATATCAGCATAATAAATGCCCTATTGAATGAGATATGCTGAGGCTGCCGTATTTTAGCAGCTTTAAGCTTCAAATAATTCAATCATTTGCTGCACCTAGAATCAGTGAATGAATACTGACGAGTGACGACAGCATCAAAGCAAAGATGTTTCCGTTCACTCACTGGAATGACTTGTTTGATTTCGTTGAAAAAAATCATGAACTCTTCAGAAATTTTGGACAAAAAAGATTTAATTCACCTCTTGTTGCGTACGCACAATAGCACTGCGCAGATCACTGCATTTCGAAAATTAATGAACAAACAAACCTCGACCGCACGTCACGAACCATAGCAACACTACCGAGAGTGGCTTAAAAATATGCAAGATACAATGAAGAAGAAAGCCCATTGCAATGCACAAAATAGATTTTGGCTAACGATCGCAAAACATAAAAGTCATTGAAGCGCATGCTCACTAGTGGTTTACCTACACCCAGCATTACTACGCAGCATATAGTCTAAAACAGTGGTCTTCAACCAGCGGGCCGCGAAATTGCATAATGTACACTGGTGGTGACACCACTTGATTTCTGGGCATGTAATTGGTCGATTCTTCCCATAACACTGTTCCGAAAGCATAGGCGTAGTCATGGGGGCCATGCCACCCAAATTTCTAGCATATCGTCTTGTTTTGTGTTTTGAGAGGTGTCCCAAACGAAATAAAGCTGCCCGCTTTAAGTCAAAATATTTGGCCCCTCCCAAAATTTTGAGCTGACTACGCTACTGTGCGAGAGTACTTTCGCGCCGCGGCAAAATTGTCAAACGTTGTCCGGTCCGCGGTAACAAAAAGGTTGGGGACCACTGGCCTAAAATACACGAACAGCAAACATTCGGAAGGCACCCTTGACTTGAGAGTAATTTCACGGCAGTTTCAGAAGGTTAAATACGACGGTATATAGCTATCCAGCGCCAAGTACTGAACTTTTGAACGCTTATTTCACAAAGAAATCACGAATCTTATTCACTTTACAGTCGCTTGACACTGCATTGACGTTGGACTATTGTATCATTGACGTTGGACTGATGCATCACTGATGGTGTCATGGCCAACAACAGTCCTTGCAATTTCACCGATACCCGTGGAAACTTTGGCATCCGGTGTCGCAGCAATTGACGAAACAACATCGTCGAATGTCTGCAAACAACAACAAGCACTCACGTACTCCGATACATGAAGCTCATTGATTTGTATGTAAATTGCCAAAGTTTCGAAAACAAAATACAGATTTTTCTCAACTCTTTCAGACGGAGTAACTTCGAACATTAACGACAGCAACTCAGAGCCAACCGCATTGTTGATCCGAAGTCTCGATATTAACATCACTAATACGAAGCTGAAGACTAATACGCCAGTCTTAATGTACGAACGGAACCACGTTGGGAACCATGATTTCCGAAAATGACACATCACAGTGCTATAACGTCCTGCATACAGGAAGGTGTGGAACATACATCAGAAGTATCGCAGCGGCGGTTAATACGCTTCCCAGACGACAACTGCGAACGGAATATTTTGTTTTGTGTCAAAAAGTCATTGCTGGGAGAAACCTTACACAGTCATTGCTGGGAGAAACCTTACACAGTCATTGCTGGGAGAAACCTTACACGATTACAATGAAAAAGCTGACTTAGCTGATTATACTGCAACTGTCGCGTATCTTGGACGCCAGACACGGTAGAAAGGCAAGAAGCAATTTCTGAAGCAAGATTAGAAAAATACATTAACACTGAAACAAAATACCTTCAGAAGGCGGACGGCATCTTCTTTGCTAAAGCACATAGGGGGTTTCAATTTGATCACATTGTTGTCTGGACCTTCAATGCTGATGATGATAAACCTTTCCCTCATACTGAAAAGCAGCAGCAATTTGAAAAGTTTTCAAAGAGTAGTGGTGAGTTGATGTGCTTATGGCGCAATCTCAAACCTGCCTTCGATAAATTTGATCAGCGAACTCCTTTCCGGGCAACTTTTGTTCTTTATTTGCCACGATCTCGACTCCAATAAACAGACCCAGGCCACTGAGATAAAAAAAAATATTTTCCTCAACTCTTAATCCATACTTCAATTCCGTTACTGTCATTGATCATACCGAACATCCCCAATGCACGAATGCTTTTGTTGCAAATCACGAAAGCCTTGCAAGAGAAAGTCTCCCACCATCGATGCATGATTGAGCAAATCCTCCTCTTTAATCACGTCGAGAACAGCATGGCCGATGGCACATGACACCGGGTTACCACCGAACTACGAAACACAACGTCTACTTAAATGTGTAGCAAAACGGAAGTGTTATGCAGTGACGTATGCTTGGGGTGTTCACTAAACGCTTCAAGTTTTGCGCTGAACATATTTTGAAACACTGTACTCACGGTTTTTTTAAGGCGTTTTAGGAACCCGATTCGGGTCCCTAGAATCAGAGAAAATCGGGTCCCTAGAATCGGAGAAATCGGGTCCCTAGAATCGGAGAAATCGGGTCCCTACAAATCCAAACCGGGTTCCTAACATTTTCCTTAAAAAAACCTGCTGTACTCTAATAAAGAATGAAAATGTCCTTGGCTTTTCCCTGATTATATTTGTTCTTATTCCATGAAAAAACCTGTCTTCATTCAAAAGAAACTCAGCTTTCATTTAAATGATTTTGTCATGTTTGAACAACTCTTGGATTGCGCACCTGACCGGTTTCAACGAGTTCGAATCATCACCAGCCATTTGTGAATGCCTGGCTGTGACGTAATAATTGGTCTTGTGTATATGTATTAAGTCAGTGGTTCTTAACCGCAGGGGCACACCTCCGCAGGAGGCGTCAATAAATTTCCAGGAGGCGCGAGCCCTTACATGCCCTACAACATGGAAAGTTTGACCAATAAATTTACCATTATATACATAATGTTGATTTAGGGTTTTTTTCACTTGTTTTTACAGCTTATTTAAAGTCAGGGGCTTGAAACAAAGGACAGTTACCTAAGCGAAAAGTGGCAGAAAAAAAGGTTAAGAACCACTGTATTAAGTTCTCAGTTGTCAGCACCGCAGTGTTGTCATTTTAGTCTTTTTCAAACCAAATCCGGTTTGTTTATTAACGGTTTGGTTTCTTTTTAATTTGGTTTATAGTTCATATTTTTAGTTCATTCATTTCTTTATCTTATGTTTATTTTTTAATATGTCTGTATGAGCTGTGTTCCCTGTAAAATATGTCTGCTTTCGGCGATTTCCGTAAAATTTTGCAATCACGTTGACCCGAGTCCACTCCTGCTGCAAAGCATGTAGGAAAGACGAAAGACAAATTTGAAGACTAGCAGTGCGTATGTCAGATGCCAGCCAGAGTCGGTTAAGAAAATACTTGTACTGTACTATAGTTTTAGATGACTTACGACTATTAAGTCGTAACTTCGTCTTACTGTGAATTCATACAGGTCTTCGCTGTGTTACCAATTGTTTTGTAACAAAAACGTCTTCGGCATGCTTAGGCTTACTAAGGTCTATTCACAAAGGTTTAGGAAAGGGGGGTTGGTTTTATCTATTATATGCAAAGGCTGGATAGCTGAAGAATCAAGCGATTCTAACAAAGTACTCTGCAAGTACTGCAAAGTTACCTTTCGAGCAAGATTGCTGACATTAAGCAGCCAGATGCGTAGCTAACGGGGACAAAAGGGCGAATCGCCTCCCCTGGCAGGCTAAATGTAAAAACCGGGCCCCACTTAGCTTATATTTCGGTTTTATTATTCTTTTGGTTTTCAGTAGGTCGTTTTTTTGCGTTTTTCAGAATATTTTACGAAGATTTAGGGTTTTAGTATAGCCATCCAAATCCGGATTCACCATAATTTCTCAATTTTTTGAGTGTCGGCTAGTGGGCCCCCTACAGTGGCCAGTGGGCCTCTTTCAGATAAGTTTCCCCCCCTTTGGCTCAAACCTCTAGTTACGCCACTGTAAGCAACATGTCAAAGCAAAAAAACATTCTTCGAAGCAAGCATTGTTGGATGGAAATATCGGAATTGCGCGGCTTTCTAGAAAATCATCTAATGTCTTGATGGCCGAGCCAAGACAATGCTGATTTGTTGCTGAGCACTGTTCCATTTATGCTTGTGATCATCTCAGATACATGCAGATCTTTTTCAGACAGCAAAATTGCTTCTAATATGCAGCTTTACCCTACAAAATGTTATGCTGTACTTAATGTTTTGTAGCCACATTTTGAAGCTGGGATGAAAAATAATATTGCAGATGGTTGGTATAGCATCTTGTTGGATGAATCGACTGACATCAGCATAAGCAAGTATTTGCAAATTGCTGTGATCTATTTCTGCAATCTACCAAAAAAAGCTTGTTTTATCATTTCTACATATAGTGGTGCTGGATGACTGTACAGCTGAAGCCATGTTCAACGCAATAAAATAAACATTTGAAGGATTGAAGCTAAACATAAGTAAGCTTCTTAGTGCAGGTATTGACAATGCTAATGTCATGGTTGGCATAAACAATGGTCTCTGCTCAAAGCTATCTGGGATGGATTGAAAAAAGACAACAAAGCTATGTTTATGAGATTCCAGAAGCACCAAAGACGCTGCTAATATAGCACCAAAAAGACTATCCTCAAGAATGAACAAGTAATGAAGGTGCGTACTGTATGCGGAGAACTGTTTGATTTCGTGCGTCTGAAATCTGAACTAATAGGTTGTTTATTCATCTGAAGAATTTAACGAAAAGTGTGCATGACACTTGCGAATACACCTCTCCGGCTTCCCTGTCCAGGTTTTTTTAAAGGTGTTTTAGGGACCCGATTCGGGTCCCTAGAATTGAAAATCGGGTCCCTAAAATGAGAGACAATTATCATAAAAAAACCCTGCCTGTCTTTTGCAGTAGTTTTTCTAAAATATGATAAACATCTTAGTTCGTACCTTCACAATGTTTTGGCCGATTTTGTGCCAACAGCTACAGAGTGCGTTTGCTGCAACGCTTTATCGGAAGTCAATACTACAAGAATGAAAAAAAAACGTGGACTGCACAACAGAGTATTCAGGATTTCATTACAACTGCCTCGAGATGGACGTTTTGGAAGTTGAGTACTACAAATATCACGATGCAAACGAAATTCTTTGGATTTCGCTTTCAAGGAAGTATTTGAATTGTCTCAGCAAATACTGACTATTCCCAGCAACACAACATCGGCTGAAAGGAACTTCTAAGCATCGGAAAGAATTAATACTCTTTGTGCCGACCAAACAAAGGCGGAATGAGATCACTGAGCTTGCAGTCCATCGAGAAAGACATTAATACAGCTGAAGCAAAAGCAAGCATTTTGCGATCATGTTATTGAAAAATTCATAGCCAAAGAAGGGGAATATAATTATGATTAACTAACTGCAAGAAAATCGCCCATGACCAGCATACAGTGCAACCGCTGAAGATTGTTCTTCTGAGCCCTGTGGGCATTGCGCCTTACGTGGCAAACAACGCAGTATGGAGAGCTATCTCTGCACTGCCACAGGAATAATCAAGCTGACCCAACGTCTGTCTTTTACAAACTATGGTATCTACATGGCCACCTGTTTACTTTGCAAACAACAATATGTGGGATAAAAAAAGAATAATTTTTCCATTAGATGGACTGCTCATCGGAACACTTGGCATAAATCCACAGGAAAAGAGGAGATTGCATTGATTAAGCATTACCATGAAGCACTCGGAAAAAAGTAACAACCCGCCTCTCTTATCCGCTTGCTATTTGAGGTGACATTCGTGGCACATTTGACTAATGTGAAGATAAGACAGCTTTCATCAATTTGGACAGAACGATCTTACTGGATATCAGGTGATTTCGAGTTTTATCTCTGATCCAGTTTCGCTTTCACATGCTCTCGATACGTATTGCCTGACTGCTTCTTGATTTAAATCACTGACTTGTTTTCACGGTTTGCTTACTGCGTTTCTTTGGTTCCCCTTTTCCTTCGGTGGTCCTGTTTTTATTTGATTCCACTTCGCTTTCTTGGATTTCATCCGTTGCATTTTCACGTAGATGCTCTTAATTGGTACCTTCACTGTTTGTGGGTTTATTTACTTCTATTTTATACTTCATACACTTCGCAGAGTTGATGATGCTAACCTGGTAGGTAGACGAAACATGCTCTGTAAGATCTAAGCGTTTGATTATTCTCAGCTGTGAAATGATTCCTTTCGATAGACAACAGAATTGTGTTATAAATAATTTCCAGCGCTGAGTGTGTATCAATATTCTGCGGCAGTGTTCAAGGCGTCTTACTGCGCTGTTTTAACGTAGCGCAATGAGTTTTTATTATTGCTAACTGTGTTGCTGCAGTGCTGCTTGTGTTTTGCTCTGTTATTGCCGCGTTGATTGTGTTTTACTCTGCTTTAGCAGCGTTGAGTGTTATCTCTACTATTTGGAATGCTGATAGTTTAAGGCAAATACAAGACATGTGAGCATGAAGTGTACCTCATGCAACGGCGATAGCGCGTGTATGTGTTCAGGGGCGTAACGAGGGGGGAATAGGGGCCACAATGCCCCGGGCGCCGAAAAGTCCCAACAATGTCGCAAGTTCTTCCTTCAATACAGTACATTTGCTTCTGAAAGACCTAAGGTTCGAACATGGGGTCGCCAAACTTGTTTCTTGCCCCGGGCTCCATCCAACCGCGGTACGTCCCTTGTTATCAAACTCCGTCAATAGGTTAGTTTAGAAATGTGAATAAAATGTCATAGTGTGGCGTCACGAACTAGGCACACCAAGTAAAATGACCACCTCATGCCAACTATTGAGAAATCAGTGAACGCTTTACCAGAAAGGTCACGCCACTAGTGTTGCTTCAATATTCTTGCTGCACGTTTCCAAAGTTCATTAACACATTGGCAATGTTTCAAGCAAGTTTGGTTTGAACATGCTTCATGCAAGGCGTGTCGAACAAACGAAACTTCCTATAGGTGATATTGAAGTCCTGCGGCATGCACACCGGTAGCGGTCGGCAGTACGACAAAACGGTGTTGACGAAAGAAAAAAACGTACCAGCGTACCTGTCATCAGTGCGCATAACCGTAAAACCGTATCAGCAAGGCTACAGCTCACAACCACAGTTAAAATGCTGGCAGGATGCCCCTTCTTGGGCTTCGTGCATAGCAGAAATTACGATGATAACTACGATCGTAAATATTTGAGACTGCGGAAGATCGTTCAAACACCAAACGGCATGAAGCGAAAATATTTGGCTTACCGTGTTAAAATATCCCAACGCAATTTTCCAGTAGCTGTCTGCAATGTTTTTTGTCGTTATCACGGCTGATATGGGATGACCGTTGCCCATTGGTTTGCCAATGGTCACAATGTCAGGAACGACACCCTGCGCAGAGTAATTCACTTAAAACACTGGCAGAAAACGAAAACCAGGACGTCATTGCACGACGTACTTGCGGTTCGAATGCCCAGTAATGCGAACCGATTCTACCGAATCCAACTTGCACTTCGTCAGCGATGCACACTCCACCCGCTTCCCGGACAATTCTACGACAACATAAGTATCAAAGACGTGAATCGTGTAAATTAGACATGGCCTCACAGATAAAATAATGTCCTAATCGGCGAATTGAAAAAAAACAAAAATTATGCTGTCCCTAGTGAAAGAAACAAATTGAACCGCCGAATGGTATGTGATCTTTTTACTTTCGCAGAACTCTTGATTTCCCCAACAACGATAAAGTATCAAAATCTTTCCGTATCCGATCCGAGTTATTTGGTACACACGATCTGCTGTTTTAAGCTAATTTATTTGAACAACACAACTATCTAACCGTTGGCAAACGTCACACATAAATTTCAGTTCCCACTACAGGAGTAAAAAATATTCAATTAATGTCAAAACTTTGCTAGAACAACTTCATAAGAGAAGTTTTAAGTGCGCAATACACACCAACGATGCACTACATGCTTGAGCTTGTTCAAACCTGAATGCTTCAGCCATATAACCTTGTGGGGGTATGATTTGCCCACCACAGCTCTGCAGAGATTCCATGATGAAAGCAGCCAGCTGGGCACAACAAGAGATGCTAGCACCTTGACAGGTCACCACCGTATTGTATTCAGTTAAACAAACAACTTCGCATAAACCCAGCGTCACTTAAAACATTTCCATTATAAGGCTAGAAGTAGGGTATTCGACTTCAAGGAATCTGCCTGCCATGCTGTGGTTTCACAACTTTGCGAGGATCCTGACTACACGTATCAACTGTTCAGTGACAATGTACCACAAGGGCAAAGCAGCTTAAGCTACTCGCAAAGTGTTTTACTCGGAAATCGATTTCGCATCAATAACGCATTTTCAATCCTGTAAATTGCACGCAAAGGCTTACAGGTAAAATGATGAAACACTAAAAGTAAGACTTGAGCAATCATGCCAACTGCAGTTTCAAACACACGCTAAGGCTTTAAGAATTAGAGAAACACACGGACTTTAGTTAAAACACACGCCATGACCATTACGCTGTCATCACCGAACTGCAAGACTAAGATAGCGCCAATTGTAGAGAAAACATGCGAACTGTAGTTTAAAAGGCACGCTATGAAGATTACGCTGTTATCACAGAAACTGAGAGACTAGACTCGCGCCAACTGTCATAGCAGTTGGCTGGTTCAGAGCGCTGGTTTGAAGCAGCCCATTCTTTCAAAAAAGCTATTGCGACATCTAAAAACAACTATTCAGCAGCGAACTGCGCGCAGTGCACAAAGCTCACCTTTTTCTGGCATTTATGTATATCTTCTACTGCGAGTTTCACTTCCGCAGCATAGGAATGTGCGGGATTTTCTGCTTGGGCATGCTTTCCTCGGTACGTGTCCGGAGTTGGGACCTTTGCAAGACGAGGACTTGTCTTTGAAAAGTGTCAGACTGATATGATTCTCAAGCCATTACAAAGAACAAATTGTAAAGGGCCGTAGCGTCCATGAATGCAAAGCATGCACTGCCTGCCTTATTTTCAGTGAACAAAACTTAATTACTTCAAAACTTTAAAAAAATTTCAGATTACGAACAGAAGGGAAAATAAAAAATAAGAGCTTACGGCGTTGTTAAAGCTTTCTTACAATTTAAGTTAATTATTATCATAAAATAACCTTTCGATCGCGTGTTTTTGCTATTCATTTCAGTAAAAAAAATTGGCGAAACACGCATACGGAATGGGAAACGCGCACCAGAGGTGGCTATGGATGCGGAGTGCCGGAGTCGACTCCAGCAGGATTCTACGCTTTTCTTTCGGAACCAGATCCGGAGTCAAATTTATGAAAAACCGGACCCGGAGTCACTTTTCAATTTCGGCAGCAGCAGGAGTCTGCGTGGTCTTTCTTAAGTGAAAACATGGGTAAATTTCGGTTGGAACGACGCCCGAGTCTGAACAGGAGTCGGATTCTCAAATTTGATAAATTTCCGGACCCAGATTCAAAAATTTTGGAACAGGAGCGGAGCAATGTAGCTGCAATTAGTAAAGTTTGCGTTTGAAGTTGCAATTATATTACATTACTGCAAAACAAAATTGAAGCTATGTTGGGGAAGTAGCTGTGGAGGATGACGTAATAATCAGCCTACAAGAAACAAGTTTTAGCTCATTTTCTTATGAACAGAAAAGAAATGTAGCCTACTCTATGCAGAGTGGTCAACACCAGACTTGAGATTGTAAAGCAAAACAACGGTTTTTAAGGAAATTCAACCCAAAACTGTGTGAAAAGTTCAACTGGTTATGTGGAAGCACTTCAACAAACTAGTTGTATTGCTGGACGTGTCCACTTTTTTTCTAAAAAAGACTGTTCAATCTGCAGCTCACCGCAGTGCGGGTATGACGATTTGAAAAATTTGCATAGTACAGCTGCTAGGTGCCATGATAAGACTGCTTCACACATGACAGCTTTTGTTGCTCACAGCACATTTGGCCAAACCAGGATTAATGTGCTGCTGGACAATCAAAGAAGTACAATACTAGGCTTTGAACAACAGCCTCGAAAAAAACATTTTGATTATATATCATGATCATAGTAAGTGCCTGATTTGGGCACTTTGTTTAGAAATTTACTCACCAAAGTAACCAGTGGCACGACATCCGAGTGGATGTCGGATGTGTTTTCACGCAAATTGCCTTGCGGGTCTCGCCAAACACGGAACTCACCGTCCCATACCAAGTAATCGCGGTGATCACCTTAATACGTCTCGTCAGACACTACTCGCGAGGCACACAGAACGAACTGCGCTGGGCAACAGGAAAAGAGTGAAATGCGAAGGGCGAGTTCAGAGGGACTAGCTACGAAACCTGTGTACTAGTAACATGAATTTCCAGGCAAAAAGTAATGAATGAGCCGCTCTTCTAAGGCAGGGGTGGGCAAA
>JGI24021J15306_10012448_pt1 | contig 10566 bp, 6 predicted proteins | sample Ectturendosymbi1_FD_15306 | JGI IMG/M metagenome (IMG submission 15306) | reverse complement strand
CATGCTTTTGTCAGCCCGCTGTGGTCCCAGCAATCCATTTCTAGCACCACAAAAAATTTCATATATACAATGTAGCGGTTGTTTCCATGCTATTGTATGGCGATGAAACCTTCGCTCTCACCAAGAATCTCTCTTCCCGGGTTGTACGGATTCGGCAGCAGGGATCTCAGATTAATGCTCAACATCCACTGGCGGGAATTTACCTCTAACGCAACGATACGTGCTCTCACGCATCAACCTCCTGCTGGGTCATACCTCGCAACTAGGGTTAGTTCGGATATCAATAATTTTTACTATCCGGATAACGGATCTATTCGGATTTTTGTATTTTAACTAACCGGATGAAAACCGCTAATTGTTAATTTGTTAGATTTGATTCCACGAGATTTTTTTGATAAATTGAATGCAGTTTTATTGCAAATATACAAATGTGGACAGGGCCGGCTTTAGCAAGTGCAGGGCCCGATTGGAAGTACTTTTGCGGGGTCTCACTGAGTTGTGTGTTCAAAAATTTTTTAGGGGAGAATCAAGCCATAATGATAGGAGTCAGTGATGTGAGAAAGGTATACCCGAAAGGCTGACGTCAACACATGGATGACTTACCGTTTTACCATTCGACTGTGCTCTTTTTCGGTTTAGCTGAAACCGTCCTATCATTCTTGCTTCAGGCGAAAATTCTATTGGATTGTGGGAGGTGCTATTTGGATCAAATAACCCCTAACATTCCGATTCATGACAGCTGGCCAAGTGACTGGGTTGTTTGTCCACCCAATGGTTCCGGCAAAGTTTGAATTTTCGTGCTGGTAAGACTCGTCAGATGCAGCAGTCGACGAACTTGCTTGTATGTCAGACACTCAGACACAACACTTTCGAAATGACTTACCTCACTTCTTGTACTTAAGCGTCCCCTTTGACTATCTGGCATAGCATCATCAGTAAGGCTGCTTACGTTGTCGCAATTTTCACTGTGGTGTGGCTCTTCTAAAGCTTTTTCTTCATATTCTGAGTTAGCTCTGTTAAAATGCTTGTCCAACGCACTATTCTCTTTCTCAACTTCAGCCTTTTTTGCCTTAGTTTTAAATAGCCCTCCTTTGACTGCCACTCAGTGTTTTTGGCCTAAGTCTATGCCATGAGTCAAATGCCAAGTGACTTAGCTTATTTGCAGAGAAATAACATTTTCTTAAATGGGTAGCCCAAAATGGACTGTTAAACTAAAGAAAACTCCACTACTATACAGTACCTGTCTATCAATAAATGCTTTACACGTTTAAATTGGTTACAGTGAAACCCGCTTAATAGAGCACCGGTTAAAAGAGTCTAAACCGTTATCTGAGCAACTTTTGAATATCCCGGAAAAGGTTAAAAAATTCCTATCAGTTATAACACGAAAGAAGTCTATACGGCAAGGTGATTGTAAATTTCGCAATATGTTTAAATGTACTTTCTAATGCCTATTTCAAAACAGACAAGTACTGTAGTCTCCTCCAAAATGACCACGAAAGTCATAAAACCTTTGCACTTTTTCAGGTTTTTGCAACATTGCATTTCTAGGCTGTATCTCAGAAAGTTTATGACGTCGACCTGTGTGAGATTGCTGCCAAGAACCTTTTTTAGGTAGTATTTTATGATGCAATTTTCAACACAAGAACTAAAAACATCATGAAGCGTACTTCACTTGAACCACACTGTCATTCTGTTACTTTGTAAATGGTTTAACTGTTAGTATTAATTTCTGTTACTTTTTAAAAAAACGTTATTTTTGCACACCTGTATAATAGTCATGCACATGGGAGTAACGAGGCTAGATGGCGCCCGGGGCAAGAAACAAGTCGGGTGCCCCCCATGTTCGAACCTGAGATCTCTTGGAAGCAAATGTGCTGTATTGAAGAAAGTATTTGTTACATTGTTAGGACTTTTCGGTGCCCCTCTCGTTACAAGAAAACAGGTTTGGCGCCCCGTGTTCGAACCTGAGGTCTTTCGGAAGCAAATGTGCTGTATTGAAGAGTACTTGCGGCATTGGGACTTTTCGGAGCCCGTTGCAGTCATTCGGCGCCTACGTAGCGATTCGGTGTCCGGGGAATTGTGCCCCCTTTCCTCCCACGTTACTTGCGTGGACAAGCAGTTGGCATAATCAAAACTAGTTTTTGCAAACATTTTTGCCAATCATCTTTGAGGGGTAATTTAATAAAACTGACTAAGCAGCCCACATTTGCGATTAGGACTTAAACTTAAACCTTCAGAAGTGACTACTGAAACGGCAACAGGTGCCGAACCGTATTTCACGTTTGATTTACCAAAAACAAAACGCTTTTATGAAGAAAGAAGAAAACAGCTTAAAAAATTAAACCCTCTCTACATTAGCAAGGTGCTATTAAAATAGACTAGACACACAGAAAAACAATGAGCATCAGTAGCGTACGCAGAAAATTTTCATGGGAAGGTTTCATTCAGTGGCATATGGTGTCATTGGTATTTGGTGTGCGTTGTTTATGACGTCATAGTTTGACGTCATATCCATGTTTTCCAAACTAACGTTTTGGTAAAGTTTGCGCTGATCAGCCATAGCAGACGAAATAAAGACAATTGCTTTGGATAAAGAGAATTGAAAGGTCTGCAAAAAGTGGTGAGATGCCTTCTGGATGCAGACGATAATCCAGATTCCCACCAAAACCTAATATTACTTTTTGGCCCTTTTAAAATGTTCCTTGAAATTTGCATGCAAATTCATTCCATGCTATTTGCATTAAGTCGATAAATCAACAAGCAAAAAGTATGCGAAAACAATTAATCCCCTTTGCGCAGGTAATGAAGTTTTTGTAAAATATCAAGCTCAAGGGGGTTTCAACCCCATCTCCTATGCGTACGCCCTTGATGAACATTGCAACAATTACATTACAAAAAGAAATTATGATGGAGGCAATATTTTACAAAAACAGAAAGGAAGCACACAGCACAGTTCACTTTGATTTTCACCCGCGCGCTGGCATTACACAAGCAGCAAATTTGCGTCGTCAGTACGCGTAGCGCGTGGCCCTGTTGGAAGCAACCGGTCAAACCAGGTTAAAGCCAGCGCTACATATATGACGAAAACCATGCGTTTTTGACATTTTCTGCTCCTGCAACGCATTTCTTATGAAGCACAGGGCATCGACTGCGGAGTCGTGTAAACGAGACCTCGGTTTGTAGCAAAGAGTCCCCATGCACTGAATGCTCTTTCTGCTTCCACAGAAGCGGCCTAGATAGTGAGTGTGAAGATTTGCAGGGCGTTAAAAAGTGCAAAATTCATTCCTAACCCTAACGTTACTTTTTTATCCTGTTATTCGACAGAAATATATCCGGATATCGCATGGCAAAAAAAACTTTCGGTTATCCGGTTAACCGTTATCCGGATAATACAACCAGGGGCCACCGCGCATGGGATCTGGTGATGATAATGTTTCCATCTTTACGAAAATTTAAATAAAAATTTGTCTTTTTTTTGATGAACAGTGTAAATATGAAAATAGATAAAATCTCAGACAGAAGAACATTAGCATAACAATTCTAATCAAAATGGTTTCGCACAAGAATAATCATAAAAACTTCACTCACCAAAAGTGCAATCCATTTGGCTTATTAAAACAGTGAATACCAAGCAGGGCAGAAAGATACGGATGTTATGCATTTTGCTTTTCGTCCGGTAAACTACAAAAGCACAACAATACCGTTTGCAACCTGTGAAGAAGAGTGTTTAAAATTTTCTGTCGAGTTTGAATGACTTGTCGGAAAGGTTTGTTTTGGGTTTTAATTGTCCCACGCATAGATTGTGTTGCAGAACTTGGCACTTGAAATGAGTTTTTGGCTAGAAATTATTTCACTGAAATTCTAGTTCGATGGAAGTTTTTTGCCAATCAAGATTTTTTATTCCTGCATGGACTTGCACATGACAGGATTAAGCCAGCGTTCTGTCTCCCTGGAACTTAAGTAAAAATATTTTTTTTCTGCTGTAGTACAGTAACCTGGTCGGATAATAGTGAGGAAGAAACTGATCACAAGTTGTTTATGACTGTTACCGTTAAACAAACCGGTGAACATTGGTCCAATCCCATATTCATTTTATTTCGCTCAAAAGTTTTGATTTGGTGAAAGTCCGCGCAAAATCCTCTAAAATCTTGGCAAAATCTCTGAGAACCTTCAAAAACTCCCTGAAAATCAGAGCAAAAATGGCGCCCAACCTGCTTTGATTTGAAAATAATGGCACCCGAATTGACCTAATTGACATGAAATGGCGCCCGAATTGACATGAAGAGCTTTTTTTGGAGGTCACTTTTTTGAAATATTTTTCGGGCAAGTTTGGGAGAATCTGGGCAAATTTCTATCGAACCCATAAAAACTTGCCTGCACCTTCGCCAGGTGCATTGAAATATGACGGCTCACAGCATAAAACTCTATTTCGAAAGAATTTTGCAAACTCTTGGTCAAAGTCGCACTCTGAATAAGGAGTTTACGAATCCACAGCAGATGCAATGTTTGCCCAAACATTTGTGGTCACATTTCAGCAAAAGGTTTCAAACCCCTTTGAAAAATTCAATTTCGTCAACGATTATAACCTGAACTTGCGACCAATACCAGTTTGAAACTTTTGCTGACCAGCTTCGCGAAAGCAATATGTTTTCGAAGTTAACATTTCCTTTACGCATTCAGGTAATATCTTTTAAACGCACAGTTAAATGGATTGATTTCCAAACAAAAGAACACCAAAATAAGTTTACGCTGCAAAATCTTTCAGAAAACCGTGGATTAAATATTTCTGCATGCACTTAAAAGAATCTCGGTGCGAGTGCAAACAAAGCCAAGACTAAAATGATATTCTTCAGCAAGAAACATAATTAAACCGTGCAGCTTAGCAGGCAAACACGACTGATTAAACCGGTTTCACCCGGTTCGATCTGGCCAATACTCACAAACGTATGATCTGCAACGGTGTCGTGCGTCGCCTGACCTTATATATCACGCCTTCTGTCCTTGTGACAAACACGTAGCGTACGAGGCTTGGGTCACGTTGCTTGGACGATAACCATATAGAAATTACGTCAACAGCCATGCTGGTTTCAGGATTCTATTCGTATAAACCGCTTTCCTGACTTTTCTGTTGCTGTCTACAATGGCACAGACATACGCGGTGGTTATTTTTCTCGTGATTGGAAGCAGATTTTTGGAAGACTGACATTCGAGATGAAGGAAGAAAAATTTCATTTCCGAACTTAGCTTTCAACGCAGCCTACAGGCGAGAGGTGCTTGCATTTCGTATCGCACAAGTAGAAACCCATGTATGGTCAGGAAAGATCTGTAAGCTTTAACGCCATCAGTTGTTTCTTACTCTTTAAACTTCATCTTAAGTATTTGTCACACAATTATTTGTCATCAAAGACATTCTGTAGTTGGACAAAACATTTGTAGTTTCGTCGAGACACCGAAATCGTGAAAGCTGACATATAGTTCTATTTTGAATTAGTACACAAAAGCTTAGAGCAAAATTTGTATACAGGAATTGCGAGCAATTATTTATCGATCAACTTCTAAGCGTTAGATGTGACAAAACATTTGATCACATCATCCTGTTTTCTCACAAGTATCGAACTATTCCACGACTATACAGTTTTCCTCAATGCTAAACGTAGGAATTTAAGTTTTTTCTTTGTAAAAAAGTGACTGTAGATGAGCATGATCTATTCGTTGAATTAAAGACATAACTTATTTTGAATTTTGTTTGCGCATGATTTCATGTTTTTTTTATGATGAGCTGTTTAGTGTCTATCATGCAAAGTCGATTTTGTTTCTTGAAACTGTGAAGCACTATAAGTGTCGCACAGAAGTTGATAAAAACCGACAAGTAGAAACCAGCTCATTGCTCAAGATGTGAGAATGTGTATCATGTAGTCAGATACACCAGTGGATACTGATTATTAAGGTTTTCCGATCATTTAGGTTAAGGTTTCCTGGTAAAACAATCGTTTTCTTTGTGTGCAGTTTTTCGGAAGTTACACGTACGAAACAAAAACTTTATTATTCTTAAGGGGACTCAAACAATTCTTTGTTTCAAATTGAATTGCAGTCACATCCAATCAGCACAATGTTTTCTTGGTTGTGTTTACGTATGCGTTTGAGTGACAGCTTCTCATACATTTAAGATCTACTAACTGGGTGAGATCGAAAGTGTGGATCGAGCAACACTCAAGGAAACTACAAAAAAGCAGAAAAAGGTCTGAAGAAAACTTTTTTTTATTAAGAGTTGTTTGATAATTAAAGCTTTAATCGTAAGACTCCCGAGTTTGCATTTTCTGAAGGAAGTCTAAGCTTGTCTGTGCATGCTTATTTCAGACACGACCGTCCAGTCTTCAGATGCCAAATCCAAAGTTAGAATTTTTCCAAGAAGCTTGCAAGAAGAAGACATTACGCGTTTCGTTAAACGACTAGGATTATTCGAATAGTCTCTCGACACGCGACGCAAATTGCCAAGTCCCAATGTTTGATAGGCCTTGCCTAATACCTGTAACCTGGTAAGTTCCATTCAAGCATGCCATAAAAGACTGACAAACAGAGCCAACATCGTTTCTCTGAACATCTTCATAAATCAAATTGTTTTCGGACAACATCCTACTTGAAGTGCTCGAGCAATTACGAACTTAAGCTGGCACACTCTGCGGTTGAAAAATTTGATACTTGAAAAATGTTCTTGAAATCAAGCAAGAGCTCGGCAGCAAAAACGTTTGAAGCCGATTTAGAAAAATCTAAGCTTGAGTCGATCATTTCGAGCGCTCTGACGCACAAGTCATCTGGTTGGTACTTTCCACATTTTTTGTTTCATGTATGATTAGATGCACAAACTATCAGAAAACACTGCCAATTAGGATTTCATTTTTACACTTTCGCAGCTTTTATACTGGACATCATATTAGCGTTCGGACAAGATTTGATATTTCTGCCGCAATAAAATTGAAGAAATCATTTCGTTTCTATCCACATCCAACACATAATAACAAAAGGTATTTTGCGTTCATCTGTAGTAACCGCAAGCTTGTCGAAGGCATACTATACAATTTTGCGTGACTTTCCATTTTGACACTACAGGTACTTTTAAAGATCGTGTTGAGGTGCTGACATCTTTTGAGAATGCACATGCAGTGGGATCAGAGGTGTTTGAGCTGGCAATTTTTTGCCGGTGCAAAGGATATTTTCCAAATTTCCCCAAATTTGCCCGAAAAACCTATATGCGACAAACGTTCTCCCTGAAAGTTTTCTATAGCCGTTGGTGTATTCTATGTTCTTCTACCATGCTGCCATAAACTTGAAAATAGAAACTTTGGTACTTGTAATTTGGTTCCTAACCCAATTGATAAAAGTTCGGGAGGCTGTGCAAGAACATTGTCAGAGCTAGCTGGATCAGTAATCCTGAGCATCTGCCTCATAGTCATGAGCGTTGGAAGGACGAGAGGGCAGGAGGGTGTTGACCTACCCTGGGTTTTGAAATTTGGTAATTTCCTAATGACCTTTTAGTAATAAAGGTTATTTTCTTAGTTCCAAGCGGGTAAAATGAAATTTCAGTTTGGTTGTTTTTACTAGATTTCACGTAAACAGAGATTGTTTGTTGAAACTATATGTTAATCAAATCAGCAAGAACAGTTTCTTGTGAGCTTTACTGGGAAATACGTGTCTACATTGGGTTTACTTCATTTGGTTAGCTGAGGGTGTTGCGAAAATACTTTGCTGCTGTGCAAAACTTGTCTTCATGCTGTTAACCATCGGCTTATAGCGTGGAGCAGGGCTTCTCAAACTGTGGATCGCGGCCTCAAATGGGGCCGCGAAATGTAATTTCGGGATCTCAAAACCAATTGGCTTGACAAATCAGATATAATAATTTTTGTAAAATTTACAAGAAAATTGAAAGTAGGCCTGCAGTGAATCTATTACTACTGCATTTTTATTTTTAGGGGCAATATCCTACTTTATGCCTTCAGTTGTTTACTATGATTCCTGCCTGAGCTATCAAATGATAATAAAAATCAGGCACAACAGGTTATGCGTTGTTACACCATGATTGTTTCAACGTAGTGACCGATACTGACCTTATTGCATTCATTCCGGCACGAAGGCATGCTTCTGTTTAGACTCTAGGTCTACAGAACTCTCCGGGCTAGGCTAACTGCTTTGAGAGAACACCAAGTAGTTTCAAACTAAAGTTAAAAGTTTCATACACAGTTTCAGAAGCACTTTAGACTTTGATTCAGGAGAAGTTGGATCCAAAAACCACACACAATTGAAAACTTTAGGAGGCGACACACCTGCCATGCCCAGGATGAGTTTGCGGAGTTATTAAACGACAAACGTTTGCAACTGGAATTTTCAAAACAGAGTTTAGTCTATATGTTATTCTTGGATAAGAACAAAAAATGAATTTTCAGTCATATCTGATCTAGCCATTCATAAACACTTAGGCTTTTGCACAAGATATCTGTGTGAAGCGGTATTCTCAAAATTGATAAACATCAAGTCCACCAACCTTTTTGAAAAATGTTAAGAATGTCCTTCGCCCTGCGTTGTCTTGTATCAATCTACGAATGATTGATCTGTGTAAAAATTATCAAGTGCATCCATCCCATTGTTTGTGCTTGATAACTTCTATAAACTGAATTGTTTTTTGTTAATTATTTTTCGTTTACTGTTTCCATTATGTGGTAGTATTATTACTGTGTAGTTACTTTCGTGGATTGTGTGCATTTGTAGGATTTCGCCATTGACAAAAATGCATCTTGAGATTTGGAATCAGACGTTCAAATGTATCATTAACATCTAGGCTATCCATCAAGGGGGCGCATAGAAAAACCTTTTTTCAAAATGGGGCCGCAGAACAAAAAAGTTTGAGAAGCCCTGGCATAGAGGATTAAAACGCTATGTTTTGTATTGCTTGGAAAATGACAACTTCAAAACGGCATAAATGAGCTCTGTGTCCACTGAATGGATTGTGCTTGTTTGTTCAATAAAATATGTGGTTACGGTTACTAAAAAAGGAGTTTACATACAGGTAATCAGATCGACAGCTAGACGATATTTTTGAGGGCAGCAACACGTTCCCACATGAAAATGTATACATCCGAAAACCAAACCTGCAAAAACCGCTAGAAATCACGGAAATTTAACGAAAAGAACTGCTGAACTACACAAAAGAGCTATAAATTTCAAGAAAAGATCGCAATGCCGTTTGTTCTTGAGAAGAATGTAAGAACGGCTTTAATTTCTGTTGAACATTTAAGGCAATTGCAGAACCAAAGCCGGCACAAGAAAAGATAGATTTTTGAGGGGGCGCTACACATAAGAGAGGCATACTTTCACGCTTTTTAGACAAACGGCCAAAAAGGTCACACCTGCTTGGGGCCCCAAAACTAAGATGGCCTGGGGCCCCGCGCTCCCTAAATCCGTCCCTGTATGCACCCAGTAACAAGGAAGCATAATTTCAATAATATCGCTAAAAAATATCGAAGCTTCTTTGCCCAAATTTTTTGAGATTTTGCCCAAATTTTGTATAAATCAAAAGTTTTGTGGGTTTGCAAAAGTTTTGTGGGTTTGCCTTCCCTGCACTCCAGCTCCTAGACCACGGAGTAGGACTCTTGCGCAACTTAAAAGTTGCAGTAAAAGTTATACGTTGTGTGGAAATTCAACAGAAAAATTGTTGCAAACAATTGTCAGGACGAACTGTGTAACTGTTTAGACTTTTGAATATGTAAACCGTAGATGTAAATTAAAAGTATGGAATCCAGACCGCTGATATTCGGGCACCCTTTTGCTGTTGCCCCCTTTATAGTGTACTGTAGTCGGATTCGCTTTGCATTGACTCATTAGTGATTCGTCGCCCTTGACTGAACACTGTGAACTCACTTGCGAACTCGATGTTGGCGCGTGTTTACACTGCAAAGAACTCGGCGATTTGCTTCGCGCTCTTGGTCTGTGGTATTGCGGAAACTACGGAATAACTGAAAATACAAACATAAAAGCGGATAAAATGGTTAAAATTACACCTAGAATGGTTTTGACAAGGGGGCAGAATGCTGCAAGAATGTTTGGCGAGACGAATCCTGTTGATATACCCACAGGAATGGGAATCTACAGACCGACCAAGACAGGTAGCGTGATTAGGGGAAACCGGGTAGAGTTGTTACAAGGATATGTTGTTACAAACCCCCTAACGTCTTTAAAAAATGTGGTTGTCCGTTTGAATTAACACAGGCAATTCCCACATCCAAGAGCTACATGCTTGCAAAAAAACTTTGGTTTTCAATAAGTTAGGGGTGTGCTGAGAGGATTTATGTGTTTTAGTGTATGTGAAGTAATTTTTATGGGCTGGCTAAAAATTGTTGCTAAGCTGCTGTTAAAGGCTTTCACCTGGTCACATTAATCTTGCATAGAAGTGTTTTCCATGCAGCTACTTGTGCTAACAACACTCAGAGTTATACCTATGTGGTTTTCTATGAAATCGTCGATGAGTGTTCCAAGACACGTTTGGGGCATGTTGTTACACAGTGTATCAACATA
>JGI24021J15306_10012447_pt1 | contig 10567 bp, 10 predicted proteins | sample Ectturendosymbi1_FD_15306 | JGI IMG/M metagenome (IMG submission 15306) | reverse complement strand
GCCAGTACATGCGCAATTGTTATAACAATCACGTGAAAACACGGGATGTACCCGTTAGAGAAAGACCGATATATCGGCCTGGCCGATATCGGGCCGATATGTGGTGTCGGCCGAAACGGCCGATATTATCGGCTTCAGCAGGTGTTGACAAAACGCTGTGATATTCCTCACGCATCTAGACAACTTGCGCAAGAAAGCACAACAAAGCAAGTCAGGGCAGTTGTCTTGCAGCAACGCTAGCAGGTGCGTTTTCATGAACAAGCAGACAAGATAACCATGAAGCACGTGTCGGCCGTCGCAGCCGAAACAAAGCATCATCACTGACTAGGTTAATTAAAAATCATAGCAAAATTTTGAAATTACTACAATTTCAAAAATGTCAGCACAAAATCGTGATTTTTGAAGTTTTTGAAAAAAGGTGAGGCATAGAATACATTCTATTTTTGATAATGAACCTGAAATGATGATTTAAAAATTTTGTCCCACTATCTATGGATAGGTCACCACTGAGAGGGGTCCCGCGCCAAGGTCTTGCATTCTGCCCCGCATCTGCTTTCTTGTCACTGCCTGATTGGCAGTCAGTATGAGAATGGCAATATGAGAACGAGGATGAAAAAAAGTCCGACGAATATGATTGCTATGAATGAAGGCGTTCCCAATTGCTGAAGAATCTGAAGTGAAGTGGTTGCCATGAAATTGTGTTTTTATCGTTTGTAACATTTTTTGTGTTCTTTCCATATGTGTGGATGCACTTGTAGGTTTACTGCCATGTTTACGTTTGCATTGTTGTCCTCTTTTGCGAGGGAATATTTATAGGCAATAAGGAGTAATATGACTCCTCCTATGATACTCGCAGCAATGATTACAATTTTTATAAGTTCGCTTAGGACATTGATACCTTTGTCCACAACATATTCAACCAGTTATTTGGGGTCCTAAAGTGAAATGTCTGGAATGAGAATATTTTTTATTTCTTATAGTATTTGTCACAATCTTTTCAGAAGTGTGGACGTGCGTGTAACTTTGTTGCCATATTTGCTTTCGCATCTTTGCGTTTTCTGGCGACTACTTGTTTTTCAGCAGTGAGAATGCTATGATTCCTCCGTTAATAATTGTAGTAATAGTTAAAAATTATTTTTTATTGCTTGTGAGCTTTCTGCAAGATTTCAAATTCTCTCAGTCTATAGGACTGGTCTCTTGCAATTACTGGGTGCCATTTGATCCAATTTGTAAAATGTTTAACATCCTTGTTGAAATTAATTGAAAATTTTTTGTATTGTGTATGATTTCTTCTNCGATTTGNTTTCGATAAATTGTATCGTTGCTCAGAGAAGGTATGTTTCTCAATGTTTTAAGTGCTTGACAAATTAGTTTTTGAGAATCATATTTTTCTATGGAGCGTTGCGTTTCTCGAGCGTTTTGACTTAGAACTAAGTTTCTGTTTTCAATAGATCTTTTCGTGATTATGATTTGTTGCTCGAGAAGTTGTCTATTAAAAGAAAACGCGAAGTTTTCAAATCTTTGTTGTCTATTTGCCAAGTTGGCTGTTACTCTTGAGAGTGTGGCGATAGCATCTGCCAATTCAAGCTGATATGTTTGTAACTCAGTAACGTGGTCTTCCATTTGATTTAATTGTAACGTGAATTGATTTTTAAAATCTTTAAATTTGTCTTTTGACCTATCATTATACATTTTCATTTGAGCTTGGATTATGCTACTTACTAATGCATCTGCTAGGACAGAGAATAGTGTGAATACTTCTAAAAATAACTTCTCTATTTGTCGTAGGTGTTTCCTGATTTTTCGTTACAATTTCGAATGTATTATAATTATTTGGTGGGAAGCACGCATTAGCATAAGCAATTAAAGGTTTGTCGTGTTATGCATCTGGAAGAATTCCAGATTGTTTCATTGCTAATTTTAAAGATCCTACTGTACTTTTTGCGTAAACCTTTATTGATCGAATTTAATTTATATTGTTTCATTTATCTCCCGAGAAATTTTAATTGCATTCTGGTATTATATGTGTGGTTGGTGAGGAGATATTGTAGATATAAATGCTTTTTATAGCATTTGTCCTTCTCCCTCTCAGGGAATTTTTGATATAAGCATTGCGGATGTTATATCGTCTGTTTGTGAGTGTTTTTAAAAGTGAGTATTTCAATTCGGTTGTTGTTATGTGGGATTTCTCCGGACTTCAAAGTGGTTCGGTTTAATTCTGGCTTCCAGATGGTTTGTCATGTCAATGGACATATGCAGTGTTGATCAAATTCTTGCATCGAATTGTAGTACTTTCCTTGTGGGAAGTATGGCCGAGAGTTAGTTTTATTCTGGGAACGTACTGAACCATGTTGCGGAGATTTTGTGACACTATCAATTTTTGGAGGATCGAATACGTGTGTCATTAGTGTGTATATTGGAGGTTGTCTGCGTACCTGTTGCTATCTTGGGATATGAGTATTTTCTGATCCCGACGATGTAGCATCTGGTCCATAAAGGGACTGGGATGTACAGGATCAGCAATTAATGTTAAGATAAAGGATATATGTAGAAACATGATGTTCCTATGTTATTGTGTTGCTTGGTATAGGGAAAAAGAATTTGTATGTTAAACATAAAATGCTTGGTTCCACTTAAAGGTAGGTAACAGTTGGCAACAACTGAAGAGCGATCGTTTTATTAATCGCAAATTATAGGCAAAGGCTTTTACATGTGCCCGTTATTCTCGAGCTGAATCGACTTCGAGCTTGTCATGAATATCAAACGTTCAAGATGCACGTATTTGGGAATCATGAGTTTTTGACTTTCTGTCAAATGTGTTGAGTTTATCTTGATCCTTGATGTATTACCACGTGATTGTCATTAAAAGTATTAGTTTTTAATTTAGTGACGGAAAAACATTGTGAAATTGTTATTATGATAAGTTGTTATACCGACACCAGGTATATATAAAAGTCAGTAGAAGCTATGATGTGAAAGGGTTCACATCCTTGTGGAGTAAACCAGACAAGTTGTTTTTATGAAATGTGTGGGAATTCGCAGTCGCAGCTCCTGTTTCGTCGGATGCCACTTGACATATTAAGTGTCAAAAATGAGTATTCCTGCATGAAATTGTCGAGGTCTGAGTCTATGAATCAACCACGGTTATTATTGTGACCCTAAGTTAGCATCGTAATGGACTTGCAGCACTGAGTTTTGTGTCGGGTGAATTGTGGCTTGTTTGTTAGTATTTGATGATCTTTTTGCAAGTTATTGTGCAAGAGTGATGGAATTTGTCTTTGTTCGCAGCCTGTTATTTAATGTGTTATTTGTGTATGATATGTATTAATTGATTGATGAGCTTAGTGCATTAACGATTTCAATATGAGTTTATATGCAGGGTAGTCGTGAAATGTAGAGCACCAAGATAAACGCCTCCAGGGAAGACTACTTGTGGTGTTGTAGCCAGGCGAGTTAATCGTATTCTGATCTCATCATTTACTGCTACTTTTTCATTAGCTAGTAAATCGCAGTGTTTCCGTGCGGGCGTGAAGTGAAAATGCACTCTGTTATTCTGAATGACACGAAGGCCATATATGTGCAGAAATTCTGGGTAATCTTGGGAATGAGCTAGCATCGGCGTGGTATGGCCACGCGAATCGCGCCAGAGCTGTTTGGCTGCATAAATTCGGGGTGTTTTAACGATGATTTTCTGATCTCCGTGAAACCATTGTATAAAATGTGGGTTTAAAATGCGNAAGACAACTCGTGCTGCGGTAGGTGTCAGTTCGTAAGTGAGTGCAGACTTACATGGTGGATTGTGCCCTGTCAGAGGTCTGGGTCTTTGTTGAGACTCATTGCCCCGTTGTGATTGGCTGACTTGAGCCAAGTCCCGATGGAATTTGTCAAGAGTCCGATCTAAATTTCGCAAGGTTTGACGTGTGTTAAGTGATTTTCCACTGGTTCACTGAATTTTCTTATATTGTGGCTTTGGTGTGTGTTGTGTTTCTAGTATCCCTTCTGCTTCGTCGTGGTTATTATTCTGTGTATCCATTCGTCGGATGGATGGTGAGGTAGGCGTGTGTTTGTTATCAATATCATCCTTCAAAATATTATCATTTAGTTGAAGAAGTTCTAAGTCTGGAATATGCTTAGCCATGGTTTGGTTTCTAAAATAGCCTGAGTATTATTTTGCAAGGGAGGTGTTGGTTATTGTGTGTTAGTAGGGATTAATTATGATTCTAGTTGCGTCTCCTATAAAAAATTCATTAATGATTTTTTATCCTTGTGTGGGGGCATCGAATTTTACTTCTTTCCTCTGTGTTGCAGTCAATTTTGTGTTTTGTTGGTGACAATTCCGGTTCCTGAAAAAGATGATAAATGAACGGTGATTTTTAGAGACAGTGACAGTCGTGGAGACAGTGACAGTCCAATAATGCGTGAAGAAATTACATTGCAAAAAAACACAAGAAAAATTACATTAAACAAATATATGAACAGAGCTGTCCACAAAGAAACAGTGTTGTTTCACAAAGAAACAGGGTTGTTTCACATAGAAACGGTTTTTGTTTCACACAGAGACGGGTTTTGTTTCACAAAGAAATGGAGTTTGTTTCACAAAGCAACAGGGTTTGTTTAAAAAAGAAACGGGTTTTGTTTCACATAGAAACGGGTTTTGTTTCACAAAGAAACAAGATTGTCCACACAGATGCTCATGCTGACTGACACACACACTGCTTGAAATAGTTTTATATTCCTTCACCATCCAAGTAAAGTGTAGCATGACGTTCAAAAATACAGAGTTTTGGTTCTAGTGGCATGCGCCCGTCACAAGTAAATATAGGGGGCATCCGTCCGTCACAAGTAACTATAGCAAAAAGTCTTTCTGACCGGCACGTGTACTGCTTGAAGTGGTTTTATATTCCTTTCACCAATCAAGTAATAGTATGACGTAAAATTGGTGCACTAACACAATGTCTGTTCAATAAGTTCGTGTTCAAAATCTCATAACCTTTCACTGAAAATCTGTTGTCATAACTGAAAATCTCACAACCCTTTGCCAAAATATCTCATAACTTCTGACTAGAATTCTTCATAACATCTTACTAAAAGTCTTCATAACTTACGACAAAAATCTCATAACTTCTTATTGATATTCCTCATAACGTCTTATAGAAATTTAGTCATGACTTCTCGTAAAAGAACTTTTCGCGGAACCCGACGCATTGAAGCTCATTAGAAAGGAAGAAAGAAGGGGGGGAGGGTAGGGGAAAAGGTAAATTGAAAGGAGATGGAATAATGTGCCGGCATGAGGGTCAAGTATCCGCTTCGTGTAACAAAAAATACGTTTCCAAAAAAATATCTCAATAATCAGTAACTGTGGCTTGACAGTATCTTTAGGAGTTCACTATGTAAACAGGGTGTTGTAAATAAAGGTGGCTTGACAGCAGTTTTAGGAGTTCACTATGTAAGCGGCTTATCATGATAACGTAGAAACAAAATCTTAGGACCACTTCTGACAACTGTCGTCTTACCTGATGTTGGATTGTATCAGCTTCAATCTCATTTTTTTGTTTGTTTTTCTGGTCGGTGTCTTGCTCAGAAAAGAGTCTAGCGAAAAGAATGGCGCATTGGTCAGAACTTCTTGTGAGCTGAAGTTTTGTTGTTGTCGAGAGTTGTATCGCTGGTTCCTCGGTCGGTTCGAAATATGAGAGGATCTTAGGTTGGGTTGAGATGAAGATGGCAGATGTCTCCCTGGTCGTTGCTTTTGCTCGTCACAACGTCTGGTCTTACTTTGTAAGAATGAAATGATATGGTTCTGCTGTTTGGCTGTGAGATGCTTAAGGTCTGTTGAATGTGGAAGCGTTGGCTATGTTCTTTTTGCCGATTCTGGTAAAAAGCGGTTGTGTTTGTCCAGCAGTCGCGTGCTAGATGTCCTGGTTTTCTACAATTAAAACATGTGCGCTTTCCTTCATACTGATGAGTTGTTCGCCGTTGTGGGACCGTGTGTTTTGGTGCTTCCGTTAGGGTTGCTAAGACGTGGTGTAACGTTTTGATCAAAGTATGGAAAATTTCCAAATATAAATCGTCACCAGTTGCCCGTTGATTTTTATCTTGTCGATAGTGTGATATTTCTGCTTTTGTGATTCATCAAGCTGTATCACTTCAGTATTGTTCTCCTATTCAATGGCCGGATTTTCCTCTAAAGGTGTGGAATCCTCCACGTATAGTCCAGTGGTTTCTTCCTTAAGCTTCGAAAGTTCAGTGTCAGATGTGTGATTAGCCATATTATGTTAAAGCTATTGTCCTACAAAATGTGAAAAGTGAGAATTACGTCTTTGTAAGCAATTTCAAGGAAATAGCTGGGTGTCCTAAGGTTTATCGAAATCGGAGGGTTTGAGCCTTTGAGCTTTTACTAATGTTACTCTAGTCCACAATATATCTGGGAAGCGTTTTAAAGTGCTTCCCCAAATGTATTGCTAGGGTATATCATGAACTCGTAGTGAATGTTCTTTAGTTAACTCCCTTTCCTGTGGGTTGCGGGCAATTTATTGTGAAATGTCCCGTTTGTCTGCTATTGTAACAAAGGCGATATTGATGATGCCGTCGCTTTTTGTTAGACTGGAATTCTTGGTTTGGTGTTTGTTGTCGACCATTAAGTTGTTCAGTGACGATCTCATTGATCTCACCAACTGTTGAAGTGCTTAGTGTATGTTGTGGGTCTTGCACTCGATGAGGGGTGTCTTGAATCTGTGGAGCCTTTAGAACTAGTTTCCTCGTTTTTGCTGAATCTGAACATGTGGAATCGAGGGTTATTTCATCTTCCTGTTCTTGTTGTTGCTTGACCAATGGGTTGGTTTCTGCTGGCAGCGGAGGAGACGGTTTAGGCAGAGATTCAACAGCCTTTCGTTGTTTATAAAATTGGTTGAAAAGTTTTGATTTTGTCATGGATGAAAAGCTATATCTTAAGAGTGATTGCCAAGTTTGTGTGTCATATATTTCATGTTGAAGAGATTGTTTTGATCTGTCAAACGATTGGAATGGTTTCTGCAAAAAGTGTTATGGTTAGTGGGGATTATTTGCAAAAAAAATTTTTCAAGAAGTAGGACTAAAGTGGATATTGTTAAAGCGATAGAGAGATCTACAATTTCTTTAAATTGGTTCCCTCACTCGAGTAATTAATTAATATGAATGAAACAAAATTTCTTATGTCTGAATTCTCCAATATACTGAGTAGCATAACTAAAACATCTCTATCACTTGGTTATTGTATACATTGGTCAAGAAACATTTTGATGAAAATTTTTTCAAGCTATGATTGCTAAACGAATCTCGTCACGTTCACTTCACTCTGTCGGGCTACTGAGACTAGTTTTGCGCGGCAAGCCAGACGCTGATTCAGGCGGAACTTTGTCATTAATCAGAAATTCAAACGCTGCTCTTTTCAGTCGGAGAGAGGTTCATGCATAAGGACTGGTCTCGAGAAAGGCTAAAGTGGTAAATAGATTGAGTGGTGTAATTATCATCGCCCAAGTGTGGAAATGTCCACTGCGGAACAACAGGGAACAGTGCTCACCTGCTGAACGGCCTCGCCGAAGCGGAAATAAGCGGAAGAAGGTTGAACCTTCAACGGCATGAAGAAAATAAACCATATGAACAGTGCTCTCACTTTTAGGGATTTTGTCCCTAGATTGGAACTTTTCTGAAAATCTTAGCAAACGCCTGAAAATATGAGCAAAAATGGCACCTAACGGCGCCCAAAATAGGCTAACATAAAACACTTTTTTGTAAGTCTTGAGATGAGTTTGAGAAGACTTGCTAACTTGTAAAAAAACCGCGAGCGTGTCTAAACCTGTCAGTTAGTCCAGTATGAGCGAATAAATGAAATCTGCCCATTATGGGCAAGGACAACAAAAATGTTTGTGTTTAGAGGTTACCTGAGCAGGGATAAGCAGTCGTAACCAAAGCACCTGCATCATCAACGCTCTTCGCCAGGCAATTTTAGAGTTGGGTAATCAAACTTCGCCTAATGAAATTAGTAAGTGGTCTCCAAGGTCACCGGTATGTTGAAAGCTTGTTACGTCAAAAGTAGGCTACCAATATATTTCCAATTCTTAATCTTCTATAGAGATGTCACGGGCTCGCATTCCTATGACACGGACCGATCCACACTCATCGCAACAAACCCGCAACCCAACCTAGAACCCCTCATAAATTTTGGCCCGTAACCGGCCCGGCCCATGAAGAAGAAAGTTTCTATTTTGCCGCATGAGGCAAAAGCACTGCTGGAGCTATTTTGCCGTTATACTTGTACATAAGATAAACTTTAGCAGNTTGAGTTAGGGTAAATCAAATTTCTTTGAAAATTTCAAACATTTTAAAAATAGGTAAAAGTCATGTGATTCAAAACTCGGTTTTGTAGCACTGCTACTGGTTGGATAGAAGTTTTATAGGCTCCTCCACAATTAATAATGCAGTAGTGTAAATTCGTTATAATGTACAGTGTATTGCACTTTCAATGATTCAGATTCAGAGAACCTCGCTTCCTAAGACCTCTGCTCGCACTACAAACAAATAATACCACTTCCACAACATCGGAGAGCGTACAGTTCATAGCACAACAAGCACCCAACACACACAAAGCATACACTCAACACACAGCATATGCTGTATCAGGCGTTGTTCACTCACATCGCGCCTCACAGAGCTCAGAAAAACCCAAGTTCTGACACAGATTCCACCAGTGGGCGACGGAAACGACAACTTACCTTATTGAAAAGAATTTTCCTCAACATCCTCGTAAGTGCTTCAAAAAAGTGAGCGGGCCGTAGCGGTACCCAAGAAAGAATAAACGTGTTTGGGCGGTTAACGGCTCATGTAAACCTTCCGTGAGCCGCAATTTTAGCGGCGCATGGGCAGCCCGTGCCATCTCTAATCGGCTATATGATGTTGAAGAAGTTTTGAAACAATAAATAAAAAATTTCAAGCTTTTATTTTAGAATATAGAATTATAACGCAAGACGTGCAGTGGTACGATGTCTCAAACGCTCACCTCACAACTTTAAAGAGCTAGCATTCTTTGAAAGGAATGATTAATCTATACACCCGTCGGCCGTCGTTTTGCGGATGTTTTGACCAATCTCAATTGCAGCGATTTGTCGATGGCCGTAGGGCATTTTCTTGTTGTATGAAGCGCGATAGAAGGCGCAACTTGAACTTACTTTCTCGTCTCGTAGCTTTTGCACTTTAGAAATAGCCTACTAATGACTGCACCACTGGTACCACGAGCTTCCCAGTTGTTTGCACTTAGATTAGATTGAATAACCGCTCATAGTAAATGTAGCAAAAGCAGCAGTTGTGAAGCAGATATGTCTGTAATGCTGCTAGGTTGAGCAGTTCTCCAAAATGTGTAGGTGCATAAGATTGTTAAAGAGTTGAAAGGTATTGTTTTCCAATAGAGACACAGTTTCAGGTCAAGATGTTTTTAACATCCACTTGCATTGCATTCATTTTTATGATTAAAAGATTGTTTGAAATCCTTTTGACAACTTATTCATATATCAGTCATAACGTCCGCATTCTCTCCAAATACTGTAGTACAGTTTTTCTATATTCTCAAAAGTTGCATTCGGTGAACTGCAAACAATGTGAATTGTGAGGGTGCTCTTACAGCAGTACCTATTAAGACACAGTATTTTGTGTGAGTTCTCAGATACATGTCATCTGCAGCTACATTTTTGTGGTCTGTGCTTCGTTACCACGTGCTGTAACATTCCGCTGCTTTTTACAATTCGGAAAAAAATTGTAGATGCACCAATAATAAAACATGAACACGGTGGAGCTTTATGCAATTGTGGTAGAGCTACTATGATGACGTCATGAGTCGTACTTGACTTTTGTGTAAGACCTAAAGAGGAGTTGAATTAATAGTTCGGATGCCTCTATTTGCGTTAACGCTGAATAAGATTATATTATTCTGCAGTACCTTGGATTAAAGCTCGACATAAACGTGTGGTTTACCAACTGCCCGAAGGAGTGTTCCTTATAATGATTAATTTTTTGGTTACCATAATCTTGGTGATCACTGTGTCATAACTGAACACAGAATAACGATGATCATCCAGGGTAATTAACTATAGGTACTAACAGTAGCCAATTGGAAAAGATAGGGGACAGGTCTAACCACTTCTGTAAGGCACTGCATGGTCTTCTATCAGGGGTACAGAACAAGTGGATGTACTGTAGATAGTGTTTTTTTAAACCACCAAAAAGACGACGTCGGCGAATACGTTTCTGTGCACACTTGTCTGGAGGTTGAATAGAGCTTGGCCATAGTATATTTTTGCTGTCGACTTACGTATCTTTACGTAAGAGGTGACCACGGGGCCATTCCGCCCTGCGTAGCAAGACGCATTGGATCGCGCATCTTATGGATACAGGCTGTTATTTTCTGTCTTGATATTTCGTATGTTTACCTTTGAAAACTATAAAGAGTAATAATGGTAATGGTAATGGTTTATTGTTTCATATGACTCAGCCAACAAGCAGAAGCGTCATAAAAGCCATCGCATGCAGTAAGCCAATNGTT
>JGI24021J15306_10012445_pt1 | contig 10567 bp, 5 predicted proteins | sample Ectturendosymbi1_FD_15306 | JGI IMG/M metagenome (IMG submission 15306) | reverse complement strand
ATAAGCATGTACCCCTTCAGCATTTCGACAGATGAACATGTACCCCTAAACGTTCTTATGACAAAATATTTTATCATGATTAATCACAGATATATTTCAAAATAAGCATATAACGGCTTTCAAAAATAATATTTAATAATATATGCAAAAATTTTTGGAAATCAAGGATATATAAACATATATTTCTCTTCTATTGCTAACCTTAATGTACCCCTTCGGATAGGGAAATCTACTTTTATGGGTACATGTACCCCAGGTTGGGAACCTCTGCTCTAGCTAGTCTGTTTTTAAAGCCTACTTTTTACCGATGCCATTCTACCACTTGATGCTGCCTATTGACACAGTGCGTGCACAGTGCATAACATCACATGCAGCTGTAGTCACAGCTTGGAGCAAATCGTAATGAGCTCAAGCTTCTGTCTTGACCCTCCTGGGACAACTAAGAACAAAAACGATGCAGTAGGTGACACGACAATAGTTTGTCTAATCACCATGACAGGTTTCCAATAGAATCACAGTCCATGACAGTGGTAAATTTTGTGTTTCTCCACCAACAGCTATCGTCCCATTGGGTCTTTGTTATGGAGGTGGTGATGTCTTGAATCATCGTGACTAGAAACATGTGTTTGCAAATTTGGCTAGTGCTCATTCCATTTTTTAAAGTACACTGGTTTTTGAAAAAACTTAAATGGCAATTCGCAGTATACGGAAAAAGATGCACGAAGGGAAAAGACAAAGCAGAATGCTAGTCAACATGTAGTACTCAGGAAAACAGCTGGGCAGCTTACACTTCAAGGGCAGATTGGACTTCACATCACAACTAGACCCTCTGTGGTAGAATCGCTGCAGTTTGCACTGTGCCAGTCCCGTCGCCACGGGGGGGGGCTTTGGTGGGCTTAGCCTCCCAAATTGAAATAATTTGAAATACTATAAATCAGTGGAATTTTTGTCAAATTTTTATGTCACCCCGCCCTGCTCAAACGTAAAGTCCCCCCTCACAAACGGAAAGCCCCCTATTGACGACTTTCTGGCGACAGTTCTGCACTGTACAAGACAGCAAACAACCGCTTGAAAACAAATTGTGTTCATAACAACATCAAAATATGTGCCAAAGTGTATCAACATAACATATAGTGCGAAGTAAAGAGAAATGCGTGATGAATTCTCACGTAAGACAAACATCAGGTGCTTCTCGCTTGCAGGACCCACAGGGTTCTGCTGAGTGATTAATGACAATATTTGGATTGACTAGACTTTTAACATCTCGTTTTCAACCTTTGCACTGTGGCTGTATATCATCAGCGTCTCCAAGACTGGTTACTCACTAAGATATACTGAGGCTCGTGGAACGAGAAAAACAGTGTGTTGGAAACTGGATTGGTTGCATAGCAATCCAGCGGCAACCAGATGCTATCTGCCTCAAACCGGTTATTTCTCGAGCAACAATTGGACACAGTGCTGATTTTTTCCAAAAGCAAACAGATCGATAAAATTGAGTTAAGTAATGTGCGATGTAAGGCAGGACCCGTTACCGTGTCAATAACGCCAATTTTATGGTCACATCGTACCTCTACCAATGTTTTTCAGCTCCACTTTGTTCCCATTATCTGAGAAATACTTGACAGGTTTACAAAGAAAATATTTGGTGGCAAGTTGCTTCTACGCTTGAACGAACAGACGTCAGAAAAATCGTCTGAACATCACGTTATATATCATTTTATGATTCCGTTGCAAAAGTCTTCAAGCCAAGATGGCATAGTAGTGCTTCTGAATTTCTGAAAGTAAAGTGACAAACCTGTTTCTAAAACCTTTAAGATGAGATACATTTGGCCACATTAAGTGAAGAAAATGCAAAAGTAATCAAAATGAAAGCTTTGCTTCCCTAAGTATCGAAAAACCTTGTACATCTGGTCAAAGTTAGCTCAAAGTGTCTTACAGAGTAATTGTATATTTTCGATGGCTACACGGCAGGACCATTCCTAGGGGGGCGCAAGGGGTCTAAGCCCCCTGGAAAATTTTATCGCCCCCTCTGAAAAATATGTGTTGGACATAGTTTAAAAAATTTGGGCCCCTCTCAGAAAACTTTCCGCCACCGCTGGTGTCCCAAACTGGTTATACGGACCTGTTACACGGTTCGATTTTTCGACGCATTCTGTTAAAAAATTATGTGCAAGGCAAAGTGCTTTAACCTTTCTAACATCGAAGGAGTCGTCTTTTGCATTAGGTTTTAGGACGAACTTTTTCACGTGTCGCTATTCCTTTCTTTGTCGAAGCGGAAAAAAAGTTGAATCGCAAAAGATGAGGCTTCGCTAGTTACGAAAAAGTGAGTCGTTTAATACAGACTATACGTCAGACTATACGTCATTTCATGCAGTCTACGCAACATCAACATTCACACATCTTTCTTTTTGAAAGGAAAAGCCAGCAAGTAAAACACTTTAAAAACTGCATAACAGATGTAACAGGTGTGATTTTAACCCCTCATAAAAAATCCCAAGCGGGCCTGATCGCGTTAGTTTTGCGATCAACTTTATGATCCGCTTAAAAATGCAGAAAATTCCAATGTAGCTTATGCTTCTATCTCTTACTATAGATTAGTCACGTGATTTTTCCTTTTGTTCTCTACTTATTGTACGTTCATTACGTTTGTTTGTCACAATATACTTTATTAGCGGGTCACAATACTCGATTGTTCGTCCAATGCTGCAGCTATATCGTGTACCCGTTTGAAACCATGCTTAGTAGTAAACGAAAAACACGTGCCGAGTAATCGGATCACTGACCTCAGTGAACTGCAAAGCGATTGGCTGCTAGTAGGATGACGCCCTCTCTGTTGGGCTCCGCCCCAAGAGTAGGGTTCTCACTTTAAATTAAAACCGACAACACATCCATCAAACGTGGCGAGGATTGAGGTGTTGAAAAAATAGCTGTGTAGGTGGGTTTTGGTGGAATTGTGGGTGAACCTGAGCATTGGCAGTTTGTGGCTGATGTTTTTTCATTTTTAAAAATTTTGTCTTCGTGAAAAACAGAAGAAAAAATTGACGAAATCGTTTTTATTATATTTTCGCTAACTGCACAGCCCAAAAAAGTTTCATCTGCCGGAAATATAAACTAAAACGGTCACCCCGATTAGATCGAGGGAATTTTTTGCTTTTTCCGACCTTGGTAGCTGCTGCTTAGACGCAACAAAGTCGACTCGAGCAAAACACCCAAACAAGAAGTTATCTGCGGTCCTCCACTGACGCACACGTGGACCTGGACGCGACACGCAAGGCTGCTTGTTACTTTTTGCGGAAAATTCCGTTTCAGCGGCGACGGCCAGTTGAAAACCAGACATTTTACACCGGAAGTGCTGATACGGTCACGTTCAAAAGCAAGCTGCTCAGTAGAGCGTAACGTGCACGAATGGACTGAAGCTTGTTGCAGTCATATATTGCTAATAATTATCTGAAACTAAAAGTTGTCTTTGAAACAATCCATTTTTCTNAATGTTTTGCGNATAACTATTTTCTCACTATTTATTGCAAGGGTGAAAAATGACGAGTTTAACTGTAAAAAAAGATAATTGTTAAATCGCTTCTGAATAAACAATCAGAAAAAGCGACAAAAACTTTACGTCANGAAAGAGCCAAGCTCGGTCGCAANCGCTGTTCATTTGCGAAGTAGCAAACTTGCTGAGCAAATTACACTCAACGAAGCCAACTTTTTCAATCTGCTNAGGGAAAACTAAGTGTGAACTTATCTGTGTTTTTGAAACAGGTCTGGAACAGAAAGGCCTCCGATGTACGTNCGCANGCTGCCATACTGGTAGAAACAGACATTCGCAAGCAGGCCAACCCGGGTGGTCCAGCTCCAGCAGAGTTTTATGGGAGTCATTCAAAGTTAAAGGCGGCTCTTGAGTAGATGTTTGTAAAAAGAAATCAGATTAAAAGATCAAGAAATTTATCAATCTTTTGATTGTTTTGAAAGATGTGTGGACTTCGACTTGGATTTGCTGGGACTAAACTCCTGCCCCCTCAGTGTCTGTTACTCACAACTGTCAAGAAACATGCATACAAGTTACTGTAGAATTTGGAACTTTGCGGAGTTAAGGCGGAGTCGGACTTGCATATTTCGATGATTTTCGGAGGAGGAGCGGATGCGGAGCAAACGTTTTTGGAGTCGGAGCCGATGCGGAGTGAAAAAACAACCTTCTTTCCACATTTGAGATGTGATTTCAACTGAGGTTCCCCTACCTGGGTGTCCAATGTTAAACCCGTCCCTTCCACACGGCTAAGCGTTGATGACCTGTGATATATCAGTAATATGGGCGTGCTAGCAAGATANCAAAAACATANTTTCATCAAATTATTTTTACCTTTATATACGGATTTCTAGCTAAAACTCCCCCAAATACGACGTGGCANAGAGATCTTGGTACCAATAAAACGAACCTGGAATTCTCCACAAATTAAAAAGATNCGTATATTTTTCAGCCTCTGACAGACAGCCAACGGAAGTTGAGTGTCTACCACAAGGAACCGGAACGAGCCTCTGCGTCTTTTGCCATTAGTGTCTTCAATCTGATGAATGCCATCTTGGGGTCAGGAATCCTCGGGCTTGCCTACGCTATGGCACAGCTTGGCTTGGTCTTGTTTTTGTAAGTCGTCTGAAGCGAGACGTGTTCGCTGCTTGATATATATACGAATGAACCAAACGTGCTTTTTCCGGCTGTTGGATTGAAAATCCAGTGCCATTTGTTTATTGCGGCTGTTTTTCGAACATCCACTGCAAGAGCTTCAGTGGATAATTGAGACTTTCTACTGGTAAAATCCAAAACAGTAGGTGTTGAAAGTACCAAGGTAACTTGAAGGTTTGTAAGTTTTGACTGCTGCTCAGTGGCGATTTTAGAATGAAAAAACTGGCGGGGGGCACTGCGGGGCCAAGGAAAAAGTAGGGGGACCAACGTAAATGTCTCTCCTGCATGGTAATTTTCCGGTGTAGTGAAGATTGATTTGCTATGATTAACCCTATGAAATCCAACATAGGCTTGTGAATATCGTCGGAACCGTCGCCAGAAAGTCTTCAAACCATTTAAAATTTTTCTGGCTGATAGTTATCTGCCGTATATGTCAATCAAACGAATTCGAACGTGAAATTAAGCACAAAATTGGGGGGCAAGCAGGGGGTCAGCCAAAAACCTGGGAAGCATGGGCCACCCAGGCCCCCCTTGGAACCGCCACTGCTGCTGCTCACGACTTGAAAACGTAAGGCAGATCGATCAACATATCCTAAATACTGCACCCAACCAATTGTGGCGTCACAATCGGAAGATTGAAACAATCAACGATCGGTCGCACAGTGGTGAGGGCTGTGTTTGGTGAGCAGCAGCGCCACTTGCGGCAGGATGCTTCGGACAAAGTTCTCAGCAACTTGCTTTGGAAAAAGATAACCTAAGATTTCTGCGAGGTATGCAGATTAAGTGGTGCCGAGACAGTGTTGAAAAGCTACAGATACGCATTGCACAACTTCACTAACTGGCACATTCGGAGCAGCCTTCTGTAGACGATGACTCATCAGCAAAACAATCAATGTGAAACAAAACAAAGCACGTGTTCAAATATGGACTGGGCTGATTTTTTTCAGCATCTTGATGGTTCTGGTGGCATTTTTCGCCCTTTACGCAATCCACCTGCTGTTGATCCTGTGCGACATGACGAACGTGAAGGCGTACGAGAAGCTTGGTTTCAAAGCGTTTGGATTGCCGGGAAGGGTAAGTAAATGCGAAACCTTGCAAATTGTTTTGGCCACAATCCTATTATAATCGCATGTGGTTTACAAATTTGTCAATCGTGAGCAAAAAGTACATACCAATACTTTAGACAAATTTTTTAAGCACAAACATATAAGTTGCAGATTAATGTCACTAGAATTCTACAACTGTAGAAGTTTTAATCTCCAGTCAAGGAATTTTTGCCACTTTCATTCGAGGATTTTTGTTTCATGCTGCTGAGAAACGATAGAAACAGTTTTGATTTCATAGCGATACTGCTGAAGTGGAAACCTTAGCAAATCCTCGACTTTTGGCCACTTAGATTCAAATAAGCGCCAACCACAAATGTCAAATAAATTCAGATCTTCATTTTATATTCATTGGCAGCGATTGCTGGAACAGCCCCGAAGTAGTGAAACTTATGTTTCATGGGTGTGCCCAATCAAGACATTACAAGTAGCGTTTAACATTTGGACCCAACGAAGGAAGTTTAGACAAGAGCATACAAGATTTCTGGCTTTGAACGTTTGGCTTCTACGCCAGATCTTGATTGACAAAGCTGATTTGTGACTCGTGCTAGTTGTGGGTTGGGTTTGCACTAGTGGGCCTTGATCCAAACAAGTGCGAAATAAACGCGTGTCTTGAAATCTTGGGAATTGACACAAAACCAGTTCCGTTCACTGCAGCTCACAAACTATTTGTAGAACAACCAACATTCTACGCAATCCAGATGGCCGTGCCCGTTCGGTGAACTTTGGTTGATTATTTCACAGGGTGCTTACAAACCGAACGAAAGGCCTTAAAAAAGTTTACTTCCTTACCCAAACCATGCAAACTGTAGAAAGCAATTGGTTTGAATAAAATTAGTGTCTTATTCAAGACAGGGACCAACTAATGGCAAACAACGCACAAAAACAGCAACAATCTGGCAATTGTGTAACATACAAGCGGAAAAATGTGTTTGTTAAAAAATCAGAACCGCTGAGCGCTGTTTCCAACCAAAAAAAGTTGTTTAAAACCGCATTTTTTCCAACTTCATTTGTTTTTGTTGCGTCACAGTTACCGACGGCCGTCTTAGAAGTATACTGGGTTATACGAGCGTCCCTCAACTGTACAGCTTTTTTACCCTGACGCATCACCCAGTAAACATGTCGCCCACACCTACCATCAGTTAATTAATGACTAAGCCTTCATCGTTTTCCAGCGAGCTGCCATAAACAAGTTTGTGGCAAAGAATTGCGGCAAGCAGGAGCTCGGCGGCGATTGCACGTGGATTTTCTTTCTGCAGTGCAACGTTCCTTGATGGTAAATCCCTCTTAAACCACTGCAATTCCATTGTTCTTTGCTGGAAAAGAGAATCGTTTAGCTATGCACAACGGTGACTGCTATTGACTAAATGGCCTTGACTCGGTTTTTACACGCTGCAAGACAATGACCATGGAGTTACTTTCAGCACTAACACCAACTGCCGAACCAGTCGAATTGAGGTTCGCTTTTCAAATATTTACAGCTGAGCCGGATTCCTTATTTATGCGGAAAACACATCATTGTTTTGTTGTTTCGAAAAGGCTTCACAACTGTGTCAATGAACAATCCTGGCTTGTTGTAAAAGCCATCATTTGACACAAACAGTGCTGTCCCGTGCAAACTTCATGTATTATCCAGCTTTACTTATATTGCAAAACGCAGCAAAGTTCAGCAATGTTTATATAAGAGGTCTTCTTTACAAAGTTGTCGAAATGATGCCAGTTTCAAAATTATGTGGTTTTAACCTTTCACTGATAGTTCATTTTTTAAAAAGCCGAAAATTACGTCTCCCACTGTTCCGCTGATTTTGCCTGAAGCTGATGGTTTATTTTGCCACCACAGTAATTTCAGGGCAGCCAGTTTATAAGTAAGCCATGGAGCCAGTTGCAATAACAAACATAATAATAATTATCAAAAACTAATACCGCTAGTCAGGCCCTCACCAGGGGAGCGCAGTGGGGAGAAGCCCCCCATACTGAATTTTTCGCCCCATCTGGAAAAATGTGTTGGACATAATTTAAAAATATTGCACATAGTTCAAAAAATTTGGTCTCCTCTTGGAGAACTCTTCGCCCCTTCTGGTGTCCCAAGCTTCGGTTACGGGCCTGCCGCCAGTGATGTTACCTTCTGTTATTCCACTCCCATAGGAAACAAAAAGTTTTCTTGCTCGTGTTACGTGCACAAAATATTTGTCCTTTATGTCAAAGCAATCAAATTGTAACAAGATGATGAATTACGTTAATTTTATACACAAGAAATTGAGTCACCCAAGAAAAAAGGTTGAGAAACACTTGGCTGGGACAACCAAGTAAACAGGTCGCCATTTGCAGAAAAAGCAACTGGGCTTCTTTCCGCAGAAAACAACTTTGTTCCAGACAGTTTGTTTCGGGTATAGGTGTTTAGCGTGGAATCCGTCGCCCCGCTTGATGTTAAGAATATGGTTGAACGTTTGTTTTGGACGGCGCTGAAGACGAAGTACGGAGGCCCACCGACGCTGCGACACTGGACAAATAAAGCTGCGCCTGCATGAGGGTCGTTTTCCTTTCAGATCACTGCCGCTTGCTGCATTCTCCTGCAAAACATCGGCGCCATGTCGAGCTACCTCTTCATCGTTAAGTACGAGCTGCCCAACGTGTTAATGACTTTGATTGGACTCAGCGAGCCTGACGGGTAAGAATGGAACTGTACATTAACAACAGCTGACCCTGACATCTGCTGTGAGGTTTCATTTTTGATTGGTGAGCCTATAGACCCTAGGGTCACCAACGTGGTGCCCGAGGGCAGCAGGTCGCCCGCAAGGACCAAGTAGGTCGCCCGCGTGCCTGTTCTAAAAATAACATTGGCACGATAAGTGTTGCCGAATATCATTCATGATTAATACTAAAATAATTAAAGGTAAATTGAATAAAAATTTTATTTAGCAAGTGTGTATCAAACTGGTAGCCCTTCACATTAATCCGCACACAAAAGTAGCTAGCAGTTTCAAAAAGGTTGGTGATCCCTGAGTGATAGCTTGTAACGGCAAGACTTGGTGTAGTAACTAGCAGCAAATAACGTTCCGTACCAGCACCTTCGTGTTTGCTGAACATTACCAACAGGCAGGGGCGGATCCAGCCAGTAAGGTTACGGGGGGGGTTTCAGCAATATTTGGCAGTCACATCTCATTACGGGTTCACTACTGCAAGAGAGTTGAAGTATACTTCACAGCACTGCTGCGACAAAACAAGGGACGGCAAATGTCCTTATATCGCGAATGCTGTTTTCCGAATTGTACAAAATCATGGTGAATCAAGTTGCTTTCGCAGGTTTTAGGGGGAAGGTCACACCAACTGCCCCCTGGATCCGTCCCGGCCAACAGGTAGAGTCGCAATGAGCTGATATATTTTCGGGGAGCAATATCTATGGTGATAACGTGTTGCTGTGCCTAACAACCAACCACGTTTTTGAAATTTTCATGGGGGCGGTTGCCCTCCCCTCGTTGCGGCCCTGCCAACAGGCATCCTGGTACACAATCACGAATCAAGACAAAATCTCTGCTAAGAAATTATCATAGTTAAGAGGTACAAAAAAAGTATCTTTAAGTTCTAGTGAAAATTTAGTTACAGTTTGATAATAAAACAGGCATGCAATTTATTTTTTCTGATAAAATTTACCATCTCTTCTTGTTGCTCTTGATAGAGAAATGTTGTAACTTCTCAGTGGAAAAAATGACACGGGGGGCAAGCAGGGGAAGTAGTTCAGGAAAGCTTTATTGTGGCGTGTTGGGAAAATGAATATTTTAGCATCAGTTTAGGGTGGCGTATCAGGGCAAACAAACGTTTTGGGGAACATTATCTTACCTCCGGACCAATCAGATGAAGCAATACAAGATGCGAAGAGTGTGGCTTGTAATGCGTTTCCGTCTGAAAAGATTTAATGTGCTTCCTGCCATTTACAAATCAAAGTCTGCTTGCTAGGCCGAAGTATGTTTTGAAAACGTCACGTCACAGTGCTTCGGAAGAAAAGTGTAAGGTCATGTTCATCAACAGTGCATTTTCATCGTTTCCATAGTTTGTGTCAAAGTTTTGTCATTAGCTGGTCGCAACCACGCTGTGTATAAACGCGTTGTAAACTAATGGCCCCAGAGGATGAAGCAAACTTCACCAGCCTTTATGCTTGGAGCTATTGCTTGAATGAGTTTTTGGAAGTAAAATTTTGTAAATTACTTTCTTCATAGCATGCTCTACGCGAGGTTTCACCGGACTTTCTTTACAAAGGCAGGCAAGTGTGAGGACTGACGGTTGAGGGTGGAATGCCCACTTTGTTAAATACAACGCTAATACAAATAAAACAAAACTCAACTAACATTTTCATTTACCAATACACAACGACAAACACAAACGCAACGAATCTAATTGCTTACCACATCTAAGTAGCAGAAAACTGATAACTTTATGAAACTGTAGTTTAGTCTTAAAGAGATCGATTGCCCTGAGGAAACCCACTTGAATAGGTGGGTGAAAAGTCGGCTAACCATGGAAATAATCGCCAGAAGAACGATCGGGTTTGTTTAACAGTTTTTGTAGCTATGTTTAGTGGAGGGGTTCTAATTGGTCTCAGTTTTGTAATCTTTAGTTTTGATCATAGCAGCTGTACGTAGTTTTTCTTTTTGTTTCATATGTCGACTTTTGCGCGGGACTGAAAATGTGTAACACACGAAACTAGTTTTCGCACGCAATAAATCGCGATTGATTCGCTTGGTGTGGGTCACTGCTGTGACTTAACTATTATTGCTGAAGGATGGGCGCA
>JGI24021J15306_10012444_pt1 | contig 10568 bp, 6 predicted proteins | sample Ectturendosymbi1_FD_15306 | JGI IMG/M metagenome (IMG submission 15306) | reverse complement strand
CAGTTGTGGACACTTTTGCTCAGGGCCACTATAAAGACTCTGCCAGACAGGCTGGTTTTGCGGCCACAAAATGCCAAAAATATCATGACCTCCAAAGCAATAACCACTTACAACCAGTGGCAATTGAGACCACTAGTGTGTATGGCAAGTCCACCACCCCTTTTTTGAGTGGTCTTGCGAAGAAGCATGTTGATGTGTCTGGTGACCCCAGGGAGTGCCAATGGCTCCAGCAGCGTCTGTCCCTGGCTGTGGTCAGGGGAAATGCTGCCAGCATATTGGCCTGTGTGCGAGTTTGATCTAACTTTACGTTTTCTTTTTCTAGTAGTTGCTTTTAACGTACTGATCACCATCACTGCCTACCACTTGCCCCTGTATCAATGTGTAGCTATCGCCTTCCGAATCCTCGTTCTTTCTGTAAGATTCATTTTCCCTCAGTTATGCAGTGTTACCTTGTGCATTGGCTAATTAACTTGTTAATCACATGGCCTATGATGAGAGTACAGCGTGGTTTCGTGTTCAACATTGCTTGAAACCTCTGAGGCCTTTAGCAAAAAAAAAAAGCTTCATACAATTTCGTGCAAAAAAATTGCTACTATCAATCAATAATACTCTTCAAATTGATATTTAATTGTAAAGTACTTTCTACAAAATTATATGGAATATGCTCATGAAATACTTGGGTTGCAACAATTTACAACTATTTTTAAGGTTGTGCTAAAAAGTAGTTGTAAACCTCTGCACTAGTCAAGAGATTTTAAGAATAAATACCCCGTAAGCACTGAAATTTTTTTCTGTGCCAAAATAAAAGGTTAACAAGGCAGGGCGGTGACAGTTGCAGAATTACACATGGTAGTTAAAATCTAATGGAGTTAATAACCTCCTTTATGTTTTTTGAAATCGGTGGGACACTGTTTTGTAGTTTGGTTTTCATTTGGTTCATTTTATTTGTGCATTTTTATGACTCAAACCATGATATAACAAATAATGCAACAGGAGGAAGAATAACATCATAGGGCAAAAATTAACCAGATGTAGATCAAAATATAAAAATTAAAAGCTTTCGTGTTTATGTAGCAAATTGAGTGATGGATTTTTGTTCGGAAAAAAATGTATTTGAATAAGAGCTGATGATGCTTACTTCTTGCAGGTGAAATATATACTCTGTAAGATCTTAGTTTCTGATTCTTTGCTGGGAAAGAATTCCTTTCGAGAGCCAGTGAAAAACAATGTATGTATGAAAAAAAATGTTTTTTTCTCTTTCTTTTTTTGAATATCACGTGATGGAAGATCAAATATCAGAGGTACAAATCAGCATTGCGTGAAGATGTTAATATTAGGTTACAGACAGTGCAGCTGGTTGGTCTGTCTGCATTGAACTCAGTATAAAAACTCAGTATATCTAGGCTACAAAACAAAGAAATAACTTAAAACTAAAGCTTTCCCAGATAAAGGCCTATCAACAGGGGCTCAGGGTGTATATAGCCACAGCAAATGACGATACATGCGTAGAAAAGAACGTCTCTGAAAGTACAAGCAATGCGTTTATTCCTTCTCTTGTATAGGAGAAAATATCGCGTTAGTTAAATATTTTCCAGCATTGCAGCGGTACGTACAGTGTTGCCACTGCCCACTCTGTTGTTACAAAAAAGTACTAGATTTCATGATAAAAAAACACTATATTCACAAAAAAAAAACCTAGATTACAAACTACTGACTAGTCTTCTAAAGTAATTCAATGCAAAAGGCAAACTCACACACAATGAAAATGGCCAGAAAATGTGCTGCTGTTGTGGACCCCACGGGGCAAGGATCCACACACATTTTGGGGATGTAACTGTTCCTTCTGAAGTTTAAATTATGTTCCTGTTTTGCTGTTGACTTCATTCTAAGAGACTTTCTATCATCTTGACGAATAAGGAATATTACTTGCATAAACAACATCTCTAAGTATCAAACTCCAATAGATTCATCCACATTGTGACGCTACGTCACAATACTGCTAACAATCGACACTCGACAGTGTCATGTATTAAAATTTTTTGCACGCTTGGGCAACTCTTGTATTTCACGGCCGGTTGCTTTTCCTTTACAGTCGTCGTCGCGAGCTTTGAGTCGTTATTTGCATGTCATCCCATTCGCCCAAGCAAAGATAATCAAAACACATGACTAGCATAGGCTAGCCCGTCACGCCCTAAAACGTCTGGAAGGCGGCGTTGAACGGCTGATCGATAGGCGGGGCTTATCGGCATGTAGTCCATCACATCAGATTTTACGCTCTGGTGAACTTTAAAAAGAAAAATGTAGGCTGGCATAAAACTTTTCTAAATTAAGTGATGGAATCGTTTTACCTAGAAATTGTGTTGAGTGAAGACTTTTATAAACTCACAAACTAGGTCAGTGATGGCTGTGCATGCTTGTTGCACTTCAGTAGCGCCGGCCAACTAAAAGAACAAGGACTACTGGAACTGTAGCCTACTTGCCCGTTCTGAACCTGGTTGCATTAGTGATGAGTTGATTGTGCTACAAACAATACCGAGCTGCTTTAGGAATAAAAATGTGATTTGTTTAATTGTTCAGTTTCTCTTTGTTTTAACTGTTAGCTCTTCAAGCTCAGTGATGTCAAGTGCATAAAGCTAGGGAAAGCCTACTGACTGACTCCCCCACGAAGCTTCCATATGCACTGCAGTTCTTACGTTGCTACTATGTTATATGTAGTGGTGAACATGTAAGATACAGTTTGAACTTCGAAGCACAAACTCCATGGGGTTAATTTTATGAAACAAACTAACTTTTCAAAAGAGAGAGGAACTTTAGCCTAGGTCTACAAACTTTTAGTGGGTTAAAAACAAACCTTGAGAAAACTTTGCAAAATTGCTGCTACTAGATGAAACTTAGTTTTACAAGCACTTGGAGGATGCTGTTATTGATGAAAAACATATGGTTTATTACATGGGTGAGGGACGAACTTTTTCCAGTGGTCCACTAGGCCTAGGGGATTTTTCAAAAATTTTTCTGAGAAGGACAATGGTGATATTTGCTTTCACCCACTGGAAACTGAGAAAAGAACCCTTTTTTGCTAAAATTTTCAAAATCCAGCCCTGTCCCCCCCTCCGACGTCTATGGTTAATAATATTAGGAGGAAGTTAATTAATCCAGATAGTCCTACGTATTTAATGAATGAAACTCTTAGTCGTTATCACATGAAGGCAAATTTTCAATGCAGGTGTTTTAAAGAAAAGTGTACTGCAGGTAACAAAAATCCAACAGCCTGGAGAAAATTACTAGAAAAGACAGTAGCGTACGACAAGTGTGCAGTAGACTACACTATGCTTGGTAGAGATGTACTAAACCAAAACCGTAAATGTGAACAGAAAAATTTGGACACTTTTGAAAAAAGTAATGAAAAACTGGTCTCATGAAAAGTGCAACCACTATTACCAAAATGAAAGGTGCCATGATGAGAGCCGAATAAAACAAACATTCACACAGTAGATGTAGACGCATCCACTCAACTACTACGTGTTGCAGTTGGCTGCATCGCCTTGAACTACTGAGGCAAGCACAAGAGAAAGATGGCAATTCGGGGCATTAACCAAGAGGAAAGCAACCAGCAGCAATAGAGCTCCCTCACTGCGTTCACTCTGCTATTACTAGGTTGTAATATCATTATATAAGGATAGGTGAACTACAATAATTCGCTTGTGGTGACTATCACAGTGACTTGAAACTTATGGGCACCATCCAGCGGTGACAATTTATTTACATGTGGCGCCATCTACCTGTCGCCACATATGACAGTGCCACTGCAGTGACAAACTCATTGTTTTGTTCAAAACATGTCACCACCAGTGGACTACAGCCACTTCCTTTTCATAATTATACAGTAATAACTTGTTATGCCTATTTACGCATACAAAAATGAATGGAAAAAACGTATCCTGAATCTTGGGCTTTGCAAAGTGTTGTTAGTAAGTTCACTCCATCAAAGTGTTGGTGCTTTTGTTGCTGTTCATTTTATTTGATTCAAAAATATTTGCAGCTAACTGCACAAGTGTGCTGCTTATTATTTTGATTTATTTCAGACTATTAAAAGAAACAAATATTGATTTTTGGTGGGTTAGGCCTATACTTTCACTAATTTTTAATGTCACTAATAGCTTTGAATGAGAGGAACTTCTCCAGTGCCAATGCTTGAAAACTTACTTACAGTGGGCATTTGTGTTTTTGTCATGAAAATATTTGCTATGTACTGTTGCAATGTTATATATTTTAGCAGCTTTTTCAAATTAACCCCATGCAGTTTGTGCTTCCAAGTGCAAACTACAGTACATCTTACATGTTCACCACTACATACAAGATAGTGGCAACATAAGAACTGCAGTGCATATGGAAGCTTCTTGGGGGAGTCAGTCACTAGGTTTTCCCTAACTTCACGCACTTGAAATCACTGATCTTGAAGAGCTAACAGTTAAAACAAAGAGAAACTGAATACTTAAACCCATCACTCACATTTTTATTCCTAGAGCAGCTCAGAACAACTTGTTTTTAACACTTTTTAATGCCACAACTGCATATAGTGTAACTCTAATTTACGGCACATTAAGGTAGCCTGTATGATGTGCAACCACCTAAGTTACATATGAGAAGCAGGGATTAACAGTTTTTTGAAACATACACGAAAAGTGAAAACGCACTGTGTTGGATTGTACCTTACTGTAGTTGCTGAAAATCATGCATTAACTTATTGTGCTTAATCATGTAGGCTTCACAACTGATACAATTGTCCAAGTAAACCATGTGCTACAACGCACCCGCACGCCTGTTTGTCACTTCGAAAGTCATGCAAATCACAGACTGAGTGTACTGCGTTGGCCTTCACAGCAAAGTCCTCATCTGCTGCTTTACTTCCAGCTAAGTCCTCATCTGCAGCTTACTCAAGTTCACCGGCCTGTGAAATTCAGGTTCATGAATTAGTTGTAAGGCCAATCACAATACATGTTTCCAGTCATGTGGTTTCACGGACATTGGCCCAACAGAAACAGCACTGCAGCCATCGCACAAGGAACCAACTGTCAGTGGAAATCAGAGAAAATGAGAACACAATAGCAAAATAAATGAATAGTAGGCTAAATACACGAGTGTCACTGTGTCACATAGGATTGGTGAAGGACCCTGGCAGTCATGCAGTGAACCAACCCCATTTACCACTTTTTGCGCAGTGTGAAAAAAACAGTAGTTGAAAATCAAATACAAAAACAGATAAACTAACACAGAAGATGGTGAAGAAACTTTACAGATGAATTGAGCATGCCTATGTACACAAAAGAGTGGGTCAAATTTAGATGAGAAAATTTGGTGTGGACAAAAAATGTTTAAACAAAGTATAAAAAATATAAAAATGATGAGGCTTAATAACAAGACAAAACAAAAAGCTAAGAATCATAACATGATGTCGAAAACAACAATGGGATGTGCACAGGAAAGTTAAGGACAAAAAAGTAAATATACATGAAAAAAACAATATTATATTGATCAAATTACTGAAATTCTCAGCGTTTATATCTTGATAAATAAAATATTGCTAAAATATATAAGCATGTATGTTTTTCATGTAAGAGGTGTTTTTTTTAGTTTCCGTTTGAAGGTACAAGTGGTAGAAGATTAGTCTGGTATTGTACACATTACCTCTGGGCCAACAAATGTAAGGGAACATTTTTCAGAAGAAGTGTTTACTCTAGGTAAAAACATGTTATTAGAAGTGGTCTTGTTGGGGTAAGGTTGAATTGAGCTGATTGGAATAAAACAATCATCAAAATAGTTTGAAACTTGTATTTGTCATAATAAGAGTGCATAATTTGATATGCACTGATAAGGTATAACGCAGGGCTACTGATAAGGTATAACGCAGGGCTGTGGAGCCGGAGCCCGGAGCCAGTCATTTAGGTGGAGCCGGAGCTGTTTTCAAAATTAGCTGGAGCCGGAGCTGGTGGTTAATTTAGTAGCTCCAGCTCCGGACCCTTTCTGAGATCATCAAACACCATTTGCTAAGCGAACTGAAAAATAAGGCTCTCTGAACTGGCTCACAGCACCTTTCTATCGTCAATTACGAATTATGACCAGAGCTGGGCAGTAGTGAGCTACTAAAATAGCAAGCTACTGTAGCGAGCTAATTTTCCAGTAGCAATTGCAAGAGCGCCGCTCTTTTTTGAAAAAAATAACGGATGCCGTAGCGAGCTATCACCACCTTACAGCTATTCGCTACTTTGTTGTGACTGGTGGCCAATAGGAAATGATCTCAAGAGCTCAACCATCAGCACACGTTGATAGTAACTGCTCTTGTCACTGTTTTGTGCTGATTTTTGATGATTTGTTTGCGGCATTAGCTAGCAGCATTAAGAAAATTTAGCTCAGGTTGCGTTTGACTTGATCGATAGATTCCACGTTAGTTCGGTGAAAACTCAGCATCAGCGACAAACTTAAAGCAGTTGGGGCTTCGAAACGTTGGCTACTGTTACCGGCAAAGCTGCGCATTAGTGAATTTAATACATGGGAAAATATAGCACTGGGTTCAACATTTCGTTGCGTGCGTAACTACGGTTTTTGTTTTGAAGCATAGGTTAATGTGACAGTTTTTGCAGTGTGGTTTGACTTCAGTATATTTGGCTGTAGGCATAACTTGAAGCAAACTAATGAATCTGTCTTGAAGACAATGGCGAAACCAGGGGGAAGGGGAGACATCTGTCCCAGGGGGCAGCATTTTTAGGGCGTAAATTGAGGTTGGAAACTTGGAATGTCATGTAACCATTATGAAATGTCAAATGTCAACGGATGCGAATATTTATGATTTGCAAAATATCGAATGCAGGGCCGGCCTTAAGCCGATGCAACCGATGCAGCTGCATTGGGCCCTACGCCTCTGGGGGCGCCGCACTGTGGTGTTTGGGTAGGTTATTCATTTTTGCGAGATACACCTTGCACTTGAGAATTCAGTAGAAACGCCATATAAATTTCATTTTTAACAAAGAACGTTCTCATCAGCAGGACTGTGGAGTCGGAAGTCTCATCATCCGACACCGACTCCGGGAATTTCGATTATCCGACTCCAACTCCGACTCCGGACCGACTCCGACCTTCAGATGTATTAGTTACTTTAAGTGATTATTCTTTTCAGATGAGTTGATAAACCCTACTTGCGCTTTTTAAGAACACGTAAACTTGTTTTAAAACGATGTACATGCACGTTCGTCCCTCACTGTTGCAAAATATGATCAAGCAAGGGTTAGTCTGTTAATTTTCCAAGAAAAAAATACTTGTCTAAACTGCCACAATTCAAATTATCACAGAACGCTGGTAATTGATCAAAGCGGATACCTCATCAACGATATCAGTAAAGAAGTAAAAATAAAAATGGGTGCATCCCACCGGTGTGCATGTGCAAATATTGCGTAAAGCGTATGAAAAACGCGCTCGGGCATACTATCTCAAATGACTTCATTGACACAACATTTTTACGGTCGAACGCTGCCAAGCTTCAGCTCTTCTGAACGCACATGTTGATGTGTTCCTATCTTTTTCCTTAGATGGCCAATGAACATGTTACAAGTAAGCTCTTATAGGCTACTGGTCAAAACCCACGAACTGCTAACCAAGAAAGAAAGCAAAACAAATTAGTTTAATTTTTAGCTTAACCACTTGGGAGTATTAACTTTTCTCTTCATTATCTAACCAGTTCATGCTACCCTGCCCTCAGACAGTTAGGCATAACAAACTTGCAAGGTTTGAAAATTAGTCGACAGATTTTCAATATAAAAAAGTTGCGATAGAACACTAGAACTCAACATGAGTGACTGTTACAAAAATCATTACACTTTAACTTCATAGCCCATAGCCACTTCGATTGGAATTGTAAGATAAAAGAACCAAAACTCATTAGTACCTTTTAAGTAATAATTGTTCCTTTTAAGAAACTCGTTTGTATGCGTTTAACGTTTTAAGGAAGTTTGCTACTATACGTGGAAGACCAAGCGAAGCAGTTCTGTTGTTTCAATTAATTGCTTTGCAAAGCAGTTGGAGAAGTTTGACTAGAAACCAGAGGTCGGGATTATCGTTCGCGGTCAGACAGTTATCGTGCTTCGCCCATGCTGCGCAATGAAACAACGCGGCATCCTGTCAAAGCAGCGAAATCCGAATGCCTATTCTATTGGAGATTAAGGATTTTCTATGAGTTGCTGCTTGCTTGCTAATCGAATGCGGATTGTGGAGTGCCGAGTGTGGATAAGTCAATCAACACCAACATGTACTTGCGGCGCAAAGCCCTTATGCAAATACATTTAGAGCAAGTGCAGGCAGTGGTGACTCCGGCACAAGGCATCAGCCCGAGTCTTCGACTGCGCTTTATATTCTAAAACGCGAGCTGACTTGCTTTGCATATTTGTGCCACCACCCACTTCACTGATTAAAGTTGTTAACTCGGGCTCTTTCCGTTGGGTCTTGTCAGTGTTCATATATTTTCGTTTCATGTTGAACCTCTGTGGTCATTTTGCAGGTGACGTAAATCAAAAAATATTTTTCGTAGCAACCGTTCTCACGAATACGTTCGCTCGCGCTTTACTCGGACTCATCCGTTAGAACCCCACCTTCCCTCTGCGATTAAGTTCTTTTTTAAATATATTTCATATCAGATTGAATGTTTTTTTGAATCAATGGATTTGCATACAACATTTGAATTCCAATCCAGTGGACGGTCCCCATTCACGAATAATTTCAAACGAACGACAAATAGTCCAGTAACTCGGGCTAATATGAATGAGCACAGAATGCACAAAACTAACTGGCGTTAACATTGCTCTGTGATGTGCGTTAAGTAACAATGGAGGAATTATCATGACAACTTCTCATTGCTTGTGTAACTAACGTCACTGAGCAACGATAGTGCCAACCAGAATGAAAGCAAATGGAAATTTCAGTGACGCAAGCCTCGAACGGTTGCATCATTTACTCCGAAAAAGTTGCGTGATGAGCCTGAGTGACGCTGCTGATCTGGAATCGCCCCTGAGTGTAGGTGTAATGGCGCTAGGCCATTATATGCGAAAAATCGGCAAAGTCCAAGGGTACTTCCCCGGCGGAAAGCACCCTATGACAACGGGAAGCAAGATGACGCCGCGTAACACGCAGAGGGACGAACGCCGAAACATACAAGCACCTAAGTCTGAAATGACTAGGGAAGCGCTTCCTTGGTCAAATCGGTTAAGCGTTGCTTTAATTTGGCCTTAGATACTCCCTGAGAATCATGAGGGTGCGATTCTCAACCGCAAGTGGAACCACCGGGCAGTTCCACTTCATAGGTATGCAAGTTAGTGTGCTGCACCTGCAGCCTTTCTGAATAGCCATGATCATCTCTTGTTGAAACGCTAAGCTGCTTAAATTGCCAAGTGTGACGATTGCGACGTTTGTGGCACAAACAGTCCCATTTAGCAAGTAAAAGGTCAGCCGCGAGTCGGAGTCGTTAAAATTTCCTACGACTCCGACTCCTCAGGTTCAAAATCCTTCCGACTCCGACTCCTCGACTCCGCAGCCCTGCTCGTCAGAACTAGCAAATTTCCTCTCGAACGTTAGCAAACGTGCTCAATTCTTGTGTTAGTGCTGTACTGCATATCTGCGCTCTACCACGATCGTAACACGGTTGACTGGACACGATGACGTCATAAAATCACTGCTCTGAGAGGCCCCGCGCCTAGGTCTTGCATTGGGCTCCCCACCAAGGTCTTGCATTGGGCTCCCCGCCTAGGTCTTGCATTGGGTCCTGCATCTGCTAGGGCCGGCCCTGATCGAATGCCACTAGCTGATACCCAGTTGCAAAATCTAACCAAGTTCACCAAGGTTTGCAAAGAGAGAGCAATTACGAACTTTTGACGTTTTAAGGCGTTGCTTGTGCCTCCAACAATAAACGCGGGCATGTGGTTTGACTCACGGTTGCGTCACAGTGCTTTCAGATAGCCAGTGTTGCGAACTTTCCAACTTCGTTTTCATTCTATAGTTGAGTCACAATGGACAGGAATCCAGTATTCACAGTGCGTGTAACTACACATGCCTTTGGAGCAGCGACAAACCTTAACAATATGTTGTTATCAGGGGCGTAACGAGGCGGCAAAGGGGGTGCAATTCTGCAGGCGCCGAGCAGACATGGGGTAATCGTAATCTATTACAGTTTTTTGAGTAATCGTAATCGATTGAACTGACCATAAATGAAATGTAATCGTAATCGCAATCGATTACATTGCCAATTTAATCGTAATCGACGATTACTTTCGCGATAAACTTGGAAATCTCCACCCTACATCACTGTGCGATGAACCGCTGTTGTGGTGGCTAGGGTTCCTCCTTTATCATCTTTTGTTATGGTCAGGGGCGCAGCCAGGATTTTTCTAAGGGGGGGGCGGAAGCTATGGAAGCAAAAGCCTTGAAAAAGAAAAATTGCTTGTGATTAGAATAGTCAAGTGACCCTTCATGAATTTCACTGCAGGCTAACCACTTAGACTCCTCCAACCATCGCACTTGGAAACGTCGCT
>JGI24021J15306_10012441_pt1 | contig 10569 bp, 5 predicted proteins | sample Ectturendosymbi1_FD_15306 | JGI IMG/M metagenome (IMG submission 15306) | reverse complement strand
TGCCGTAGTCTGAGGAACATATCCTTGGATGACTGTATCTTAGGCAAATCAAACGTGATTATCACGGTTGGCTGATTACGATGACGTCATCAGAGGGCCCCTTTTTAGTTTTGCCTCGGGCCCCCCCAACCCTAAACCCACCACTGTAAACAGTACACTGTAATGTAAAGTTGTCTTTATATTATCAACCACCTTGAAGTTGCTGATGAGTTTATCACTTCAAAAAACACAAATTTAACCCGATTTTTCATAATAACGTAGACACCCAGGTCGACTATAAAAACGGATCTGGGTGACAAAACCTTCAGTGGGAGCCCTGGTCACCTGGTCACATGCGGCAAGACCAGTGTTGCCACTGGAGTCAGTCTCGTTAACATCAGGTTGTCACCCTCTTCAACACCAGATAACATCAGATTTTCACGTTGCATTTTCATATAAGCTAAATGCCCAATGCCCAACAAAACACAAATGAACCTCGTTGAATCGAAAATAGAGCGAGATATTGTCATTAAATGGAGAAGTCAGTGATGCGTAACGTAAAATGGTAATCGAATTCCCAAGGCATCGCAGTGAGCTTCTTCAATTTGGAAAGAAAACTAAACACACATGAGGGTGAAATATGATGAAAGAAACTTAAAAATTATGAATCCAACTGCTTTTCATCCTAAAATGAGAGGAAAAAAAGGAAAACAAAAACAACATCACAGTCAACATCAGATTTGTGCCCAAAACATCAGACATCAGAAATTTCTCTCAAAACATCAGATCTGATATTAAAACATCAGAAGTGGCAACACTGGGCAAGACGCTTACTACAGTGACTTGAAGTGAACGTTTGAAGATTTATTGCCGTGGTATTGTTACGCAATAAAGAACAAGAGTACAACAATCCGCTAGCAAGTTTCTCAAGCTGCCTCTGCTGGCAAAGGAGCGAACTGCGCACTTGCGCTAAGCGTGTCGAGGCCTCGCGGTCAAGACTTAGCCCCAGGTCCGTAACCAGGGGGGCGCAGGGTGGGAGAAACCCCCTAAACTTTGTTTCGCCCCCTTGGAAAAATGTGTTGGACATAGTATTAAAATATCGGACATAGTTTAAACAATTTGGGCCCCTTTCAGAGAACTCTTCGCCCCACCTGGTGTCCCAAGCTGGTTACGGGCCTGCTTTGCCCTGATGGGCCTCTCGTTCATTTATCCGGCCCTGCCTACATGCCAAGTTGTATACGTCCAGAATTCAAACTTCCGCTTGATCAGCGTATTTTGTGTAGTGATCGTTGTAAAAAAATGTAGGCTACTATGTCTACACAAAGGACAGTTCACTCCAATATGAAAGGTGGTGCACGCGATCTCTTTCCTCTACTTTACAGTTGATTCACCTAATAACTATTTACTTACAAATAATGAAATGCGGAATCAACTGGTATGTATACTACACTCAGACTATCCTAGAGTTGTCCAAAAAATAATAACGTTACAAAAAGCAATGCCAAGATCTTGTTCATTCGAGCAAAAACTACGAATTCGTCAATAAGAACAGATTGCAGGTANCATTTACGCGAACACGTAATATCGTGTGACACACACTGTAGGCCTAAACGAACCTCGTGTTTTGCGTATAATCCGTTGCAAAAAAATAAAACGGTCGCTGGAGAGTAGCAAATAGATCAATTTCCTGCCATTAAGGCGGACGTTTCTCGCACCCCCAGGTATGATGTCTCGCACTCCTGGCTTGGAATCAATGCCACAGAGCCATTATCACGGGCACTAGCAATGAAAATTTACGTTTGCGGCTCCCCGTGACCATTAAGGGGGGTTGTTGCTAAGAAAAAATGAAAGTCGAGCAAACTTCACTGAAAATTGGGCTGAAATTGTTAAGACATTACCCAGTATTTTATAGTTTTATGCTATGAGTTTGTTTGGGTTGCTTCATGACATCTACGTTTGAAACAAAATTTTCTGCAAAAAAAACTTGGCCTACCATCAAACTGGTCTGTGAAACGATAGTTCGTTTCGCGAAAATACGAGATTTGTCACGGTCAAAAAATCATACTCTAGCTAGATTTCAAGGTATTTGAAACAACCTTGACCTAAAAACCACAGGCTCCGCAACTACGGTGAGGGTTAAGCCCGTGATTGTGTGAAGAAACCACAAGCGGAGCACTTGCTCCATCATGGTGCTCCACGTTGGTTTCAGTCGTACTGGGAGACGCAATACAAATAGAACAGCCAAGAACTTTAGTTATCATGTTCTTCAGATTCTCTAACTTAAAATATGTGGCTGAGGAAAGAGTGGTTGCTAAATTCAGCAACACGTGTAGCTTTGAGTGTATTCCTTCGTGGTTGTAAAATGTTGTTTTTGCACCGCTTCGTCCTTTTTTATTTACAGGTATATCTGCGGGGTAGAGACAAGGAAGAAGGATCTGTCATAATTTTTTCGTTAAAAAAACTGGGTGTTCTCCTTGCTCGCTTTTCTCTCCCGATATAGATGTGCCTTCCCTTCTGCAAGGGGGTACAACTTCAAAGTTTTGCCTAATGCGGAAAACAGTCTTGACACAACCACAGCAGGAAGCGACATTGGACAAAGTTTATGACATTCAGCAATAGTGAGTTTTCGTGAAATCAATACCTATGGCAATATTTTAATCATTTTTTGATAAAAACGGTGCTGTTGGTGAGAATGATGGTTGCTACCTCGGGCGTTTTAATAGATCACGATATTATACCCAAACTTGCACATCACAATACTGTACCTCGGTTGTTAATTGGTTTTCAAACAAGAGTCTTTATTTAAAATCGGGAAAAGTTCTGGTGTCAAGTGTCACGTCATAACCTCTGACCTCGCGTTCATCGTTCATGATAATGAGCATCTGCAGTTGAACTTCAACACTGTTTTGCAAGCGCACATACACGAAAAAAACAATATATGTGTGAGGCTGTAGCTGTATGTTTGGAACTTCGAGCTGCTTTGTCTCTCTTCGACCCAACAACATATTGTCCGTAAATACGGCGACGTCCGTGGCCAGGTCGCAATGCCGGATGAACAATAGCAGCAAATGTAGCAACTGCTAGGGGCCCTGCGTTTTTTGGGCCCCTGCGGCCTTTGTGCTAAATCTGTTTTTTATCATATGCAAGGGTGGATATCAGAATTTAGGCAAACTCTCAGAAAAGAGGACCTATATTTTACACATGTGTATAAAAACTTTTTTCACTGAAAGCAAGTTGAATTTTCATTTTGTCTGGGAATTTGCTTCTGCGTGAAAGTCACTTTCACATTGTAAATTGTTTGAAGTCATTTGATTACAAATTGCTCTTTGTCTGCACAGTTGTTGAGGGGCTCGTTTTGGTACGTTGGCACGTTTGCACGCAGTTTTGCTTTATCGTGTCAAAAATATGGCTTGCTTCAGTGCTTAAATGTTGCTCTAGAGTCATTAATAGGCTTTTTAACAAAACAATGCAAAAACTAAGTGCGAAACTCTCAAATGGAGGGCCTTCACGGCATCTCTGGAAGAAGGGAGCCCGTTACGACCGCCTCATTCGCATCTCCTAATATCCACCCCTGATTATATATATAGAATTTTTTTCAGTCCAAGAAGTCACTATTTTGATAAATTTGTCATAACCAGTTACCGTGTTTATTCTATTGCAAGCTGCGACTTATGAAGTTCTTTTTCATCATTTCGTGCGGCTTATAATCAGGGCGGCTTACATTTTTTATTTATTTAAATTATCGAAAGGTATAGATGACTTTCAGCCTTTCCTTGGCTGCGCTTTGTCGACCAAACTCTCTTTTCGCATACCATTCTCTTCAGCGTTGCCAATTAAACGCGAAACGTGCTGGTACGTGAAAGCATCACAGAGGCTGAGGCAACCTGTGTTCAAGTGCGGCTCACAATCAAGGGCGGCTGAAAATCGAATAAAAATGGCAAGCGAATGTTTTCAATTGAATGCTTTTACATCAGACTACTGTGATTTGAAAATTGAAGTATTTTACTTTTATTTGTAACATTATGGGACCACTCACGCAATGAGGCCAATTGCATCAATTTCCAGATATTGCTTAATTGCATTGTTTTGAGCAATAATTGTAATTCCAAGCTTGAATCATTGGAAGAAGATGGAAGCAGAACCAGGCAGGAGTTTCTTCAAACAGCCGGCTGCAAAGCTAGAGCCTGTAATTGTTGGTGTGTTTTGAATAGCAATTTTAGAAAATAATATTAGATCACATTGATCTGTTCTATAAGTTGCTTTACTTTTTATACTTTCGCAATGATTCGGCGATTGTTGCCAAACCCGGGATTTTGCCCCTAGATCTGGGGCTTATTGCTTTTCTGGGATTTTCTTTTGAAGATCTGTTTTTTAGGAATTAACTGCATATAAGCGGCAATTTACGATAGTGCATGATCGATTAAGCTTTGTTTCTAGTCTCATCTTTCTTTATCTTGTTTTATCAAGATACCTTAGTCTTCAGCTTAACTGATGAACAAGCAACTGACACCGTATAAGCTTTAATATTAGCTAGGTGCAATGATTTCAAGTGGCAGAGATACTAGTCCACAGTCCTAAATCACCACCAGTTGCTATTTAGGACCAGGATTTTCGTATTTACGAAATTCAGTACGCATAATGATAGTCACATGGATGTCCACACAATTTATCATTTAACAGTGGTTCACTTGTTCAATTGTTTTTTAACCTAGGGCCCCACGCTGTTATATACTACAGACTTTGCGCCACCTTGATCCGGCACTGCCAGATGGTACTCCACCGCTCTGTCCAATTAACTTAACTGGAACTCCAATCAATTAAAAGAAAGCTTTATTTATCAAAGCACAACATACGTGGTTAGTGGAATACCACAATAATTTTCTCAGAAATGCACCATACGAATGGTTAGTGAGCTACATGTGTAGTTGTATGATTAAAAGGCAATTATACGCAACTATCACTGATAGAGTTGACAAAGAATACAAACAACGACGTTGTAGGCACATGTGACGAACGGTTATGTCATATTTGTTCAAAGTGGTGGTTTTTGCTGTTTGTGCATCCGAGTGTTGAAAGAAAACACTTTGGGACTCCATCTAAGGACTCCCAGATCTTTCACTGGGATCCTCGTTAAGAACCACTGCTCTAAATGCAAAGATGCTTCATCATATTGAAAAGTGAGATAAAGAATACGTGTAAGTAGCGTAGGTACCGTTAGCTTCGGCAATTCAATACAAAATGCTTGAAACACCAAAGACAAGGCTAGCGTAGGACACGATACCCACCAAAGTTATTTGGAACAACCAATAAGAGTTTCTAGGAGGAGCATGGCTTTGTGATAGACTAAAGACGGAAATGGGACTGCCAATAGTGGAACTGCGGCTAATTATGTGTAAACATTACGAGTTTTTAGCAGAAATACTACACAAAAACATTGCCAATTGGAGTTACAGCATTGCGTTTATTCCCCAATACATTTCTTTTCATCTTAATTAGTGCTCATAAATATTTGAACACGTTCAGTTCAGTTTCGTTTATACTCTGTTTTTGTGCAGCGGAATTCCATTTATCCGTTATTACATAGCTCTTGGAAACTGTAGAGCAGGGTCTGGCAACCTTTGTCGCACTGCGGACGGGTTTTAGCCTGGCGTTAGTTTGAGGGCCGCCTTCAGTAAAATAATGAATGTTTGGCACATGAAANTTTATTATAACTCGTAAGTCATCAGGGCACTGATTCAGTGAGAGATCTGGGTTTGCTTTGCCGCAGTAAGATGCTCCGACCTGTAGGGATTATGGCAGTTAGTTGCATCTCCTGTGTTTTCCTTATGTCAGTCCTTCTAGTTACTTTTGGACCAACTTGGCCTTGGTTCCGCACGGCCCGGTAACAATTTTGTCACGGACTGGCACTGGGCCGCGGCCCGGTGTTTGCCGACCTCTGCTATAGAGTTTCAAGTCATTGCAGTATGTTTTGCAAATACGTTTAACCTTCCGAGAAGACGATCACTTGGATATGGCTCGATATTCACTATCTCTGTTGCATTTTTTCAAACGTCACATCCCTGCAAGTTAACTATAATGTACCAATGCATGAGTTACTTTGTTGCTAACAAAGATTGTTTTTCAAGCTGCACTTTTCTGAGACAAAAGTGTGTGAGCTTGTTAGGTACCAAACCGAGAACAACCTTCATGGGACAGCGAATGCATGATGCAGCTGGATAACTTTTCTCAGGTTGTTGACAACCTTGGTTGCCTTTCTCAGTTGCTCAACTAAGCCCTCGATCATTCTCGTTAATTGCGTAACAGCACAACAAAGTACTTTCGCAGCTTATTTCGACGCATGATAATACGCTTATCAGTCTGACGTAAGAGTTGAGCTGTTTGTTTGCGCGTGCACACAGACCAGGAATACAACCTTAGCTTCGATTGGTTAGGCAAGAGACAGTCCAACAGCAAACACGTGCCCCCTTGATGTGCAAACTTTGAAGGATGGGTTTGTCGTGATTGGAACACGTCATTTCATGCGAAAGAAAAATTCTGGTACGGAGACCAAACGGCGAGCTTTCGCTAGTCAACAATCAAATGCGCATATATCAGCATACGTCAGGAGTTCAAACAAACATACTGAATGGGTCAGTAGGCCATTGGCAAGGCCGCCTTGCTGCGAGGATGGCATTGTGCTTTGAAAGACATTTTGTTCGGTTCCATTGCCTTTGCCAGAACGTTGTTGCGTCTACAAGTTGCGCTGCCTTTTCAGTCGCAAACTAAAAATAGTCACAAGCATCGCTGTGCTGTTTGCTGTGTGTTGTAACACGTGGTGTTCATCGCTGTGTGTTGTAACACGTGTTGTTTAACGTGAGGTGGCAATGGCTTGCAGCACTTGTCGGTGAGCCTATGAACCTGAAGTGTTCGTATAAAATAGCATAATTCCGAGAAACGTTCACGAATTTAAATCACCTAACGCAGGAAGTTATGGGAGCGTATTGAGGTGACTGCTACTCCAATGTCCTCCAGGCTCAGGCTGATTCACGAACTCATTCAGATTTTCTTTTGTCGGCAATCATAAATTTTGTTGACCATTAATGAACTGTCACAAGGTTGCTATGCGGCCACACAATTTATACACCATTTGTTAACAAATTCTATGCATCGTGTGGTTTGCTTCCTAAGAATAACTGTCACTTTGGTTTGCTACTGAAGTAAAATTAACGTCAGAAACTAGCGATGTAACGGTGTAACTGAATGACAAAAGCAGGTAAAATTTCTTCCCATCGATACAGACTTATTTCATAGGTCTACAAAAAACAACCATACAGTACTTTAGCGTTTCATAAGCACCGTTAATTCATTTATTTTTGTGAAACTGTCACTTAATTGGACCAGCAGCAACGAAACGGCATCGTTTTTTTATTATTGCGCAATTTTAGGCTTTTTTATTAAGCGGCCAAAGTTGTATGAGCAAGGTTTTCGCTAATGGCGTTGACGCTTTTACTTTTTTCAACTTTCTAATTTTGCTGTGAAGGCAGTAAAGTGTTTTCTCTTTACAGCGGGCAAACAGCCACCGGCTCAGTTTGTCCTACACCAAAGTCCACTTCAGAAAACTTATATCTAAGCAACGAGTGCCGGCAATTGCGCCAACGCGTCATGCCAGATAGCTCGCCAACAGCCATTCGGCTATTTACCTACACACTTGTTGCCTAGCAACATTTGCCTTTTGAAACGTTCTACACGAAATAAGAGCAATGACATCAATCGCTGAGTGATGCTTTTGGTAAATAGCGCTCGCAAGTGGTTTCACTTCTGTTGATGGGATTGTTTCACAGATATGTTGCTACATGACGTGTCAAACGATCATTACAGTCCACGCTGATAAAAGATGAACGTTTGCCACTTAGAGATTTCGAGGCAGGGATGCTAGCCGTGTTCAAAACAAAAACCTGGGTGCTGTATTTGCGATACGTTGTTGGCTAAGCTTGGTTCCCTGCCGTGATGGTATTTTTCAAACTTCAGAGATCAATAGTCCGTTTAATGCCTGCTCCAAAGAATTCTTACGGCGTGAGCGACGTCGCTCATTTTTTGACCTTTTTCCATTTTTGGGGTTGGCTGAAAAAAAATTTGAGAAAAAATCCTGGTGCACTTACAGTACGTTTGTTCTCAGTTTGAAAGGTCATTACGATTTCAAAGTTTATTTGCGATAATTACACCTGAAAAAATATGATGAACGCAACGAACACCTATTTCGCATCAGATTAATGCAGCATTACAGTAAATCGCGAAACATCTTCACGTTAAACGTGTAGTGTGCAAGCGTTGCTTACGAACAAATACAGTAAGTGTGACGTGACTTTTAAACGCTTATTGCTGACAAGCAAATCTGCTAACAAAAGCGCAGGCACGTCAATGATAGAGCATAGACGTTGGAAAAGGAGGTGCAACAAAGGTCATAAAAAAGAGGGGATCTTTGAAAACCCACTTGTGGTGTTTGCTTCACCAGACAATCCCATGGGCTTTGTTTAATGTAAAATTATGACGTAGACTTTAGCATTGTTTCATTTAATTTTTTAGTTTTACGTCACAACAATGCTGCTTAGACAAAGCTCAGAAATTTGATTGCAGCAATCAAATGATAGTCCAGTGTGCGAATCAAGAACAGAAGTTCCACAGCAAAAATAAACATGAAATCTTGACGTCACGAGTGGCTAAGATCAGTAAGCAGCGCGAAGCTACGGCAAAGTACTGCACATTTATCTCTAATAAAGTCAGCAACAAAAATGACTTGTTTGCTTCGCCAAAGTCCGTCAGACATTATGTAAAACGTTCGTCACTGGAAAAATTATGGCAAAATAGGCCAAGTTACGGACGTACAGACAAAGTACTCGAAGTGAGGTCACCCGGAAACTGTTTTACAGTCACTTTACAACAGGAGTCGTATGACGATATTTTACGAGGACACCGATGCGACAAACCACTATACACCTGTTTCAAGATCTCTCACCAAGTTTCTAGAACCAGTGCATGTTGCTCGCAATAAATGAAATTGATAAACCACTCTGGGAGCTACTGCTGCTCGATCCTAGAAGTTGTTACTGCTTTATTGTTGAGTGTTCGGTCACAACTAACAAAATTGTGAGACTTTCTGAGAGCTACGACTCCAACAAGAGGTAATGTTCAAACTTTGTTGTAGGACAGTAAGTGGAAAATAAATCTATTGAATTCATACCGCCCAAGTTTATAAACATGATTTAAGTTTTGTTCATATGCTGATAGCTTGTTGCAGTTATCGCCCCTAACTATTTCTTAACGATTCACCCACTGAACGACACACCATTGAATACTCTCCAGCAATAGACATAAAATCCGGCTTTTGTCAAAAGGCGGCAATACCTGGCGCTTGATTGGCAGTTAGAACTGGTTACAAGAATTCACAGACCCTCAGGCAGCATTCTTGGAAAAAGTAGTCAGCTGCAATAAATGAAAGTTCGTTCTTGTACCGGACACTGTACGAGCGGAAAATCGCCAATCATCGGTGCTTTTGCGGGTCACCGAAGTGCATAAACGCGAGTTGGAGGGTGATTGGGCGACGGAGAGTGGGGTTAAGTGCGCTCCCGGTCACATGCAGGTTGGTCCGTAGCCAAGTTTTAAGGTTTGGAGTGGCACGTTACATTTTCAGCGGGAGCAAGATTTTTGTTTTTATTGTACGTTTAAAACAAATTTTTCTGGGCACAGCAAAATCCTGGAGGTCACAAAAAATATTGAGGGGCAATGCCACAGAATTCCCCCGTGGCTACGGGCCTGCGTGCAGGGGTTTGCGCGCACAACAGGCAGCATATTTCCGGTGCGGGCAATTTTTTCCGAATTGTCACGTCATAACAAAACGATTTTCCATGCTTGTCAATGAACTTTTTTCAAACACTCTGATCGACGCGTTTCTTTGCGCAACAGTAGCTTCATGTCAACTGCTGCGGTTTGTTTTCGCACTGCTTCAGGAGCAACGGGATTTCCGGACTTGGGCAAGGACGCAGCCTGTTTTCTGTTTGCCTGACAAACAACGGAACACGACAACTTTCCTGCTGGCAAAATATGCGTGCGGCATGCGAGATCAAGAAAGCCATGCGGGATTTATGCAAAGGAGCTGTTTTATTGTTTCAGTACGAAAACGAACTGCGGGGCTCGTGCCTGTATGCACTTGCCAGCTTTTTGACAAAGGGAACTCGTGCACTAAAGAATACGTTTGAACCTGTATAATAAAGGGTTATTACAGCGGCTTTTCCGCGTCGTGGTGGTCGAGAAGGAAACCGTGCTTGGCAGGGCCAGATGACCTTTAGAACAGTTATCACGGCTCAGGAACCTCGATTTGCTGTGCGCGGCGTCGGATTGCAACGTCGCTCTGAATACGGGCTCCGCGAAAATCGTTAATAGCAGCGACAAAAGGTATTTGATTTCCGGTGGTGAGCAACTTTCCGCAATTAGTGCGGATGAAGTAGAGCCAGGCACGTGACTCACCTCACGTGAGAACCGGCTGGATAGCGTATCGGAGACGAAGAAGAGCGGCGGAATTCCTTCAACGAACCTTGCGAAGGCTGGGGGATTACC
>JGI24021J15306_10012440_pt1 | contig 10569 bp, 6 predicted proteins | sample Ectturendosymbi1_FD_15306 | JGI IMG/M metagenome (IMG submission 15306) | reverse complement strand
TGACACATAAAATAAGAAGAGTGGATGTATAGAAAAATGTGCATATTATGTCAACAAACATCGCCAAAACGTTGGTTTGGAAACATGATTATGACGTCATTTTGTGACGTCACAAACAGCGCCCACCAAATACAATTGTCTACCCTATGCCGCTGAATGAACCCCCCCCCATGTAAAGTTTCTGCGTGCGCCACTGTCGCCGACCCCTGCCTTAATCATTGGAAAGGACTATTTAAACACACTCAGTTGATGTGTTTCGCTTGGGTCTTCTCTCGACTTCTTCTATAGCGAATCATACCGCACACTGCTGTGTATACTATACACCTAAAGGCCTGTAATCGGCGTCTCGTGTATGTAAATTGATTATAGTTATAAAGCCTTGCGGGGATGATTGTTCCGCTCACAATACCCTGCGCTTCACGCGCCCACCAACGCGTCGCAATCCAGCGAAAGCCGTTTGTTTGAGTGGAAACACCAACTCTGTTGTGCGAGGATGCTGTTTCAGCAAAACCGCTTGCTTGGCAAGAACTCTCAGCGAGCTGTGTGTGAAGAGATTAATGGTAGATATCACCCCAAAGCCCATACGTTGCTTGTGTGACGGACAAGTGCCTAAAAATATGTTGCCGGAGTCATTTCCTTCCAGATGCCAGCGTGCTGTCAACTGACAGTCGCGTGGTTGTTTGTAAAAGCAAGATGGATTACCGCTTGGCGCGTGAGATGCGCGAGATAGCCCTGTGCGCCGTGCTTTGATTCGACCCGGACCTTGTTGTCCACCTCTTAACTTGTTTTCTGTTCGTTGTTTACGTTGCACGACTGCGGTTTTGTTATAAACTTTCCTCGGCGTTGTGATGTGGATTAATTTCTAAAACTTCAACAACAACCGAATGTGGATTGCCTGAAGCTGAACGCGCGTTCGCGTTTGAGCGTGTTATAAAATGTGGCGCAATGTTTCCAGAAAGCGTATTTCTTCACAAATTGATGTGAACTTTACCTGAATTGTAAAGAAATCTTCTCACTTGATTTTGTGGTCAGTTACCTGTTCAGGCTTTCCGCCCGGACAGAAAGCATTCGCTGAGTAGCGGATTGCGTCTTGACGGCACTGATCTCAAACAAGTCATGGCGGATAAAGCAAGTTATAAAGTTTGTCAGTTCAGGGGTTTGCCGAAGTTTCGTTCCTCCTTGCAACTCCCAAACGATTGAAATTCGAGGCAGTAATTTGCTGGCTTGATTTCAACCGCAGGTCTTTTTTTACTCTAAATGACATGTGCGCCCTTTACTTTCGACCGCTGCAGGCCTGCTCTGCCTATATGCTCTCGTTCTTAACGTCTCCTGCTGGATATGGTTGTTCGGAACTGGCAGACGAACCAACGCCGATCTTTTATCGCACCGTTCATCTGTGTAAGTAAAACAACACGCTTTTGGTTCTGGTATGACACGTTGTTTGCTAAATGATTTTCATTGTTGGCTTTCTGCGGCTGACGGAAAATGATGAATCGTGGCGCTTTCGCTTGGGTGTTGTGAGAGCATGAAATGTGTTACCAATATTCAGTGGTGTAGGAGCTGGGGGTGCAGGGAGTGCAAGCACACCCCCAAAAGTTTTGATTTGTCAAAAATTGGGGCAAAATCTAAAAAAATTGGGCAAAGGAGATTCAACATTTTTTAACAATATGAATGAAATTACACTTGCGTGTTATTGAATGTATAAATAAAAGTTCATTATGTCACAGAAAACACATTAAATATCTATAAAATCAACAAACTGTTTGTAGCAACTTCGTATTGTAGTTTATGAGAGTTGATGAGTAACTGACTCCATGATCGTCAGAAGGGGAGCCAAGGCCCTCCTGGAATTTGAAATTTGATATTTTCCTATTCAATTTTTAGCAAAAACAGGTCGTTTTCTTAGTTTCGGGTGGTAAAATAAAATTTTGCCACTTTTAGCCCCCCTGAAAAAATATTTTTGGTTGTGCCTGGAAAAATCCACTATTGGCCCCCAACTGGAAAAAATCCTTCCGACGCCCTTGACTGACTTGACAGTTTCGGCAAAAGAAGGCATTTCACTTATGTGCTTCATTAATAGTGCACTGTGAGAATCGAGCATACTGCAGGCCACCTAGTAGAGTCCATGCTAGGCAAGTACAGAAAATCTTTCATTTTTACTTTTAACTACAGTGTTTGGATGAACACATCTTGCCATGCAGTTTGTTGCATATATGTGCAATTTAGCAGACAATGTTGTAAAACTCACGGAATAGTCGTAAGATACATGCCACATATATGTCTTTAGAGAAGGAAGCAGCTTACGGCCTACCTCAGCAAAGTATGAGATTCCTTGCTAACAGCAGTAGCTGGAATGTGAATGGAAATCTCAGAACTGTGAAGCAGATGCTCAGAATACTGAGTCAGCTGGCTTCTGACAATGTTATTGCACAGCCTAGCGTATATTTTCGGTTCGGTTAGTAAAACAAATTTCGAGTACCAATTTGTTTTATTTCAAGTATATGGCAACATTGTAGAGGAAATTATAATGTACCAACAGTTACAAAAAATTTGTAAGGAGAAAGTTTATCGCATAAAAGTTTTTCGGGAAAATTTGGAAAATTTCGGGCAAAATATTCTGTGCACCCCCAAAAAATTGCTTGCACCTATGCTTATATATGACATGCCAGCCTGCAATTTCAACCTTGAGAATGGCTTGATTTTTAATTTGCTCAGCTGAAATGTCTTTCAGCTTGGACCATACCAACCGCATCCTCTATTTTTTTCAAAATCTATTGGATTCTCTATTCAAGAATGACACGATTGAACATTTCTTTGGGAAAAAAAACATAAGCATTCTGGAAGGAGCCAAAAAAATTTTAACGGTAGAACGTCAGCGCACAAGTTGTCGATACAGAATATGATGTGCGCGGTTTCAAATGTTCCTCCTCAGCGAAAATTCGTCTGGAGCCGCTTTCCACACCGCATGCTTTATGAACCAAATAACTGAGACCGTCCGTCCGCGTTTGAGTGAAAGATGAAAATCTGAAAAGGCATTTGCGTGTGCACGAAGGTGTGACAGGCGTGATCTTTTGCGCTGAGAACGTGATGTGTTTTATTTGCTGGTTTACAGAGCGCACGGCATCGGCCTATGCATAGAGTCCATTCTCTTCGGTCTGTTCGTCATAGTGATGATGTGCGACCAGGTAAGCGCATGGATGCGATTGCCGTACTCTCATATTTTAAATAAAGTTTGTGGCGATCAGTTGTTTTCGGCTACTTTTTAGCAATTTCCCGATACCTGTTTGGAGTGGAGAAACCGAAATTCCCCACTTCCTGTGAAAAATGTTGGATCTGTTTGCGTTTTTCTTTGGACGCACTTTTCGGTTGAGTAGTTCATAGGGCTAATTTTCCGTGCGCACGTCTGCTAAAGTTTCGTTCTTGCGATACTAGTTGTTGCTTCAAGTTTAGTCCTTGTTTCCTAAATATTAGCAAATTTTTGTCAGAATTTATAGCGTAACCAGGACGGCGTCTGTGGCGCACACTTGAACAACAGGTTCATCGGAGAGTTTTTTTTGCAACACCGTACTTGTGTTATGGATAAAACCACAGATGCTTTCATAACATACGGTTATTCACGTATTTATTCTGTGGTTTGCAATTTTTGGGTTACCCCGGGCGCTTGGTAGGTGTGCAGCCAATGTCACCCAAGCAAAGAATATCAAGATTGTACGTAGCCGAGCTTTATTCATGCGTTGAAATTTCGTAAAAACGGCCAACGGTGGACAGTGCAGAACGGTCTTGTTTTTCTTCAAACAATTATACACAGCTGTTGTCTAGCCAGCGAGCGCTGCCGTGAAAAAAATGCTGCGTTGTTTCTTTTCGAAAAGAAGATCATTCAAAAACCGTTTCGAACAGTCTACGTTGAACAAAGAAATCTATAAGTGGCTGATGACTTTCTTGCTGACCGTGCAGTTACGTCATTGCGTTATAAAATGCCACGCACTGAGTTGAATGCTCTTCCGTTTTGGAGGATAACTTGTATTACGCTACTTTATTGCAAATTTTGTTATGAATTCGATGTGAACTTCGTTTTTTTGCCCGTGTTATAAAAGTGCATTTCGATACTGCAAGCACTGTACACTAGTTTTTGTGCGTCATTATTCGGTGGCGACCGTAGTCAAGTATAGGTATTTAGAATAACTTTGCTAGGTGACGGATAGTGTTGAACGGATCGGAGGTTTTTGCAATCCTCATCCAGTCCAATATTTTCATTGTGTAATCCAATTTGATCCTAATCCGGTAGATCTGTCCAAATATTTGATCCAATCTGGTTTATATCCGAAAAAAAACTCTGATTAGACATGTGACTGCAGTGATCAACGCAGTTTGGATCTCCATATCTGATCCGGTTGGATCGCAATACGAAAACCGGATCATGTCCAACACTCGTGACGGACTTGTTTTTGTTGTTCGAGTGTGACTCGGTCGTCCTAGAGTTCATCGTTAGCAAGCCTAGCTACAGAGTTGAAACCGAAACGCGCTCATCCCCGAAACCAACGCACGGGCTGTACTGTAGCATTTGAGGAGTCAATGATCGGGATTCGGTTTGAGGTTGTTGGGGATTACCCCGAAACGCTACCAATTGTACAGTCGGCCTGTTCGTTGCATAGGGTGACCCAAAAAACAGAACCCATAAAAATTTTATTGAATCCTAGCAGATTTCGAGAATTTTGCTGGACTTAAACTTCAGTCTATGTACGATCACTCAACCAAAGTTTCAGTCATCTTAGTGGCTTTGAAATAAAAGCCATGCCTCTTTCTGGAAAATACTCCAAATGAGCTCCGCGAGGTTGAAGGCAAAACTGCCAATTACTGGAACGCATTATTCGGGTATTTCCATGAATTTCTGTGATTGCTGCCTTCGCACAGATAACAATCTGGTGGTTTCAAAGGCCGATTAATGCGATTCCCACTCAGCGTCACACTTCCTGCATAACAATTTCTCTTCAAATCGCTCTCTTAGCCACGTTAGGGAGTGATTTGATGTGGCGGGTCTTGCTGGAACTACTGTTCATTTTGATTTATCCTCGTGCGTCATCCTACCATCCTAGAGCGTGCATTTTCGCGCACTTCGCTCAGTGTAACTTCCGAAAAATCTCCACAAATAGAAAACTTGGTCTGCAACCAACATGCTTCAAGGAGGAGAGTAGTGGGTGCGTGCCAACACGTGTTTTTACCGCTGCCTTGCAGATGTCTTCCATTTTCGGGGACGAGACCGGCGTCGAATACACGATCCATCGCAGTCGCAAAGTCAAGGCCCCACGACCGAAGAAGCCGCGCATGGCCCTGATGCGCGAAGTGTTCGGGCACGGCCCGCTTTACACGTGGTTCTTGCCCTGCTCCCGATCCCGGGGTTTGACCACGCGGCCATTGGTTTCCGGGAGCTATGACGTTTAGCAGCTGGCAACAAGACTTTCCAGTGTTGATGGCTTCGCCGTGAGTTTATCTGCGTCAGTGTTAGTGTCTCTTTCCTCCAAAATCCCGCTTACACAGGTTCGGACCAGCACAAACTGGCTGCTATGGATTATTCGTCGCGCTTGACCGCCCGCGTCTCAACTATAAACATCGTGTGGTCCGGAATGTTCTGTTTTACCGTTGTTGTTCCTCGTTGAAGTATTGGTCGTTGGTTGTTCACACGGACCCGTACTCCTGTCAAAGCAATGACACTCACGCGCAAGTCTACTTAAATCCGCTTTAAAGTGAGTTGATTGGCTTTTCATTTTTTGACGCGGAACGGCAGTCGCTGGTTCACCGCGAACGACTTTCTTGTGTGGTTGGGATTAGGTCGTTCGCCGAAGTCACCCGCCCTTTGCGCAATCGCTACGTGATCGGTTTTTATCGCATTGCATCAAAATGTCTTTATTACTTTTGTGCATGTAAAGCAGTGTTGTGTCGGTAGAAAGAAAAGGGCCTATCTCCCTTCTCGTGAACTGTGCCTGGTGTGCGTGGACTTCTATTGCAAGCGTGCAAAATACTCTTAAAAGCACTAACTTTTGTCAATGGGGTCGCGAGCTTCGTTGAATTGTGTTTTAGCGCGCGTTTGATGAGTTGCTACTCACTTCAAAGATGGCGTGGTTTAGTGATTGATTGCTTTGGTTGAGCGCATCAGATTAAAATAGCTCGTCTACCTGCGCGCCTCTTATCGAACGATATCTGATTCTGAACTAACATTTGTCGGGTCGACTTTGTTGACGACTGTAGTTGAGTCTGAACACCACTGAATTATCGCAAAAACGGATTGTCGGTGTGCTTCGCGGATGACTTACTCCAAATCCGTAACGAGGTTTAGTAGGCAGGCCCGTAGCCAGGTTTCAAGGTTAGGGGGTGGGGAAAATACACCTTTAGGGGGCAAGGTTTTCGTTGTATTTACATGTTTAAAACAAATTTTTCTGGGCACAATGAAATTTGGGGGGAGGGCACAAAAATCTTTGGGGTGCATTGCCCCGAATGCCCACCGTGGCGACGGGCCTGTTAGTAGGTGTTGACGACGGGGTGCTGGCTGTGAGCGACAACAACACATTGTGGTCGATACTGGTTTGTATTTGCAAATAAGAGAAAAGGTACCCAGTGGCTGGCTGCAAACCTTCCACTGTGTGGCTGCCGTGGCTGTAAACGACTGCGCCTCCGCATGAGCGAGTAACGCGAAATAGGAAATGGTGGGAGGCGTGCGTGCCCGGACGTGTCACCCATCACGGTATAATATAATAAGTACGCTGCATTGTGTAGCTAGCACTTGGCATCTTTTAAATTAAATCATGGTCTGGTGAGGCTTGGAGAGCTTCGCAATCAGCAAGGGCTACCCTCTATGAAACTGATCACGACGACCATCTCGCTGGTCCAATGGGTAGTAGTCAAGCTGTATCGAGGCTTTCAAATCATCTTCCATTTTATGTTTTTTTCTACCCTCTATTTCAAACGGCTGGGATTGTGTCCTTGGCTTTGGTGATTCCCTTTCCGAACATTCTTATATCGTGAACGCTTTTTTCCAAGAACCCAGCTGATTACGTTTGTTCTATTGCGACTTCGGTTTTTTTCCGCTCTGTAAAGCAGCTGATTGTCAAAAAATGTGTGTTCTTTCCAGCATTGGAAGCGCGGCCACCTCAAAGCATTGCGTGTGCGCTCGTGCGTAACGGTGCTGCGCCACCACGGCGTCAGCCTCAAGTTGATATTGCATTCTGTACTAATTGCGCGCTGCTCTTTGACGTAAGGGAAAAGTTGTGTTCCGTCGGGTTATCGGCTCGCGTTGTGTTTCGAACTGCGAATAAATGTTGCAACCGCATTATTTGATTTGTCGTATGCTGGTATGCTAGTTTTTCTACTAGACTAACCTCCCACAGAAGAGCAGGAGGTTTGGGTCGATGCTCGCGCGAATCGATGTGGATCCTTCAAAAGCTGCCCCGTCATGCAAACGTTACAATTGTTTGCCTTGACGTTTTTTCTCGGTGAGACCCTCGAGCATCGCAAAGTATTGCTGTCAGCGGGCCAGCAACCGGGCAATTTCCCCCCCGAAATTTTTAAAGACATTGTGGAAGCGCCAGTAAAGTGTTTTAGTTGTTAGGTACAACAAATTAAAATCGTTTTGCCTCCTCCCCCAGAAATTTTTACACTCGCTGTGAGGTTCGGCCAGTAAATTAATCCAGCAACAATCGTTGTTTTGAAATTAACTTGTTCCAGGATTGTGAAACACATTTCAGATACAGTCTTCATGAACGTCTGTTCAATGCTTTTCAGAAATCGATGTTGAGTTGGAACCGGTGTGAACATTTGGCAACCTGCGGGATAGTGGATATCGACCGAGTTGCTGGAATTGACTCAGTAGACCGGGATCCCAGAGGGGTGTCGTCAGCTGAAAGAGTCACCGATTTTCTTGCATATAATGTTGGGTGCACTTCCCGAAACTTCGAAATAGGACCTTTGCTGGGTCAGCCCTGGTCGGTATGGCCAAGGGGCATAAACAAAAGGGTAAAAATTGGGATTAGTCCGCTGAAAATCATAAGCCAATTACAAAATGTTCCTCACACTTTCTGGTATCCTGAGTGAACAATGACAGTGTTATCCACTTTATCATGGATCACAGGGCGCAAAATCGGTATCCATTTTATCTGCCGCAATTGACAGACGTCCTCAACGCCCGTGACCCCAGTTAGCTTCAACAGGCTAAAATGGTTGCAGACTGAAAACAAGAACTATTGTTTAGAAGAGTGATATTTCGTATCTTATTGAACAGTGACTAAGGCGTTTTATTTGGAGGTTTGTACCTAGCAGACGTCCCAAACTCCAAATCAGTGGTCTAGGAGGCGGGGGTGCAAGCGCACCCCCGAAAGTTTTGATTTGGTGAAAATCTGGGCGAACTCCCTGAAAATACGGACAAAAATGGCGCCCAACGTTGGCAGAATCACATGAATAACCTTTTTGAAAAGGTCTACATGAGAAAATCTTTGCACAAAAAGTGGCCGAACTTTTTCGGGCTATTTTGAGGAAATTCGGGCAAAAATTCTTCGCACCTCCAAAGATTAACCTGCTCCTACACCTATGGTCCAAGTAATCCTCCAAATATCCCCGTTTCTTANGCAAATCTGCGAAGCTACCCAATGAACTAACACAAATTGATGGCGTCTGTATGGACCACGAGTCTGCAATAAACTGCTATTATTATTATAGCTGCATGGTGCAGCCTGCATTTTCTCGTGACCTGAATGAACCTTCGTCATGTTTAACTGCATCAATGATAGGCGTTTCATAACGTTGACATACGGTAGTCGATAACATATGAAAGAGTGCAAAAAGCTCCGGTCACCATTTTGTTATTCCTTTTTTGACAATTATCTTGGGTAATGTTGTGTTATAACTTGGGTAACGAAACTTCTGATGCGGGCCATATTAAATGTTCACACCAGCCGCAGATTCCCCAGTGGGGAATTCCATCCCGGCAAGCGATTTTAGCCTGTCTTTTACTGCCTGCGGTCAACCACTGCATATTGTGTCAATCGTGAAAACCTGTTTCTTCCTGTGCTGCTGTAGTGTCCTGTATTTACTTGAATATATTCCGCTCTCTCAGACGTGACAAAAAGCCTTTATTCAGACATCGGATTGCTGCCACTTGACATAAAATAAATATCTTTACGCTGTCACCGCAAGCTCACTTCTTCCAAGCATGGACGCCTTGCTGCAATAAAATAAAGAGGTCGTTTCCCTGGTTTTACAAAAACGGGTCCAAGGCGATGAATTATCTGTTGCACAAACAAGAAAAAATAACACAGGATTTTATTCGGTATTTCGACTTAGTCATAAACCATCTTCAGGAAAAAATATAAAAATAAACCAGTAACACATCACCGGTTTAAAGAAACTTATCCTAATCGAGTCACGTTTAGTACAGGAACACCAACTGGATAGCATGGACGATTCATCTCTTCTGTTGCTTTCATTTAACACCTAATGAAGTTCATGACGTAATATACAACCAGTGCCTGAAACTGCATCTTCGCTGTTTGCGCGTCACTTGCGTACCTTTTTACTGAGGTAGTCGAAAAATCGATTGAAATAATAGGCTTTTGATGATGTGGCTATACTCTTTAGTTTACAACAAGAATCTGCAGCGGTTCCGTGCAGTTTACCAAAGAAAATAAGTATTTTTCTGCTCTATTAACGACACCAAGCAAACATATTGCAGCGTGACGTTAACCTCATAAATCAAATGGTGTAAGTATAAATTTTGTAGATCGAAATTGTGAGAATTACGTGAAAGTGGCATTCATCTTAAGTATGCTTCTCTGCAATTAAACTGTGGGCTTGTTCATTGGATTTTAAATGTGGTGCTCAACCGACGGAGATGCGTGTCTTTTGAACCTCCACCCTTGGGAGAATCATACATAACTAAAGTTGCAGACAGTGAGTTTGCAGTTCAAAGCGAGTCCAGTATTGACGTCGTTTATAGCGTCAACACAGAACGTGGTACTTGCTCTTGCCACTCAGGTGCAACAGGCAATATGTGAAAACACTTGAAAAGTGTTTTAATCCATAATCACATACAGAGTGACCTGTTGTACCAAGGCTCGCCCAAGGAAAGAAGATACGCGATCTTTGCAGTTGGGCTTGAAAAAGCTCCATCCTTAAGCTTCTTTGCTAATGCAAACAGCCCCATTGACAACACAAGCAATGATTTCATGTGCTCAACCACTTTACTTTGCGATAATACGGATGAAGCATCCGTCACTGGGCCTGCAAGAGACTATGAGAGTGAAAATGAAGACAGAAATGACGATAATACACAAAATGAAGTCCCAGATTATTATCAGGAAAACAAGCAACAGCTGGAAAACTTCTGCTCAACGCTAAAGGCAAAAATGGAGTCAATGCTGCATTCACGTGAAACAATGGAAGCCCTGCAAAAGGCAAATTTCACCCTTTCTGCTATGCACTCAGGCGCTCAAATTTTATCTACATTGCATGCCTTTGGAAAAACGTCCGCAGTGTACAAGAACTTCGGACGTAAGATTAGGTGCCAGCCAACAGCCCTTTCCAGAC
>JGI24021J15306_10012439_pt1 | contig 10570 bp, 10 predicted proteins | sample Ectturendosymbi1_FD_15306 | JGI IMG/M metagenome (IMG submission 15306) | reverse complement strand
ATCTTTTGTTTCCATCATGAAGTAACAGTAGAATAAGCAGATAAAACAGCTATGTCCAACCCAAATGGCTTGCTGAGCCAAAAAGTTTGTCACTATCTTAACCAGGACTGCGCATTGAATAACATACTAATGAGGGCCGCACATTGAATGGCTTAATTTGATCTTAGCAAACTAAATTTAAGTCCTGAAAGCGTTCGAATCCTAAGTGCAATGGTAACAGAGTGATAAAGTGGCACTGAGGACCACCTGCAACTAAAATGTCAAATTCAAGATTATCAAAATAAGGACAAGTTGTCATGTAGGATACTTTTACTACATCGAAAACCTAAACTGGGCCGCACGAAACCTTCGGCTGGGCCGCATGCAGACCGCAAGTCGCGTGTTGGACATAGCTGATATAGAAAGTTTCGTAGCAGCTTTCGCTAACTTCTAATGCATTTCTCTGTTGAGATGTTCAAACTATCAAAATATGAGTGGAATGTCTGCCAATTTTTCGTTGTGCGCGATACCATGTTTTCCATAAAAGCAAGACGGTGACTAAACAAAGAGAGGATTGTTTAAAATACGTTTACAACAACAAAACAGAGTTTTCTCATCCGCACTCGTCCGCACCGTGTTTGTCATCCGCACTTGTGCGTACCGTCGCACAGGTTCAAAAGCACTGTGCTAAAGTATTTAAAGCGGCGAATTTTGACTTGTTGGCTTGTAGGCTATAAAGAGGTCTGCATATAGGGCTACGAGGTTTGGAAGCCGGTTACCTTTGCGTTAGTTGCACTATAATAATTCAAAAAATCTCGGAAATATCTGCCAAGTTTTCTTCATCATTAACGCTATAGGTTATGAACCCAGAAAGGGGCCGCAGAAATTCTTCCCACGGACCGCACTTTCGGCACCGCTGTTTTCAGCAATGCGTTGTTTAAAGTTGTTGAAAGGTTAACTGTGAAAAACATTTTGGCTGTTTCGCTTGTGTCTTGCGAATGCATAATAGGTCGCTCATACCAAGTTAGCATAGTTGTATTTGTAGTTTCAATCAATGTAATTTTTATCGGATTCTGTTTTGTACATACAAATGGTCTTTTCCTTGATCTTTTTTAATTTATAGTTCATTTATGTAGTGGTCTGTTATTTTTCGTGCTGTGTGACAAGAGGCATTATATCCAAGATCAGTCATGTAGCCAGTGCTGCCAGCTGTTGCGAATGGAATNAACTTGAATATAATATAATTTATTTTCCTATAAGATCGGGCGTAACGNAACAAATGATTCTTCAAGTTTAANGAGATGTATGAGGCTTGGGNGGTACAGGATGTACAAGGATTCAAGTTTTTCTGCGAGTACAGTAGACTTCGCTTGATAAGTCTAGCTCGGTCCTAAGAGATTTTTGATTGAATAAGCGGTGGATTTAACAACCATCATAATGAAACGAGTGCTGTATGCACAAAATAAGGCACTGATATATTTTAGTGCATTGTACTGCATTTGTTAATCAGATAATGCAAATAACTGCCACAGCGAGGTTTGTTTGGCTGGAAATGTCACTACAAGACGACCCTCCACTTTCTCTTAATGAAATAAACTACATCTATGTCATTGATAGTGTTTATTTGATTTTTTTGGTGAGGGCAATTTGCGGCAGGCCGAGGCCTGAAATTTGCCCCTTGCCGGGACGATTAAGGTGAACACTCTTGCCCAAGGAGCGGTACGGCAATTGACTGTGTTTCGGTCAACCTCAAACGATGCTACGCAAAAGGAGACTGATAACACGGCAAACTGTTATTCCGGTTTGAAAATGGTCGATTTATTGAGATTGGCAAACCGGATTTGGAATCCACCGAGATTAAATTAATATAATTTTTTCAAAAAAGCATTATAATCAGTGTTGCGGAGTCGGAGGTAAAATATCCAACTCCGACCTTTCCAAAATTTCCGACTCCTTAACATAAAAGGAATGANATTTGTCTGTTGAAATCAATGGAAATCGTGGTCCACGGCAAGAAAATTTTGTTTCANCAAAAGTTTCAAAAGAAATTGCACCGTTTCAACAGGAATTCCCAATTTAAGAGTGTGATGTAAAAAATGATCCAATTGGACATTCGGATTCGGAAAAAAAATCCGACTCCGACTCCCAGTGTTATAAAGAATCCGGCTCCACCCAAAAACCTCCGACTCCTTACGACTCCGACTCCGCAACCCTGATTATAATACCGATTTATGAGACGAATTTCGGATTTTTTCACAGACTATTTTGCAATGCAGAAATTCCGTCTCGAAGAAAATGGATTTAACGCTTTTGAATTTATTATCCGTGGATTTATTTTGCGAATTATGCTGTATATGCATAGAACTAAGTTATAAATGCAGTGACTTGGACAAGCTGCCTGTTGGTGATGCAATACTACATTAGACGTTACGTTTTGAAAAATATACGGAAGTGATTTGTAATAGTTTGCTTTCATTTCAGCGAGGAGTCAATACAGACAGTGGGCTCACTACGATGGAAGCTGGCTTTGATGGAATAAGCAAGTAATTTTGAGAAATATTTTGTCATACACGAATTGACTCGTACGCATGGCCAAATATTAAATTTGTTGAAACGGCTTTTTTGTTAATAAACTGTGTAGCAGGGCTTAGCAAATACGTGTGTTAAAGAAACAGATTTTTGAAAAGATGGTGAAATTAACGAAAATATTGGCTTGGAGGCTGGAGACAGACTGTGAGTTAATAAAGTGATTGTTTTTATTAAGCGGTAGCAAACTTGAGACTTATTGGAAACGTTGAGTTGTGTAGATAGAAATGTTGTAAACATGAAATTAGGATTGCTTTAAATATTTTCGTTGCGACAAATTGCGGCAGTATGTCTTATTACATAATCCGACAATTTTTTCTGAATAATGTAAAGATTTAGGTCCCGGAAGTTTCATAGTCTTTATGTGAAGAAATTTTTGGGTATCAGATGCTTTCCGAAAATGCTTTTGTTCTTGGTTTTTAGGTTTTTGTTTCCAGCTTGATGTGGTTACCAAGGAAACGCCTCGTTAAATAGCGAACAACTTGTTTCAGCATTCTGCACAAGTTTTTTTTATTGCATCGCTCGCCCCAACAAGTTACAGTCGATGTACAAGGCGTTTGCCATAATCTTGCAATGGGATTTGTGTGCCGACACGAGTTGTTTTCTTCTGCAGCTTCCAAGTAAACAATAGCATTTTGCATCCGGTCATAACGGAATGCAGAGTGATCAAAACTGAGATGGAGCTGAAAGTTCTTCGTTACGTCAACCGGGTCAGCAGCGAAGCTCACAAAGAAATTATACGAAGGATCAGACCAGGCTGGATGGAATATCAAGCTGAGAGGTTAGTTTGCAGTAAGCGTCTGCACCACGGATGATTTTGTTTGCAAAAACCAAACCTCCTAAAGATTTTGTTTGCAAAATGAAGTCTCGTTATTTAGCGTTGAGGAGTAGTTCTGCCGAATGCGTCTGTTTTTGTGACTAAATATTTCAACGCATTGAGTGACTGTTAACTCAGGTTAAGTGTTTGTGTACAGTAGTTTGAGTTAGTATTTGTTCAAACCTTAGATGTTTCTTGGTCACTGATCAAAATTTTTCAAGCAACTTTTACGGCTACTCTGCAAAATTGATTTAAGTATGGTTGTTAAATGCAGCTTGAGACTCCACTTCAGTTTAATACTGAAGTTAAAGATGACTCTTAAGCACCAGAATCTAAATGTTCATTTCCTTGCGGAACGGGAATGGGACCTGGTCTTGTTTTTGGTCATAGACCAAAATTGTTTTGAAATGAGCAAAAAAAATTAAGTCATTTCGGTCAGAATGTCTGAAACTATGAACACTGCTACGACGAATTTCAATACAGCTGTGAGACGAATGACCGAAATGTCTCAGCGAAAAAGAAAACCCAGAATAGGACGGGAAAAGGGAAAAATCCGACTGGAAATAGTTGTTTTGCTTTAGCTGCCATTTCATTCCAGATGCTCTTAAACACCTAAGGCTGAAACAGCAATATCTAATAAGCATTCAGAATTTTTACATTTTTAAGCATAAAAGTTGTAGCTGCAGTGTGTTTGACTTTTGTCCGAAGTTATTCTAGTATGAAGTGATATAGTAGCAGGAAAATACGTAAAAAGTTGGTGAAGTGATAACATTCTCAGGGTCTGTCTGATCAACGCACTACAGCTAGGAACCGGAATTGAAAAGAAATAGGCTGTAACGGAATGTTTTCGTTACTGCACATCCCTAAATAACTTAGAGCAGTGGTTCACAAAGTATGGGTCGCGACCCATGGGTCGCGACGCAAACAAGGGTCGCGTAGGGTCAAAAATTGGGTCGCGCCGAGGCGATCCAAAACTGAATTGTGTATTTTCAACGTCACCTNCTTGTCTGTGCTTCTCTGTAGCGTATAGGTACTTGAGAAAAGAGTATATTTCTGACTTCAAAATCGAACTTATTGCCAAAAGTCACCCATACAGTCAGTATTTTTTAATGCGATGGTTGCGTCTTGGGTCGCGGGGTGTACGCCAAACTCNGATTTTGGTCGCCCTNAAAAGTTTAGGAACCNCTGACTGAGAGAATGAAGCGTTCCCGCCTTTCCTGCTGGCGATGTTTTGTTGAGCGCACCATCAAAAATGCCTGCTGCGTTCCTGATACAACACTTGACAGCAAGAAACTCTGGTGCAGAAGAGTCAATATTTGCTAGCTATGCAAACGGTGTGTGAGCGGAACAACAATGACGGCCATTATGACCAGGGAAGGCGCTTTGTTCTGTTCAGCTGTAACAGTTGGACTTTGGGTTGTTGTTGCAGCGCCACGGATCGCGGTCCCCCCATGAGCAAACAGTAATTGTCGGCTTGCCTGTGTCTCCCAACAAATTTTTTTCTAACGTAGGCAATAACTAAAGATGGCAGAGTCAAGTGTGACTCCCCATGCCAAACTGACCGTGAGAGCAAAGCATGTAGTGCCACAGCTGAAATTTATGTAGAACCATCAAAACGTCATATACAATAGCATAACTGCTAACCGTTTTCGGAACTACACTGGAATGCATTTGTGTCTGTGGATTGAACATGTCGCAGCACATGGTTTAAAAAACTTTACCTTGTGGCCGAGCGTTATACTTCATTTTAACTTTCATTGCCCGCTATTTCTATCTGTAACATAATGGACTCCACAAAAGTCCATTAACTGATTTACTTCTTTGTTTGATGGGCACAGCAACGTCAGTGTTGTGCAGATATTTATCAGTATGGTTTGATTAGTATTTTGCGTTCACCGTAACAACCGAAAAGCAAGCGGTGTTGTAAACGATAAGGTGGGATGTATGTTGGCCCGCACCTGTGTGCTCTACGTTTAATAAGCTGTGTCTTCAAGCAGATAATTTGTTCTTCTGGCGATTACTTTTTGTTATTAAGCCGACGTTTCGCCCATCTATTCAATTAGGTTTCCTCAGGGCAATGTTTTTAACCACATAATGTGCAGTTTACCAATAACAAAAAACAATGAGCAGCGTGACGGACAAACACAAAACCAACCATCACACTGTGGGAAATGAGTGACAGTATGCGACAGTGAACGTACTTGTACTTCTGTACATCTTTGTCGCTGCCTTACGAAGGCTTAGTGTAAGGCAGCGGTCCCCAAACTGTTTGGGTACTGGGCAGAATTCGCGATCTTATCACAGACAGCGGGCCGGAGTATTTGTGTATAGAAAAAACATGCATAACTGTAGTCACGTTTGTAGGGTATATTGCCATTTTTCTTTCTCGGTATCATGTCTGCAATGTGACTTACGAAACTGCTTCTTTTGTTGCATAATCGTAGTAGTACTTGCTTCCATCTTTGACGCTGCAATACGGAATACGGAGAGTATCGTGCAAATGTGCGTCTGAGATTCTGTTTCGACACTTGGATTTGCAATATTTCATATTAGAAAAGAATTGTTCGCAAAGATTAGCATTTCCCTATGCCTCACCAATCACTATGGCTAGACCAAATATTGGTACCTAACAAATTGCTTACTATGAGTACCCAGTGCTCTTGTTAAACACTTTACAAACTGTCACATAACAATCACGCTTCAAACTCCAAATGCAATTTACAAATTTTGAAGCACTTAACTGTGTGCAAGTTAAAGCAGAGTCTATAGCAACTGTGTCCAACCCACGGGCCGCATTTGGCTCAGTTGACGGTTTTGTGCGGCCCAGTTTAGATTTTCGCTGTAGTAAAAGTATCCTATATTCTGACAACCTCTGCTTGTTTTAAGAATCTTCAATTTGACCTTTTTGATGCAGGTGGTCTTCAGCACGGCTTCTCAAACTTTTTTTTTTGCCACCCCATTTTAGAAAAGTTTTTTTAGGCGACACGTTGATGGATAGTCTAGATGTCAATGATACATTTAAACGTCCCATTAGTTTGCAAAAACATTTATAACTGATTTGTCAAGCCAATTTATTTCGCCAACCCAAAATTACATTTCGTGACCCCAAATGAGGCTGCGACCCACAGTTTGAGAAGCCCTGGTCTTCAGTACCAATTTATCACGTCTGTTGCCATTGCAGTTAGGATTCGAGCGCTTTCAGTGCATTTGGTTAAGTTAAATTTACTTTGCTAAGATCAAAGTAAGCCATTCAATGTGCGGTCCTCATTAATATACAGCAATGTAGGCGCCAACACATGTACAATATTACTGTGCTGCTGCGCAATAACATCCAACGGAAAAAGCAGCTGCGTTGACTTGTCTGTGTTATTCGCAAAGTATAACATTAAAAACGACTGGCCTAGGTCAGCGTTTCCCAAACGTTTTGAGCACGAACCAAATATGTGTCGGGTGAACATCTCGCGACCCAAGTCTCAAACAGCTTATGTTAACATGAAAAAACTAGCAATTGCACGGATGGTTGTTGGCAGTAGCCTAAGTTGCTAAGTTTGTTTCAAATGTCAGCAATCCACTTTTTTCTCAAGCGTCTACGCTACCGACAGACTCAGACAGACAAATAGTGATAACGTTGAAAGTACAGTATACAACCCAGGTTTCGATCGCCGCGGTGCGACACATTGTTTGACACTTCGCTGTTTGGGTCGTGACCCATACTTGAATCACTTTTATTTCACCCATTGCAAGTAAACTGCAACTTTTGTGGTTGAGCTTTTGACCAATCTGACATGTGTGATTATTCATTAGTGATTACATCCTGCATGGAATTTATCATACAAAAAATTTATTAACACGAATTTTTCAAAACATTAAACATTCTAGGAAAGCTCGCGGGCCGGACTTTGGGGATCGCTGCTGGTGTAAGGTATTGGTTGTGGCGAACTCACTTAGCAGCCATGAATTTTGACCGGTTAGTGTGAATTTTCAGCCAAAGACTGTTGTGGTTCTTCTAAAAGTTTCTGGGGCAGTGCGGGATTGCTTGAGAGTTGTATTAAGTGCGTGTGAAAAACGTCAAATGTTGGTGAAAATAGCTCAAAAATTTTGTTGAGCTTGATTACAATTAGGTTTACATGAGCTTTTCAAACTTATGAAAACGTTTTCTCTCCGCTGTGCAAAATATCTTAAATCGTTTAACTGCATGAAGACGCAGCGCTAAATAGAAGAAACTGTCGGAAAAACAAACTGTCGTTTGTGAAAACTATTGCAGATTCTAAGTAATTTTTATTAACACTCCACCGACTGTTCATAATGAAAGATTTTCAGACAGTTTCATAATATTGAAAAAGAGCGCTTTCGTTCGAATATGCGTATGGTTTTTATCACTTTTTAACCTAAATTTATACTTACTTTGTTGCCTTAGTCGTTTTCAATCTATTGTGTGGTTCGTGTCACTTGCAAACCTTGCTATTTTTGCAAACCTTGCTATTTATAAAGTGATTAAAAATGGACGTGGGAAAGTAAAAAATGGTTTGGTCCGAAAATAACGGATGTCAGTTGTCCCAGGAAAACGTAATCAAATTTGGGGTTGCATTACACCCTTCGTTTCCTGACTCGTATAGCGTTTGAGGCATTCCTGAATACTCTGGGTCCATTGAGTATATTTCAAGGGTTTGGCGTATGTCCGATGCATGGTCCATTCTTGGGCCATTAATGTATTTGTTCGTATATAGCTGATTTAAAGCATAATATCACTGCACTTTCATTATTCCATATTTTGTGTAGATTTTTAAAGCTTTTAGTAAGGAAAATGTATCTTCTGAAGCCTTTTCCAGCACCATGTGTACACCCACGGTGGATGTCGGCATGTTGCTTACACCTGCATCGGCGCCTCTGGGCATCATGGCGCCATCCTCCACTATGGCCATGCCGGAGCCCCAAACAATAGACAAATAAAGGATGGAGACATGTGGTTCGTATATACAGATTAGTGATGCTTGTAAACGTTTTTGTCTTTTATTCCCGCAATGTTGGTATATATTTAATTTCACTGAGTTAGAATGGTTGTCCGTCTATTTTGTTTACTGTGTGTTCCTAATGTTTCAAAATAGTGATTGTAGTTGGGTCTGGTTCTCAGTATTTAGCTTTGTTTCGAAAGTTTGCAGTCACATGAAGTTTGGAAAAATTCGCAATACAACAAATGTTGAACAGAGTGGTGGTTAAACACTCTTGGAACGCAGGTCCGGTTGATTTCACGATTGTAGAGAGAATTCTGTACTGATCAAACGTCATGTTTTTACTGAAGTCATCGCTGCTGCTTAATTCAGTGATTAGTTGGCAGATAGATAATAATACTTTTAGAGTCGCGTTGAGGAATTGGTATAACTGAGCAATATCTTGTTTAATTTGAGGTTGAAAAAACTAGCATTCCGCAAAAAAGGCAACATACTCAAATGGATTGAGGTAGTTCAATTATCTTGTTATGATATGCACGTCACACTAAACGTAAAAAACGTGTATGCCTTGTTTTTTTCAAACAGATCGCTAACGAACAACTGCCAACATGGCCAGTTTGGCGTTTACATTTTTAATGCCTCTTGCTTGCTGTGGATATGTGTCCCCAAATGTATATTCTTATCTACACACAATCTTTCTCCGGGTCTTACCAGTTTAGCCCAGCGCTTTTTGTTGACAACCTTTTTTGACTTCGTTCAGCGACGGAACATCAAGGCAAATGGCTGCTGAAACCGTACGGGCAGCGCTGTATAAAGTTTACAAATAAGCGAAGCATTTTAGGTTGAGCTTTTATGTTCTGGAAAACCACTAACTATAGCTTAATGAAGTAAGTTGACTGGAACTTGATTTTAGAATAACTCGAAAATTGTGTTTTTAACACAGTTTGTTTGACATGGGTGGCGAGTACTACTGCTACGCCAGCGACATCACCTGTTCATTTCCCGTCAACGGAAAATTCACCGAGGACCAGAAAGCAATCTACAACGCTGTTTTGAAAGCTAGCAGGGCGGTTCAGAAAGCTCTCAAACCAGGTTTGTCCATATGACTGTGGCCGTTTTTGGAATCCCGCTTTTCCTGGATACTGCTCCGAGCCGTCGAAACAGTGGCGTCACAAATAATGACATCGTCCACTTGATAAGTGACAAAATGGTATCGAAAAAGGTGCACAAACACAAGAATAAGCAATACCATAACGAAAAAATACAGTAAGCTGGCGTGCAGCACTAACTGACAAAAATGCAACCGCGTATACCGTGACTGGGCGCCCGTGATGAACTTACCTCCTGTTGGCATCGTATGAATGACGAATGTACGATTGTGGTTTTGAGAGGGTGTTCAATGTTCATAAAACTCACAAGCTGCCATGAAGTATTTTGCAATTGGAAAAGTATGAGTATCTTAGAAGTTTGAAAATCAATCGCTTTCGACGCTGTTGTTACGCTGTTCGGTCATAATTGCGCTTGTTCAGTTCCAACAGTGCAACGGTTTTGCCAGCACTTAAAAATCGAATGCCATTACCAGCATGGGGAAATAGCCTTGATTCATTTTGTAAACAAATATCCAAGACGTTGTTGTGCGTGCCTCCCATCAGCGACTTGTAGGAAACGTCCTTCCCACTGCAGGGAGCCGGGGATAAAACGTTACATGAGTTGTCTCTTGCTTTGACGTCGATGCATTTTTGTCGAAAAGTTTTGCATTGCAAATTTGCCAGTAATGCTGAAACAGATAGTGAATAAAAATCATGTAGACGTAATAATAAAGACTGAGGACAATGTTTCCAAGAAGAAACCCAGTCAGCATATAGTAACAATTAAAGTTACCGGTTAGTTCACACAAATGCAACTGTTTACACCTGTTCATACTGATCGCTGTTTTGAAATACGTGCAGTACACAACGACAATGGCCAGTTTCCACAAACAGTTGGAAAAATCTTGTTTCTTTTTCAATGGGAAACCCGTGTCTTCATAGATGCTCGGTTACTGCTTCCAGATGAGCTCATGTCACAAAGTGCGAATCAGCTTGGGTCAGAGTCGTTCCGTTGACTTGACCCTAGCTTGAAAATATATTGTTAATAATGAGTACGAAGGAATGTAACTACGTCATACCAATCGTAAGCCCCTCCCTGTACCAAGGGCGTACGCAAGGGGGGAGTTGGGGTTAAAACCCCTCCCTTGAGC
>JGI24021J15306_10012438_pt1 | contig 10571 bp, 6 predicted proteins | sample Ectturendosymbi1_FD_15306 | JGI IMG/M metagenome (IMG submission 15306) | reverse complement strand
TACTCACCAGTGTACCGTATGTTATCAATAAATGTTTTGTTACAGCCACATGTCTTCAACAGCAGTTTTTACTTTCTATCTTTAGTCAGAGCTAAGAAAAAGGAAAAAAATTTATGCCAATTTTCATTCAAAAATTAAGGGTGCGTGTTATATTCGAATAAATGCGGTATGTATGTCTATCTGATTTCATGTGATTTATGCGTAAAACACTTGATAATAAGTAATATGGAAATTAGTTGGTTACGACTCTTGCTTAATGCATGTTTATTATCCCATTGTGATATATGTGTTGAATGGTGGTTTTAAAGGAGTTGATTGTTTGTTAACATGCTGCTCTGTGGTTTGGGACTATGTTTTTATGATTACCATTTTGCAACAAGATATGATGAGCTGTTCCTCTGTGCAGCATAAGCAACATAGTTTGTGTCATCACACATCTATTGTGAAATATGTGCTAGGGAAATTGCACATGTTTTTTTCTTATCACTGGACTGTATGAGTCTGCAGTGTAATTCCTTGCTCATTGGAAGATTTAGCCTTGAGGAAAGTGCCACTACTGTTTGTATCATTGTTATAAATTGAGTAAAAATCGCATTGTTAGATTCACTCTTTAGAAAAACATTTGATATTTTGTTTTGCTAATCCCAGTAGTATTAATTACAGACCTGTGTTGATACTAAAAAGCTTGTTGTGTGCTTTGGTCATTTTATTATTGCAATATTGTTATGATTTGACAATATGCTCAAGTGGACATCAAAACCTTTTTTCAGAGATTTTTAAAAAAGGTTTTCAGCTTCAATTTGAAGATCTTTTGAAAAATGTATGTACATTACAGTCTTTAGCTGTTGTGAAAACTCAGCATTGAGAAAAAGAGAAGAAAATATAGGTAAGAAAAAATAGTATCAACTTCTAAAGTGTTATTCCAGGTAGTGTAGCATGTGATACCTGATAAGTAGGAGTAGATGTACTTGTTAAAATTTTGCCCCTTTTACAAGAATATTCTTTTTTCTTAACCAAACCGCCATGACCACCATGTACACTGCATGAAGCAAATTATGCATGTATGCAAATTTTTTTTGCCAAGAATGAACACCCATGAAATGTTTAAATTATTTTGCTGTTTTTGTTTTCTGAACTTTTTCCTCCATAAGCATGCATCCCAGCAAAATCAATACCGTTTCGTGAAGGTACAGGGTCCACCCATGTTGCAACAATTTCTGAAACAATGGATCTTAATCTCTGTCACACTGCTTGTATTGCATCCTTGCTGGTATCTGTACACAGTAACGCTGGAACAGTAGATGAAAAGGATGTGCATTGAGAAAAATTGAGGCCACTACCGAACATCATTTCTGCTTTTTTCTTTGCTTGGAAGAATCATGAATAGTTGCATTTCCTGCTGGCGATTTATATTAGCAATAATGCATGCTTCTTTCGACACAATTTACCCTCAGCCTGTATTTCAAACTTCTGCAAGTAGTCGGACACCAACCTTGTCCATTTCAGTAACATTATCAATAACCTCATTTATTTTTGTTGTGTATGATAACTCTCACACACATGTTATTATAGCACAGTGCTTTCAGATTGTTATCTCAAGTTGTTGTAAATTTTCAAACACTAACCTCATCATTTCCTTGGCATTGTTGACAAGATGTAATAATTCAATTTAGTCGTTCACTGCATAAAACAGCTTTAACAAAAGGTACTGTAGTAGTGACATGAAAACCAAAGTTGATCTGAGAGTCATTGTGATAAACGTGGTTTTTCATTCCGTTGGTAACGTATATTTTTACAAATTATAAATCTCTACACAAATAAAACATTTTCTAAATTTGAGGCAGTTCTTAAGTGTTGTCCACGGTAGAGTTTCATGGCTTGTAGTTGTAAAGTCTCAGTTTCATGTGACTCCTATGTTGGTGGCCAATTACAGACCGGGCGTAGCTTTTTACGCTGGGCTAACACTTTACTCATAGAGCTAGAAACACTCAAAATCGAATTATGATATCGACAAACCAGCACATCTTCTGTTGAACATCAACGCAACAGCTGAGATAGCGCATGGTTATTTTCTGTATGTTGCATTGCAAAACAGAAAATTTCCATCAGCAGCATTTTCCAACCCTCATCGTCATAGGATTGAGCACCATAATGTCAGGATATGCGGCAATTCAACTGAAGCTATGGTCAAACATGGAGCTTGATATTGTGTTCACGCGTGATACCAGTTATAATGAATAAAAGGTCCATGAAGTCTTGTTATTTTTTCATAATAATGAACATTTGTCAGTGACATATAACATTCAAGTTGTTAACCACTGAGTAAATGCATGCTTGTGGTGACTGATTTTTGTCTTCACATGTTATGGACAATACTGAAGTGGAAAAATACTAGTTATACTGTTGAGTTGCGTGACACCCTGCTGTCTTACAGCATAAAATTGCCAGTAGTCTTGCTATAAAACGGCACTTCCGCCTTTCTGTAACAGATAGTGGAGCCAGCACACCCATGTTCTGGCGTCCTTGTCCATGATTGCCTTTAATTGGTGTAATTCTTTTATTAGACAATGATGGTCTTAAAGATGTATCTAGAAAGTAATCGACAACTTTGTTCAAAAGAATTACTTTGATTAGTCGGAGGTCTTTGCCGAAAGTTGCATCATCAGTTGTTTACAGTTTAGACAGCGTGACTCTATCCAATGGTTAATTTCTGTTAAACAGAAGCAATGTAGAAGGACCATTGGTTGGTCACTTTTTTCTCCATAAAATGGCTTGCTTTCAACGCTTTCTCCAAATTAATCACGTTGTTTTGTCAGACGCTAGATTTTTCTGCTTGCTACTACAAAATTTTGAGGTTTGCAAATATCTAGGTTATTAGTAATCTTTTAATATATTGTTGGAATCTGAATGCTTGTAATTGGTGCAGGTGTGTATGTCTGAAATGGCTGCAAAGAGGAAACTGGAAACGAATCCAGGTAGAAATTTTCATGATTTTGTATTTATGCCTAATTAAATATGTGTATGTATGAATGCGTACTAGTTCTATTTGTACATTATTTACTCTTCCTATCAATCAACTGTGGTGGTTTTACAACACATGTAGAGATCGTCATACTGCTGGGATTGAAATTCATGTGGTGGAGTTTCTGTTGATGGTAAATGCGATGATTGGTGACTGTTTCTGCTTTAAGGTTTTTATTTCCAGTGACCAAACTCTATTTTCATTGGAACTCTGCTCTTTAGGTTTAGTGTTGAACTTTCACCAAGTGAAGGCTTTTCAGAATCAAATCGACAATACTGAAGATCTATTATCGTGAATGTGCTCTTACATTTCAGCATACTGTGTACAGTTTCAGAAAACAGTGACAAGATTTCTGTAAAGTTCGCACCTGAAACCATAAGTGTCAATTTTTGTATAATCAGTCCGTTTCCAACTATGTTTGTTTGTATTTCTTTAACACAGTGAATTTCACTGAAACGCCTGAGGCTGAAGTACAAGGAGTGGTCTTAATTATTAGGGTTTGATCCAGAGGTTCACAACCTTTTTGCTGAAGGGAGCCAAATCCTGACCTACAACCTTGGAGAGCCGCACGAAGAAAATTTTAACACAAGTGAATTGACACATTTTGTTTTATTACAGAACGAAGTCTGTTATACAAAATATCAGAGATGTTATTGAAAGACTGCTGAGAGCCGCACAACAGGTGCCTGGAAGCTGCATGCAGCTCTCAGAGCAGTGCTTGAGAACCACTGTTTTAAACAGTGCTTTGAAGCAACAAGGTACCAAACAATTTAGGGTAAACTGCCATATTTCTGGGTAATAGCGAATACAAATGTATCCACGTAGTGTCAGCCTAGTATAATATCCCACATTGTAGTTTCTATGCACTGGTATGTTGAAAGCATCGCAAACACAGACATGGGTCGGCAGTGTCGTTCTCTGGTGCAATTGCCAGATTGTTTGTCTCAATGAGCCTCTGCACACAACAACCATAGCATAACACACCTTGTCCAATTCAAAAAACCTCTTGAAATGCTTATTCTGCTGGTTTTAGGTTTCTAAATTTCACTTCTTGTTGCATTCAACCCACACTGACTAAAAAATATCAACCAGATACGCGACAAATGGCCCTGTCACAATTAATGGCAAGCGTTAATGAAACACATCATTGGAAAGAGACACCAGAAAAATGCAAGAGCTACTCAACGCCACAGAAAATGTCTTAAAATCCACAAAATACAAGCTGTGTTGGTACCAGCTCAAAAATAATTTTGAACCAATCTTCGGTTGAACAGGATGATCACGACAAAGCTTCATTGTGCAAAGGTTTAGGATTTACCCGAACAGCAAATTGGAGTAAGTCAGTAGAAAATGCAGAAAGGTTTAACATCCACCACACCTAAGACGGGCAGAATGATGTGCTGTGCTTGGAGAGAAAAAATAATGTAGTCAATGTATTACCAAAAAAGCAAATGACAAACTTTGACAACTGTAGAATGAGTGATAGAGATTTACTTGATGACAAGAACACCACATACGTAAACATGATTTTTGCAAAATTAAGAAACCTGAATCTTGGTGTTGGGTACATGCCTTACCAAGAACAAGTTACCGAAAGAACAAAAAATATTTTAAGCAAATTGAATAAACTATCAGAATTACGAAAGAGGAAAATTGTGATATTCTGAGCAGATATGGATGGGAAAATTTTTAATTTTAGTTTCGAAAAGTTCAACGCTATAATAAGCAAAACCAGCAGCAGTTTGAAAGAAAGGGATGTTCGTTCATTCATTTGTATGCCCGCTTTTTCTCTGGGGAGGGTCACAGGTGCAGCAGCCCTACGAAGACTCAAAATATCTCACGATCAACTTTTTTTTCACTGAGACATTTCAGTTATTCGTCCCATTATAGCATTAAAACTAGCCATAACAGTATTCCCTAGCCTACCTCTTTGGACATTATACTGACTTAAATAAAGCAAGATCGAAGATGTGATCACTCCACCTGGTCCTTGGATAACCTTCGAGTCATTTTTCTGTTGGTGTAGCCATCGGTGTGTTTAAGGGGAGGCGAGCGAGGCACTTGCCTCGGGCCCTCCTCGGGGGCTGCCCTTGAGGTGTTAAGCACATAATGTTTCCTTATTTTTGGTGAAAAACTTATTATCCACTCATATAATGTGCTACAAAGCAAATCATACGTAAGTACTCTACTTTCAAAGGCCCCCCTACAAAAATTATAATGCGCAAGTACTTTGCTTTCAAAGGGGCCCCTAACAACAACTGCAATTTGAAGGCAATCTGCTTTCAAAGGGCCCCAACAGCCACTGAAATTTGTTAATATTTTCCTTTAAAACTTCATTGAAGGGACCCCTATAAGAAACTGTAATGTGTAAGTACTCTGCCTTCAAAGGGGTGCCCAAAAGCAACTGCAATGTGTAAGCACCTTGCTTTCACAGGGCCCCCAGCAGCAATTATAATGTGTGAGTACGTTGCTTTCAACGGGGCCCCAAACAGCGATTGTAATGTGTAAGTGCCTTGCTCTCAAAGGGGCCCCAAACAGTAATAGTAATGTGTAAGTGCCTTGCTTTCAAACGGGTCCCCAACGGCAACTTTAATATGTATGTATCTTGCTTTTAAAGAGGCCAAACTGTAATGTGCTTTCAAAGAGGTCCAAACAGCAACTTCACTGTAATGTAATTTTGTATTATTGCTGTTGTGTTGCAAAGACTCTTAATAAGTAAGGCTACATTCATGCTTCTTATAAGGTAGCAGAAATGGCATTTTTTGAGAATTATAGTATATACACATTTTTTCTACAGATATTTTAGGTGGTTTGAATTTAGCCCATGCTTGAAGTCACAGGTTATTTGAAGCTTAACTAGTACGTGGTTCTTGCTAGATGATGTTACAGTTTTTTTGCCAGCTGAATCGTTTTTTCTTAGCATAGATTTAATCAATTGTATAGGCTACTTGCTAGAAATGTTTGCGATAAGGAACTATTTCCTACTTTTGCACATCTTTCAAACAACTAGTGTCAATGCAGGATGAGGGCAACTTTGACTTATACAGCATCAAAGCTTTCCAAAACAAGTCTCAGGTTGAATGCTTTTGTATGCTATGCACTTGTAATTAAAAGGATGAAATTTAAAACAAATTTAGCATTTTAAATCTTCTTGGTTGTTGTTCATGGTTTCATGGATTCCCATAAAGACATAAATGTGAACAAATTCAGGATACCAACTACCAAGCTATTTTTCAAAGGGGGAAGTGTGAAACTTTCAAAGGGGTAAACTTTGTAGTTTATTGATGATGAATGCAGAGAAATGGGGCACAAAAATAATGAAGTGGGGACAATGCCAACTTAGCCTACTTTTGCCTAACTTTTATGTGTTGCCAGCCTTGTCTTCCCAATTTTCAGTGTTTTCAAAGTTGTGTATCATGAACACCCTTTTGCATTTTCTCCTGCTATATCAGCAAGGCTCTCACATATGCAACTCCAAAAATCCCTAGAACAATACCTAAAAATCCCTAAATCTGTGGTGATGCAGCATAAAATCAGAAAGCCATGATAAATGTTAAAAATAGAACCAAATATGATTAGCAAAATAAACTAAAATAGTTCATTTTACACATTTTCATACTTTTCCAAAAATCCCTGAAAAGGGTCATAACTTCCAGTGGAAGGACAAAATTCCTAAAAGTGAGAGCACTGCATGTCAGTCATGCCGTAGACTCAGGAACGTATCCTTCGGTGGCTGTATCTTAGGCTTGATCAAATGTGCTTATCACGGTTGGCTGAGTATGATGACATCATCAGATGGGCACCCCTTTTTAGTTTTACCTCGGGCCCCCCAACCTTAAACCCACCACTAGGTGTAGCCATGCAGAACTTGCTCTGAATCCAGTTTTGAATTTGTGGGTACCTGTGAACACAGGCATCGGAAGGATTTTTCCAGGGGTGGCCACTGGGGATTTTTCTAGTGGGGACAAAAATGGTCAAATTTGTTTTTTCCCACTAGAAACTAAGAAAACAACCTTTTTGCTGAAATTTTCAAATTTGAGGGGAAGGCCTTGGCCACCCTGCCCCTTCCGACGCCCACGCCAGTGTTTTTTAAGCTGTTTTGACTTTGAGAGATCGTTTTGATCTCGTGTTTTGATAAACTGTATTAATTTTAGTCTAGATAGCTTGTTTGCTTTCTCTGTTCTTGCCTAGTCCTTCACCGTTTAACTCATAAGCTTTTGCTTACAGATTTTAGGACTGGCGATGCGTATACTTATGTAAAATCCATTTCCTCATTAGAAACTATTGCCAACTGATTTGGCTGCGTCACTTTTGCAGTGACTAATCACTTGGAACATCGCAATTTGTTGCTTTTCTATTCCAGAGACAGATATTCCACCGTCCAAATCAAAGAAGGTATCAAATCCAGATAAGATAAAAAAAACTGAGCAAAAGTTCAAGTCGAGGCAAAAAAATGTTGGAAAACCACTGCCTAAAGGAAAATCGAACCAAAAAAAGGTTGGAAAACCACTGCTTAAAGGAAAATCGAACCAAAAAAAGGTTGGAAAACCACTGCCTAAAGAAACAGCAAAGTCGCGCAAAGAGAGAAAACTTATCAGGTGAGTCAACAGTGTACTGAAGCCATATGAATATACAAAACTGTTGGTGCAGAATGTCAAAAATGTAGTGGACTTATTTGCTGTTGGTGCTAAAAACTTTAGTGCGCCACGTTTTTTAGTGAATTGTCATTAATGCTACACAGCTTTGAAGCTTCTACTCGACCAAGAACTTGGCGACCTTCTGATTTCATGCAACTATTACTTTCAGGGCTGCAGAGCCATGGTAAAAATAACACTGCTCCAGTTGCGGATCTCTTCTTTTCATGAGCATGGCTCCGGCTTCTGTTAGTTTTTACACATTAATATTTTCAATTGTCTTGGTGTGCCTCAAGTTGAATGGAAATTGAATTGTATCAAGTACACAAAACTAAGAGAATATGCCAAACTAATTTGAATAGGTTAATCTGGTAGTTTTTGCAATCAGCGCTCTTACCATGAGAAAATCAGCAGAAAAACAACAATTACAGGTTCAGACGATTCAGAGAACAGTTAGTAGCAGAAACGCAACTCAAGATAACTGTAATATATACAAAGTTTGGAAAGGCAGTTGCTGGTTTTGCTGTTAATGCCTAATGACTTTTGTTATTTCTTACGACCAGAATCAAGAAAGCAGCAGTTTGGAAAACCACAGCACATTTGTGTTTTCAAGCATTTAGACACAGTGCAGTCCCATTTGACCAAGTGTGTTGCATGCTTTGCCTGTTGCAGTCTTCGCGATTGCAGCTAACAGCTCTCCCCGGCCAAACCATGCAAAGAGCGCAAAACACAAATCCATTACCTCATGTATTCTTCCTAACGTACACGCATTTGTATTAACACAAATGCCAAGGTGTGTTTAAAAGCCCTTTGTTCGCAGAAATAGTATGCAGGGTTTCCACGCAGTCTTGACATATATGGAAAAAAATTATCATTTCCCACTCTAGAAAAAAAATTTTTGATCTGTAAGTATGGAAAAATAAATTAATTTTCTGGACTTGATATTTTGACATACAATGTCATAATATTTTGTTCAAGATTGATATAATTTTGCTTATATCGTGTTAAATATTACAGTGCCTGTATTTGACCTTGGTAGGTCATCCAAAAATGTTGGTTTGGAAAAAGTCTGGAAATTTATTTTCAAAATTGCGTAAGAACCTTGAGTATGCCTTTTACCACGAAATTCACCTTTGGCTTTTTCAAAATAGCTGAAAATTTCTGATTTCTTATCGTTTGCACTCATAATAAGCAGTGATGAATCGCAAAGTAAAGCACAATTTGACCTGCAAAGATTAGGAGAAAATACGACTGGTTACCATGCTGAAAACATAAAATTTATTTCAACAGATGAAAACCTCAAGAGAAGTTCAAATTTGTTTATATTGCATTTTTGTATCCTCCTGAAAACGTACTGCCATGCACAAAGCAATGCTAGTCCGCTACTAATTAGTTTTCACTTTCGTGTTATGCTACTGCTTGTAAACGTAATGGTGCCTAGTGACCTTGACCAGTAATCTAGTAAGCCTAATAGTTTCAATTAAATATTCCTACTTTACAATGGCGTGCCGTTCAATTCACACTTACGTCTGCAGTGTTCTGCAATGGTATCATATCTGAATCAAACTCGCTGCTAACAGCATGATTACACAGCTACATAAGCTATGGATATTATATATCTACCCACTATAGCTTAGTTCTTAGATCGCTACACTACTACAGACCTGCTTTTATCATTCTGACTAGAAAGTAAGATATGGTAGTTCATTCTTACTTCTAGAAGTAACACCACGCCTGTCCAGCTGTGAAGCTGCAGCCTTAGCAGTGATTAAACCAAGAAACCATCAAACTCACGGATCCAATGTTGCAGTCTGGTGTCATAACTCTTAACAATCACGTCTGTGTGCTTTAAGACCACTGTTTCAGGTAAAGTAAGTCTAGTTTTCAATCAATTTGGCAAAACCGTTAGTATCTAGGAAGGTACCCGGAGCTGGAGCTACCTCTCAAATGGCCATAGCTCCAGCTCCGGTCTTATATTTTAAACTGAGCTCCGGCTCGGCAGCCCTAGTTCATTTTCAAAGCTTTTATTTTACAACCACAAGCACGCATGTTATTTTTCAGGTGATTTGACCATCGTGTTTCACTCCTTGACGAATCACCATGCTGATCAGTGATTAAAATGTTTTTTTTCTAAAGTTTGCTCGCTTTTGAGAAATTGCAAGTTCTGAAAACGTGTCATCACGTAATATTCCATTTTTAGCAATAAGAATGTTTGCAAATTTTTATTGCTGGATATGTGAAAACGATGAGGTGTGAATATGCAAACACACATTTTGCCAGAAATCAAGTTTTTTGTGATTGGGTTTAATGATTTTGATGCAGTTGTTTTAAAGTTTCCAGGCCAAGCACGCTTAGTACATTTTATTAGCTCAGTTTTCATATCAGTGCCTTGTTCTCGAACAATCCGTTACATTGTGTGATAATATAAGTGGCAAGAACACATTTGCTATGTGGCTTCATTTGTTGTGACTTTGAAAGGAAACTTAACAGCAACGTGAAGCTTTCAGGAAATTGCTCGTGAGGACTCTATTAGTTATTCACAATAAGTACGCACTGTGCAATTTTTACTATGAATGTATTCAATGCATAATGCTTACCAGTAGCTACTTGGCAACTGCAATAGACAAGCGACCTTTGACCTGCAGTTTTCGGCGATTGAAAAAATATTTGCATGGAGGTTAAGCAATTTTGCTTTAGTTTAAATATTCTACTGGTAGTGGTGGTGAAACTAGAGCAGTGATGGCGAACCTATGGCATGCGTGCCAAAGGTGGCACACACAGTCCTCTCTGTGGGCACGCGCATCGTCGCTCCAGTCAGGGTTTTTTTTAAGGTTTCGCTTTGGTGACCGCAAGGAAATTTTAAGAGACCGCTTGGAGGAATTTGAGAGACCGTTCTCCATTGATGTGATCTCAGG
>JGI24021J15306_10012436_pt1 | contig 10572 bp, 6 predicted proteins | sample Ectturendosymbi1_FD_15306 | JGI IMG/M metagenome (IMG submission 15306) | reverse complement strand
GGGGCGGGGGGGACATTCCCCCTCAACTTTTGGACAGGGTGGGACACAATATCTTTAGTCCGCCGAATATTTTATGATAAAAAATAACGTAGTTGTACATATTTCATGGTTACATTACTGTTGCAAATAACATGCATAAAGCCAGCGAATAAATAAGAAAAATCAACATTATAACATCATCAATGGATTATAAAAACAGATAATTATCTGTAGACAGAGTATACAGATTTACTATCTGAACTGAATTATCACGATTTGTTGATAATTGTGTTGGTTAATTTAAATTCACCGAATCAGTGTGTATGTAAACTTCGCTCAATCACGAATTTCTGCGCTGGTCTGTAGCCTGCAATGAGAATACGGTTGCCCTTCCCAAACATCTTATGGCTTGTTTTTTATTTTATCTATATGGTTTAGTGCAGGGTTTCTTAGACGGGGTCACGGAGCGGTTCTCTGGGGACCACGAGCAGAGGCCTTCACTAGGTAAGCTTGCCGTGATATTACATAACCCAAGTGTCGCGATGTGTTGAGAGTCTTTTGAAGGGGTCACGGCTTATGAAAAGTTTGAGAACCACTGGTTTAGTGGTTCCTAGTGAGAATCTTGTGGTTATTAGCAATACATATTTCGGAACTGACCAACTTGATTGAATTGATATCACAACTTTTGAGCATAATTATATCTGTTTAAGCCCAACTCCCAGAATTAATGTGTTTTCATATTAAACGCAGTGCTAGATATAGCACCATTGCACAGTACCAGTTGCTATACCATCACCATGAGCGTAGCCAGGGGGAACTTGGGTCATGTTCACTAAATTATATAATTTCCATTATTCACCCCCATTTCGCCAATTTTGCAAAAAGGTCGTTCTACGGTTGAGTGAACATGGTGACGTCCTAGAAACGCAAACTATAACGGTTTGTCCCCCGCAAAGTTTTTTAGCAAACTCGGTCCCTGCGCCTCAACATATACTGTACGTCTTCTGCCATATTGAAAGAACAAAGTTATCCACAACGTTATAACCACAACCTTATCAAACTTACCATTATCATTTTTTGTAGTGCAGCACTCTCGGGATTGGCCTACGGATCCAGTCTAACATCTACCCTGTCAGCTGTAGCGTGTTGACTAGTCTGCTTTTTGTGAGCTCTTAGCTATTGAAATGACGGTCCGGTTTATGTCTGACGGAATAGGAAAGATCCACAGAAGTAACAAGATCTACTCCAGGTACAGCGCAGCGCATGGGCGTCCACAGGGGAGGCAAAACGAGCATTTGTCCCCCAAGGAAATTGGGGCTAAGAACCAAAAACTTGTAGAAAATCTGAAGTCAGCAGCTTAATTCCGATTAATTGATTTAATTCTTGCAATAACGGTTTACTTTCCGATATGGCATTCACACTGCACAAGAGCCAGGTCCATTCTTCTGGTGTCATGCAGTGATGAGCTTGCAGTTCACTCATTTGCCTGCAAAAGCAGGTTGCGAAACTGGAGAGCGCATTGTTCCACTGTTGACTTTATTCTTTATTGTGTAACAATAACATGCCAACGAATCTTCAAAGGTTCGCTTCAAGTTCAGTGTTGCCACTCGTAGGGAAAAACCCCAACGGTAGGGATTTTTAGGCTTTTGTCGGGAGTAGGGAATACCCACGGGAAAAATAGCCATTTTGTAGGGATCTTTGTGTTTAGGATTTTTATCGCTTTGTTTCTACGTTCGTGATACTTCATGGATGTGTTTGGTCAACAATTTATTATTAGTGCGCTGGCAAAACGCACTGGAAAATGTGTTTTTACCAATTGAGTGAATCCTAGGGGTACTGGGTTATTTTTGAAGCAAGGACTGCAGTGTGGCCAAGCTTTCTGGTGGCTAGAATTGCATTCTGAGTGAAAGCAAAGGCTTAACCTGTTAGGTGTAGCCCAGTCTAATCCAATTTGCAAAGACTGTAGTACAAGTACAATACTGTACAGTGAAAAGTAGTTGTTATGCAATGTGTATAACTGCATTACCTCATATCAAAGCACTGATGAGGTTGAAAGAACTCTCTCCCGGTTGAATAACAACAAAACCAAGCTGAGTCTGACCGTGTGCACTTTGGAAGCAATAATTAAGTCTTAGTCCAGTGAGAATTTTCCAGGTTACTTTGAAGTCAACCAAAGACTTATGAATTTACATGGGAAAATAAGGAAAGCATATTTTGAAAAATTTGAAAATTCTGAAGCTGTTGGTGCTATCACTGATGAGACCTTTTCCTTGTGAATTGCAATCAGCTGGAGAGTTGCAAGGGATTATGCTTAAAGGATTTATTGCGAAAGATGCTGGTTAATCTTAGAAGATATTGAGATAATTTTCTTTGACAAAAAATGACAGTGGTTATGCAGTGGTGCTTTCTGTAAGTCTAATGATGCTTGCTTTACACATGTAATTTTGATCTTGGACTCTTAATTATGCAACGTATGTAGCATATCGTGTTTCAGGGCGAGATGTTGTAGCTAAAGATGATTGCAGATTGCGTTTTTTGTTTCAGATTGTGTAGGGAAATGTAGGGATTTTTCATTCTTATCGTAGGGGAAACCTGTTAATGTAGAGTGGCAACACTGTTCAAGTTACGTTATAGTTAGGCGTTTTGCCGCATGCGACTCAGGCGTCTTTGGCAGGTAAGGCAGTGAGACAGTGATTACTGATAGCGTAAGACACATAGTTTTATATTGTGTGAAAAGAATCGTGCGTGATTCTGCAGCAATGCTTTCACAAGTTCAAAAAATTTATTGTTAGTTTGAGACTGTGGCTGCGACCAATGTGACTGTGAGTGAATAGCTTAATCAAACTACCGGTACGATTATGCATACAGACTTCTTATACAGTATAAAGCTACGTGGCTTGTTAGAATGCTATGCAGACTTGTGAGAACAAGTCTTAATCATTAAGGTTTAGTTAACTGACTTCTGAGTGAATACTGAGTGCAAAGCTATTTTTGCTGTGGCGAATTTTCGTATTTCATCTGCTCAATTTTTTTAAGCCTGTGTGGTGTTCTAATTTTAGTAAGTTGTCCGATAGTCATGTCAAGCTACGGGTCTATTTCTCATTGCATAAAACAGTTTTGCGAGAGTGTCTAATTTTCTTGCTTTTTCATCGCTAATGTTGATCTGGTCGTTGGTTGTTCTTATATTATGACTTATTTGTAGAAAGTGCTGGCGAAAATGGGCATTTAGGCAGTTTCTGAAAAGAAAAAGCATTTCTGATAGCCGAATTGTAAAAAACAATTCAGACAAAAGATTTGAGGAATGAGTTCAGTTCAACCAGCGCAGACTAATGAGAGAACGACAAACGTAGTTGATAGTTCAAGACCAAATCAGACTCAGGTGTATGAGGTGCACCACGATAGCAGGTATTTATGCGCCATTTCAGAAAAAGCTGTNACAGATGAGAGGAAGAACACCTGTGCCTAACTCGTNTACACCTNAACTTGAATAAGATTTCGAAAGGATGCGAATGGAGCGCGTGCTTTCATGAGGCATTTGTTTGGTGGTGTAGAAACGGTAAAGCGTTTTGTGAAAGTCTATTTTAATGGCAACGACAGCAACAGGAGTGTAGTGCAAAAAAAGAGGTGTGGGAACGCCGTTCAATACAGTGAATTCAGGGCAAACTCTGTTTCTCAGGGCAAGCGCAAAGTTGCTCAAAGATCCTGAATGGTAAAAAATATACTCAATACAGTGAAAATTTTCAGGGCAAACTCTGTTTTTCAGGGCAAGAGCAAGTCACTCAAAAATCCTGAACGGTGAAAAATTTTTCAATATAATGTAGTCGGTGTATATTCACTTGGGGTTATCCGTGTAATTTCGGCTAGTGTAATGTGCAATCTGGATCAAAGTCGTGACTGGTTATAATGACTTTGATCTGGACCAAGCACTCGTTTTCTGTAAAAATCGAACAATCGGAAGTCGGTAAGTAAATCGCTTTCAACCGTTAGGTTGCGCCATCGAAGTCGCGTACATATTTGCATCAGTAAAGGCAATTACCGTAGTTTCTTGTCTGGGAGAACACAGCACGCAAGAAACTTCACCCCCTTCATTTAACAAGCAAGGTAACTACAGAATTTGCCTATAACAGCACCTCTATGGGATTGCATAAAGAACGTTATGACCGAATTGACGTTATAAGCGAATTAAAACGCATGTAAAAGATGTCATTGGGACCGAACAAAATGTAACGGTATAGGCAAGTTGACGTTACAGACGAAGCCGTTATAAACGAATTTAACTGTATAGAACAGATTTACAAGAGATTTCAGGCCCCATTCGGATTAAACTAAACAAGTTAGTTTCAGGGCAAATTGTTCCTTTTTAGGGCAAATTGTTATTTTCAAGACAATTTTTTCCACCCCGTATTTCCGAGGGATCACGACAATCGATGCTTCAACACTGACTGGTATGGTTAATTTCCATGATTAGAATATTCCGGTGAAAGGGACGCAGCATTTCGCTTCGTATGTCGCATGCTTGGAAAGCGTTTCTACTGCGCCAAATAAACGACATTTAGTATCAGTGGATACGAAGGTTGGAAGAGAGCAGCAGAGATAAAATGAAGGGACTCCAATTGCGCAATACAGTATATGCCTGACACATGTTCGTNCTATGTAAAACTGGACTGAGGTTAGCTTACGAACAGATTCGAACTCGACTGTGAGTACAATGGCTTCATTGANGATTCTGTAAAAGAATAGTTATTACTTNCGAAGGTTAGCGGAGGTGTTTCAGTTTTTGGCTACAAATTAAGATAAGCTTTCGTGGTGAATGTGATCAGGGGACAAAAACAGAACTTTTTGAGAAATTACTCCAGTGAAGGATCATAAATTGCTGAAAATTATGCAAACCGTGCCGGATAATGTAAAGTGTATTTCGCCTAAAATTCAAGATGTTATCATAAACGAAATGGTTTCAGTGGAAACTGACATTGTATTCGAAGATGTTAAATCATGCGGCCCAGGAATGTTCGGTCTTTTAGCTGATGGGCTTAGAAAGTGTAGAAAGTGAACCGCAATCGAAAGCGTGCTACTGTCTGTCAGATATGTCAGGAATGGCCTTCGAGTTTCTATAAAAATGCGATTTACTGACGAACTGAATCCTCAGCCGTTAAGTAAGCTTCTCAAAATGCTAACCAATTCCGCAATCGAAGATTCTCAATTTTTGACCCAATGTTACGTTGGAGCGATTGCTGTGAGTGGTGACAAAGGAGGAGCAGCCTACAAAGTTTAATCCAAGAAGCAGTGGACAAACAAATTCCATACGTGCATTGTTATACCCACAAGGTTGTAGCTGCTTCTCATTGATTTGCCGAGAGAACTGCTGAAGTTGATCCAATTCTATGACGAAATTGGATTACTGTTTGTTTTTTTCTCCAAGTTCAAGGTTGGTTCTTGCTGCCAAGAGACCAAGCTCAAAAAAGTTTTCGACACCCGCTCGTCTGGCCAAATGCATTGACACCTATTGTGGCTGATTCGGAAACATTGAATTTTGATGGAGATACAGTAATCATTGTATCAGGTCTGCTGAACGTAGTAGCCTAATTTAAACATCGTTTTCTTTATACTGTGTAAGAATAAAAAAAAAGGAATAGTGAAACCGCTGGATCTGTCACTACAAATTGTGGAAACAGAATTTTAAGAAGCTATGGCCTTAACCCGATACAACCATCAGCCCCGAAATCAGCTCATTGAATCATTGAATTGAGCCACGAAATCGGCTCATTGAATCGGCCGATGACGTCATCCAAAAAACGCAAAACCTACTCCTATTATGACGTCATCGACAAAAACCCGAAATCCAAAGCTACAAGGCTTTCCGAGTCTTTAGAGTGTTTGAACAGCTCTCTAGCTCAATCTGCTGCTGAGTTATGGCTGACCAAAATTTGCCCTGTTAGGGCCTTTTGTGTAACTTTTTTTATTTTTCCCAAAATTTGGGTTTTTCAGCCACAATTTTGGATCCAGAAATGCTAGAAAATCGATCAAACCTTCTAAAGACTCGGATTATAGCCTAGTTTCCAAAACAAACATGAGCCAAAAGAATGGCTCGTTGGGTTTGCGCCCAGGGCCGATAATGTCATCCAAAAAACGCAGAAACTACCCCACTTATGACGTAGAGCAGGGTTTCTTAACCTGAGGCGCTAGCACTCCCAGGGGGTGCTGAAATCAATTTCAGGGGATGCTGGGAAGGTCACATATGTGGCGGTAAAAGGAATACGTTTGCCTGTACTTTATCCTGATAGTAACCAGGTGTTAGCCAATGGTAGGGGGTGCTGGACTGTTTAGGTGTGACCAAAAGGGGTGCTGAGGTAGAAAAAGGTTAAGAAACGCTGACGTAGAGGGTTTCAACAGCTCTCTAGCTCTAGCGGCATGGTGAGTTATGGTCAGAATTGTACCGGCTATCATAGTGGCCGGCGCGGGCTTTAAAGTTTCAAACATACTCGTAACAGTGGATGTTTCACAAAACTGTAGAATGAAAATATAGTCATGCAAAATGGAGAACAAGCAGACTTGATCTAGAGCAGAGGTCACCAACCTTTTTGAAACTATGAGTTGCTTCCTGTGTACCGATTAATGCGAAGGGCTACTAGTTTGATACACACTTCTGAAATAAAAATTTTGCTCAAGTTACTTTCAATTATTTTAGTATTGATATTCGTTAATGTGATGACATTGATCATGCTAATGTTATTTATAGAACAGGACCGTGGGCGACCTGGTGCCCGCGGGCACCACGTTGGTGACCCCTGATCTAGAGAAATTTGCTTTGAGATTAGGGAAAAAGCACACCCGCTTACCGTTATCATAAGATCAGGGGCGTAACGAGGGGGGCAAGAGGGCACAATTACCCAGTCGCTGAATCACTATGGGGGCGCCGAAACACTGCGAAGGCGCCGAAAAGTCCCAACAATGTCACAAGTACTTTCTTCAATAAGTACATTTGCTTCCGAAAGACCTCAAGTTCGAACATGTGGGCGCCAGACTTCTTGCCCTGGGTGCCATCTAACCTCGTTACGCCCCTGCATAAGATCATCACTTTTACTTAACTGGTTTTAACCTTCAAGCTATGTCGAAATACACTGTTCAGTGTTTTCTTTTTTCAAATTTAATTTCGTTCAAGTGGGTTTCTTGTGCTTTTTGCAAGGATGCACGTGTACAACTAGGGGTAGGCAACTGAGCATGCTAGCATAGTTAGGTACTCTAGAATAGTTCAAAAATTTTGTATCCTTTCCAGAATGCCTTTTCTAGATTTTTGATATCTGAAGTAGAGATGGCACGGGCCGCTGGTGGTCCGGTTTTTGGGCGGGTCGCTGAGGTTGAACGAGCGGGCCGCTAACAATATTTTTAGCGGTTGGATTTCACCGAGCCGCTACGAGCCGCCCACCAATTTTGACAAAATCTTTAAAATTTGTTAAAGTTAGAAGAACCACTTAGTGGCAATAGAAGTGAGTGAAACTACTTGGAATCTGCTTGGCATTGCTTTGCCGATGCTGCATTTTCAGGCAAATTTGCTTTTCCCACATATGAGCACTCCGCCAGGGCGACTGGCAGGCACACTTTTAAGAAACTTTTCGTGTATGGTGACAACTTGCATGAGCGTCGCGGTCAGCAATATTGGTGCTGACTGACTTGTTGGAGGGAACGTAGTATGCAACGTTTTGATGGCGTGCTATAGGTGTTTTTTATACATGTACCAAATCACAATCGCTTTACAAGTAAGGTTGAGGGCTTAACGTCTGGAGTTTCAGGTTTAGGATTTAGGTTCCGGTATTTAGGGTTCATAGTTTTAGGTTGAGGGTTTTAGGTTTAGGCTTGCAGGTTGAGAGCAGAACCGTCGCCAGAAAGTCTACACTAGGGGGCTTTTGCGTTTGTGCAGGGGTACTGACATTCTAAAATTGACAAAAACTCCACTGATTTATACAGTGGTGTTACATATTACAGTTTGCAGCTTTGTTTGGAGGGCCTAAGCCCAACAAAGATACCTTATGGCAACGGTTGAGGGTTTTAGGTTGAGTTTTATTTTTAAGTTGAGGGTTTTATTTTTAGGTTTAGCGTTTTAGGTTAAGGTTTTAGGTTTAGGGTTTTAGGTTTGAGGTTTTAGGTTCAGGGTCTTACATTTAGGGTTTTAGGCTTAGCCTACACACTAATCCAAATACGTAACTTCGCATATTGTGCTTGCAACATGACATGACCACTTCAACCAATCATGTTCCACAAAAAGCAAAATAGTCTCAGCAGATATTTTGCCTCAGAAGGCAAAATAGCCACGGCGGATATTTTGCCTCAGAAGGCAAAATAAGCAGGTCTACCAATTGTTTAGCGGGACATGGGCGGGCCGGTTTGAAAAAAATTAATGTCCTCGGTCCACGGGCAGTTAATGGGCTGGATGTTGCGGGCTATGGGCGGTCCGGGCCTGAAAAATCTTGGACCGTGCCATCTCTAATATGAAGCTCCAATGTGCTTTTTTGCATTTATTTAAAGCAAAAACGTCACGTTGCTTGATCATATGATCTATGAGATGACAACTTCGTAACTTGTTGTTATTACAAATAGAATGTCCTGCATTTCCAAAAATTTCCCTTTAGACGTGATCGTAAAGAACACGTATATAAATTTGCACTATTTGTTGTTCATTATTGTTACTGTAATTCGAAAGGGTGCAAGACAAAAGAAAAACATTCAATGTCGTATTCAGGCCCAAATTTCCCATATAAGCTTTCGAGGCTATAGCCTAGGGCAGCAGAATTTCCAGGGATGGCAAAATTTTTTCCGGAAGTTTTTTTGAGTTGCTTTGCTTAGGCGTTTTGCAGCACCCATTGCAGAATCAGAAGAATATTTATTTTTGTGTCAGACTCATGGTTCACATCACAAGGGTGCGCGAATAACACGATAACACAAAAATGGCTAGTCACAGCGCAGTACAGAACAAGTGTAAGATAAGCGCAGACAATATAGAGAGATGCCAAACACTGAAACAACGCACCAGTTATAACTGCATTCTAGAGTTACCTGCCCGTCTGTTTTTCTTGTTTCAGTGCATTCGGATGACTGTGAGGTGAGGACAAAATTTTCCTCTTCGGTGATAGGGGAATGCAAAATTCCTACAGCCAATGGGCGGCCAGCTCTAGAAACCCGGCCCTGGTCGTATTCTGCGAAGCAGCACGGGGCGAAGGTTTCGTCACAAGACGAGCAAAGCGAGCGGCGATCGTGAGTCACGTCACATCCCGGTCCTGGCGAGAATCGTTCCTGAAAAAACGGCCGAAAAAATACCTCGTGAAACTCGATTGCGTCACGCCGGCCGAAGCAGTTAGTTCTTAGTTGGTCTCGGCGAGCGGATGATGAGTTTTGAGATAGCGAGGATTACTGCTGCGTGGTCGGCAACCGCTGAGCGTTGAACACAGGTTATTATTCAAACAAAGATTGCGTGCGCTCGTTTGGGTGATGTGTGGTGCTGTCGTGCTTCGGTGTTTTGAGCAAACATGCGAACCGTATGCTATGGTTGCTGGCCTCACTTTGAAAATCGACAGCGTAAGTTGATGCAGGAAGCTTTTGATGCAAGCAAAAATATTACGAAAAACGCGTGGTGGAAGTCAAGTTTGGGCAGAGAAAACCGTGTCACCAAAGGGAAATCGAAGGCCGCCAAATGTGTTTAAATCACAAGAGTGGGTTGTCTTATCCAATACAGGTTGAGGCAAGCACATTTTCGTCATTTAATGCCATTTGCTCAAAACGACTGACAGTGATTTTCAAGTCTACATCGTTGACTTTCACTTTACTAAAGAGTTGAGCGACAGAGAAAAAGTGCTTGATTAATGACACGGACAGGTGTGGGTGAAATGACGATTGATTAGAGAAAACACCGTTATTTAATATCCCATTTACTGTGATTGACTTTACTCGAAGTGCTGCCAGGCTTGACTGAAATCAGAAGCGAAATCGCAAGCTGCTAGGAAAATGAAAAAAAACGAACCAGTCCATCCTGCTTCAAAATTTTTTATAGAATCAACTTCAAGTTCATGAGATAAAAACATGTGGGCAGCAATCAAAGAAGAATATGTTAACGAATAATGAACACAAAGGCAGCAAGCCAAAAATGAGGAAAGACAGGTTTTGTAAAGAAAGACATGACCCATATCAATGTTGTGTATATCATTTGACTTTTGTGCATCGTTGCTTCCTTTCACTACTATCTCATTGATTCATAACTGATCTTATGTAAAAATATAAGCGGCAATTAGGGTTAAGTATCAGAAAGCCATGCAGCAATCACGGCAGCGCAATGACGATGTGGGGGGCAGGGACGCCTGGTATAACCTAAAAAACAACCTTGGTCAATGCAGACCGCAGTCACCCACATTGAGCCTCATGAGGGCATAAGGAGCAAAGTAAGCCCAGGTGAAGATGAGATGACAGCTATGTTAGATAGATAGATAGATTTATTTGGCGGTACTGAATTAATTGCGCTAGATATACTCGCTAAAACAGAAAAAACGCCGGGGCACCGAAAAAACACAGAGGTTATCTAGTCAGGTGCCCCATAAATTACGTGAGATT
>JGI24021J15306_10012435_pt1 | contig 10572 bp, 6 predicted proteins | sample Ectturendosymbi1_FD_15306 | JGI IMG/M metagenome (IMG submission 15306) | reverse complement strand
ACCTATCACGTCCTGCAACAGAAAAGACATTCGTTAAAAAATGTTTTTTTTATCGAACAAAATATGGGTACGCATCTTTTTGGGTCACCCTGTATTTTGTTGCAGCATTATTCATGGAGTTAGCTTTAATTACCATCAGAGAAATGTGAGGTCTCGAGTCTAGAACTTCCAGGTCTCGGTCTCGAAATTTGAGCCAGGTCTCGACTACATCACTGGTAGCGAGTGAACAAGTTCCTAACGAACATACAAACGGCTAGAAATTATTTGCCTATAACTCATTTCCTTCCGATAAAACATATATTATTTTCTCATTTTATTGAATAACTCTGAAAATACTGGTAGGCCTAGGTAATTTCTATTTATCTGACAGTTCCTTCTTTAGGCTTCGACTTGTTTAAGAACTACTGTTCTGAATTAGAATTATCTGTTCTTTCAATTAACCCTGGCGAACGCTCAGATACTGACAACCACTTGGAAATAAAAAAACAAATCTTCAGCTGAGGCAGCAATGTCGTCATCTCGTGTGACACATTTCTTCAAAGCTGCTCATTCTGACGAGTCTCTACTCTTAGCAGCAAAAGCTACTTTGTGTGTCACGCTGCTATTTACGGACAGTCTGTTAAAAGTTCTGATTGAAACCTCTGAGCTAGTTTAAAATTTTTTCGAACCTAGTAAATTTGCCATTGCAAGAACAAAATGTGGATCACTGAATCAGTAATTGTTAAATGCATTGCTCCGATGATCGCTGCTGAACTACGCCAAAAATTAGATAAAGTGAATTTTGTTTCCCTTACCATTGATGCTTCGAGCAGAAAAAAACAGGACGCCGAAGAGTGGGGATATTGTCCCCACTGCCCTCTCATAAGGGGAGAAACGGGGTCGGAGATGCCTTTTCGTAGAAGTACCATAGGTAATTTCATAGTTTCAAGAGATACTTATTGCAACTATTCGCGCACCCAGAAACTTCAGAGTAGTTTTCTATAATTTATCTGTTATTATTTTTGACGTCAACATTGTTGCTAAACAGAAAAGAGCATTATTAGCGTCGATTTTTTTTAGTTTTCATTGCCCTCAACTCTTACTGTCCCCCTGCCTTACCGCTCTTCCAGCGTCCCTGGAAAAGAGGGTAAAATTGTTCGTGGTGGTTCGCTACTTGTACCCGATGTCGGTGTGAAGATTTCAGAATTTAAATCGCTTCAGGTGAAACCTACGAAAGCCACATTCCCTATCGGCTGGCGCTGATTCACTTTTACTTGCAGTTCAGGTCTATAATCTGAGCTCTAAAGTAGCCACGCAAATACAGCAACTGCATTATCTCGCTTCAAAAGTGTCATTTTCCGATACCTTTGCGTCATGCAGAAACACATCGGTTAAATTGAAACTGAGCAACTTTACCTTTGCAAAGTATTTGAAAAAAAGCACCCCAAGAAGCAAAACATGCTCGACTCGCCTTTTCTCTCTTACGCCAAGATAAAGCATTGACGACCTCTAATTTTTTGCTCACTTTTCGAGCTTTCGTGAATCAACAAAACTGGACGACAACATTGGATAAAGGGCTGCAGGTTTGAAAACGACCGGTGCGAGGCGAAAATGGCAAGTTGTTCAAAAGCACTTTCGCAGTTGAAAAAACAACTCCTTGGGCCTAGATGACGCGAACACCGTCGAACTGAAATACATTTCGTGAGTTCGCACTACAACAACGACCCGATGTCGAAAACAAAACACAGCAAAGCTTTTTGTGATTGGAGAAAGCGACGATTGCCAACACTGTGGAGGATAAAGTGCTGCTTATTTAAAAGCACAAAGCAGATTTCCGCGGTGTTCAGCTACTTGTAACCATGAAACACTCCCATCAGCAGGAAAACGGACTACCAACTCTGTTTCTAGACGATGGAGCAGATAAAAGGGCACGCATTTCAAAACACACCATTTTGCTTCAAACTTTGCCTCAGTCGGACTTACACCTGCAAATAGTTCGTATGAACGTGATGAACACTTGGAGCAGTGAATCACTTTTTCAGTAGAAGGTCGTTTTCCATCGTCACCGCTACGAGTTCTGCGAATGATCCGCAGATCCACGGTGACCCTGGCCGGTGGCCGCTCAGCTTCGATCCCAAGACGCGCGTTTCCGGCGCATGCATCCGCGAGACGCGCGAACTCAATGCTCGGGACTTTTGGGCTGGTTTCCCGTTAAGTCCGGTTTCGTGACAACGCATCAAGTCGAACGGCCAGTTCTTCATGAGACGAGCGAAAAGCCGAGGGCGGCGAAAACCGGAAATTCGAACGCGCGGACCAGCGACTTGCTTGTCTTTAACGAGTGCTCCAGTGACTGCAAGAGCAGCTGCTGTTAAACGCGCGGCTGAAAGCACTTGCAAACGGATCCGAGCGAAAGATGTGCTTGACACACCACTTATTCACGAATCGAATTGCCTGCGTGGGATATGGCGACGATATTTGAAGCATTTTAGTACTGTTTGCATGTAAAGTACTACGAATTAACATAAAACAAGGGAATGGTTGTTGCGGTGGCAAAAATCGACACAATAAGTCAAAGCTAATCTACAGCACAGGAAAATCACCTTGACAACGGGAAACTACCTTGTGAAACTCCTTTGTTCCGTAAAACTGAAACTTACGACCTTGAAAATCTAAGAGAAAAATTGGAGTAAAAAACAACAAAACTGAATAGTGCGTCAGATTTCGATTAGAAGCATGTCTGGCTGCAACACGAAGATGTTAAACAGCGTAGCTTTTATTTCCTTTGTCAAAAAATCTGTATCTCTTTGAAATTACCTACAGTGACCGTTCAGACCAGCATCAAATTTGATGAATTCTGGATGTTTGGTGAGTACAGTGTTGGGCGTTTGTGACGCGACTTTGTTCCACGAACAAGCGGAGATGTTTTGGTGACAGCAGAAAATGCGCTGTTGTTAAAATCGTTTACTTTTTTTCGGGACCTGATGTTTGATTAAGTGTCTTGGAATCTCGTTTCTTGGAGACCTCCTTCAGTGGCGCTATTGACAACCTATAGATCCGTGGTTCGAAAAATCTCTTTCCGAATCTCTCCGTAAAACGTGGCATTCTATTCTTCGGACTCAGCAGCTTGTTCACCATCGGGCGAGCTCCAGCAAGCAATCGTTACAATACATTTCTTGACGGCGCATGTCTAAGATTTGAAAGCGGCTGTGAAAAAAAAACTACTCACAGAAATGAGCTGCGTGAGGACGTCGGGCCTCAAGTCGCCGTGCACTTTCGCCGACAGCAGAAGGCAAGTCGCTGCCACGTGGTGCCGGTTCGCCTTCACCACCTTGCTGCCGAACACGAGACGTTCGAAGTACGACACGGCGAGTGTCAGGACGCCGCTCTGTAGGTCGAAAAGCTTCGCGACGGACGTCATCTGCTGTTCCAGGGAACGGATCTTGGAGAGCGTGACGTTCACCTGGGAAGGGGGGGTCAAGGGGGGTAATTGTCGACAAAGGGTGCCGATGAACAATGAACCGTGGGCGAACTTTTGGAGGTGAAGATGCAGCGTACGTAAAGTTTTGACTCAACAGGAAGAAATCTTACACGTGAAACTATTTTTCAAGTTTTGAAGGAGCAAGAACCAGGGGTGTAGTGGGGCGGGAACGCGTGGGAACGGCGTTCCCGCACCTTTTTCACATTTTGCTTTAAAATGAGCTTGAAGCTGTTTCAAAATGGCTATTTTTTGGGTGCGTTTCCACACCTGTTTTGTTAGCACTACATCCCTGGTAAGAACGCATTGGCGCAAGCAACATAAACTGACACATGTGGCTGTGGCTGCACATCTAGTGTCGAGCTGACAGAACGACTTCTGGCGTCGCGTGCAACAGCGAATTTGAAACAAAACATAGTAAAACGTAAACAAAACACGGAGCAACCACCGTGACATGGATATGAAGGACAAAACACTCACATGGGGAAAAGTTCGGCGGAACTTCAAGTTAAGATTCCTTTTCAGTTCGCTTGGTTTCGCATGATCGATCACGCTGACCTGCACACGAGTACTGCTGATGATGTTCAAGAACTTACAGAAGGGAGGACACGGTCGAGTGACGACGCGGAGCGGTTTGGATCGCATTGGATAGTTTCTTATGCACGAGCAAAAATACTAATATTTTCAATGTATACAAAACTTTTCAAAGCAACAGAATTCTAAAAAAGAAAGTAAAAAAACGCAACGCTACAACAGCTTTTATTTTCAAAAGATAACACCGGTACTTTTACGACAGGGCGTGAACGACTCAGCTGCGATTCGTAAAATGCTTTAAAATGGAAAAATACTTTAAACCTGTGATTTAGGGATCCACGACGCATGGGCGCTTGGCGACCGAAAGAAAGAAAAACGGGCTCCATACCATCGTCGAAATTTGTGAATTTTCACAATAGAAAGAAATGCAATGCTTCAAAATTTTTTTTTTGAAAAGACAGCACCGGCACTTTTACGACAGGGCGCAAATAAATCTAACTGGGATTTGTAGAATGCTGTAAAATCGAAAAATGCTTTAAATCTTTGATTTAGGGGTCCACGGCGCATCGGCTCTTTGCGCCCGAAACAAAAGGAAAAAAGGTTCCGTGCCGTCGTCGAAATTTGTAAATATTCACCACAGATACAATTTGAAAAGAGTCATACGCCAAAGCTGCGGATTACCAAGACACGCTTACCACGTAGCCGCGCAAAGCGAGCAGAGTGCGATGCTTTCCCGAGCGCCATTCCGAGCTGCCCAGGTCGACTGGAACAGCTGCGTGAAAATACATGAACGCAAGTCAAGTCAAGTCAAGCAAAGACCCATTAATATGAACGATATAACTGTACATTGGATTCTTTAAGCTTTTTGTAATAGCGCGCATTTCGGAGACATTCTCGAGCAACGTTTTTTGCCCAAGACACCCGCTGAGCCATGAACAATACGAATGAAATTACTTATTACTATTGTCATGAGGGCCTATGCAATGAAAATAGACACTATACGCTACTGCAAAAGTAACAGCAATCTGAAGCTCTGGTGTCAGCCGACTTGAAAATAATCATAAAGGAATCAACTTCACACAGGTGTGGAGAGGACGACGATATTTCAAAATTTGAAGTTAAACACAAGCGCCTAGCTAGTGGTACAGTTGGCTGAGCACGCGCCACGAAAGCTGGTAGGTTGGGTTCGATTCCCGGTTGGGCGTAATTCCGGTTTAACCACTAATGCAGTATTCACTGCGAATGCAGTTGCGTGGTCCACAGAGCAACCAAGCAGATATTGGTACCTGCAGACTACACTCCGAAAGGAATACAAAACCGAGTATGAATATAGTTGAACTGAAGTTTTGTGCGGATTTCACTAAGTAACGACAGGTGAGGATTGAAGAATTCAAAGTTTTCTGCAGTCGAAACACTCACACAAACTATACGGTTTGAAAAAAAGGAAAAGACTGAACCACCAAAGCGGGTTTAACACTTTGTACAAACAATTGTCAAATCTCAACAGCATTTTTTAGAAACGATAAAAGCGGATTTATCTGAAGATAAACTAATCTACAAGGTAGCGAAAGAAAGACCAACATAAGTAGCATCGCTTACTTCGTGGTGTACAAGTCTTTCTACTAAAGACGTTGAAAAGCAAGACATCAATGTCTGGAGTCTAACGTGCTTGCTCCAGTTTGAAAAACGTAAAACAATAAGTGTACACGTGGTGGTGATCGCAAACGTGTTCTTCGCAATGAATATATCGCTTTTAATACCATCCTGCCGTTCCTTATAAAGCTTCGAAGCGCCAAACTTTTCGAACGTTTACTGCTTACAATTGCGGTTGATTTGGATGCAAAAACTATGAAGTCTAATTCATAACTTGCGATCCACAACAGTAAGAACGAACCTGTAGAATCAGACGACGGTTCAAGCAGTAGCTCGTACGATGTCTGAAACAAAACGGTCGTAGGCAGTAACATCCAGGCTGTCGAAACGGCGGCAATAAGAGAAACTGCATATTACTGTCATACTATCGACAATATTATTTTGTTCTATTTCTAGGTCTTTGCTACAGTGACTACAAGTTTCTATGGATGCCAAGCGTTTCGTTCCAACTCAAAGGTCCGAACTTCAGTTTGCACGCAAATCCTTGCTACATGCCAACATGATTTAAGATCTGCGGACTGCAATCAATTCGGAAATTTGAAAAAACAACTACCAATTATCACTACTCAGCTGAAAATTATGAGATATTAGCAAGGCCATTAAAATGCCAATTTCCGTTAATACATCACTATCACTAAGTCGAGAATAAACTGTAAAGCAACACTTGCTAAGTTTGAGATAGTCAAAGAAAACCGTGCTATTTTAACATGAAGTTGCTATACATGCAAGCAGATATAGATGCACCTCAAAAACTCTTCCATGACAACAAATCTGCTTTGGTTCAACACCTGCCATGTTTTCCCGAGAAAAACGAATTCTTGCGTGACTAGCACTTAAGAGAGCAGAGATTTGAAACATTTTTTTCCAAATGTAAGCGCACTTCATCCAGGAACAATGAAGAAGATTGTGAGAATACAAGCCAACCTACAACACGCGTATGAATCTAAAGAATAACAACATAAGCTAACGAAGTCAAAAACACAACGTGCTGCAACTACTGCTGCCATCATGTGTATGGTGAGATATGAATTGTAGTGAGCTAACAGTAAATTTTTTGTCGATAGTAGGGAGAATGGCGCTGTAGAAATGAACGAAAATGCGAAAAAACTACGACAGCAGTGACGTGACTTGGCGGGATATGCGGCGGTTGTGATGTCATGGATGATGCACGAGTTATGACTCGGGTCAAAAGCAGGGCTGTGGAGCCGGAGCCCAAACAATTTTGGGTGGCTGGAGCCGGAGCCAAAAATTTCTAGATGGTGGAGTCAGTGCCGGAGATTTGGGTTCTTATTCACAAGAAAAATTTGTGGGGCAAGTGAGTTGTAAAAAGAATACAACGTTTTTAGTTGTCAGTGGACCAAATCATTCTGGAGCAGGAGCCAAAAATTTCTAGATGTTGGAGCAGGCCCGTAACCAGCTTGGGACACCAGGGGGAGGGAAGAGTTCTCCGAGGGGCCCAACTTTTTTAACTATGTTTAATAGTTTTAAACTATGTCCAACACATTTTTCCAGGGGGGAGAAAAATTTTGCAGGGGGGTCCCTCCTGGTTATGCGCCTGTGTCGGAGCCGGAACCAGGGCCAAAAAATTTAAATGTCTGGAGCTGTAGCTTGAAATGTGTTCCGGCTCCACAGCCCTGGTTAAAAGTGCATAGAGGCAGCAGTGGGATGTTATGCTTTGGCTTGCGTTCTTAAATCGACCAAGATTCAAGAACCACTAACAGCCGCCAACTGTTGTCACTGCCACTGGCCTCGGTGTTGTAAAAATTAACCTATGATCTGGGCTGACTTGTAGATGCCTGCAGACTAACGAGCTTAGTGAAGTTCTACTGACTAGTATAGTAAGTACCAGCTGGTTACAACAGACTTGCAGAACGCTCACTCCAGTTCATATTCATTCAACCGCACTGATGACGGTAGCAGTGTTAACCGTAACTTCAACGTCAATTCTTTGACTTCGTTTGCTTTAGCTGTTCTTTTTATCATACAACTTACGTGTATTCTTGACTTTTCATTTGGTATATTTTTACAGTTATTTTACATTTCATTACATTTCTGAGCCACAGCCACTTGGTAAAGTGTTAGCCTTTTGATGTCCGTGTCGTGAACACATTTCCGACGTTTCTGATTGTATCAGTTTTGCAAGTTACAAAAATGGCTTTCGTCAAAATACATACCAGGGTGTCTGTATTTCTTTCCATTATAACAGCGTCCGGGTCTTCAACAAGTGGGACTGCATCCGTGAAATTAGCTTTCTTTGAAATCTCCTTACTATGGTGGGCGACGCTGCAAGCAAGAGCGAAATGGTTTAGAGCAATTCACCGAAAACTGCCGACGAAAGCAAAAACAAGATTTGCTAATGTGCCTTCAGTCAAGGGGAACTTTGCTATTTTTTGTGTGGAACTTCATGTATAAACAAATCTGTTTCTTATTTCAAGGTTATGGCTCATGAGTCACAACATTCCGTCTTCAGTTACAGATTCCGATCAAAGCTACCATTGCACGCCATCCAGGCTGCTATGGGGGCTGAACTTGCGATCAGTTGAATCTTTGAATGAATTTTCGATTGTTTTGCGACTGAAGGGGGTTGCAGTGCTTGTTTTAAAACGCTGTTCTACAGCCTTAGCCTCTCCAAGCGCTTTGTTTGTTGTATTCACAAAACAGTTCCGATTTTCGAAAAATACGTCAGTTCGTCGAGTTCGACACATTTGCACTGAAATGGCTTCAACTATGCACTACGCTGTTCTTGCTTTGCGTTACAATACGGTATACCTTCAACTTCCAACCCCAAAATTGGTCAATGTTTGAAATCGTCAGACAAAGCATATTTTGCAACAAAATATGTAAAAAAACACCAGCAACAAAGCCTAAACAACCCAAAAGCGATTGATGACTTCTATAAACACATAACAACTGTGCTACGAGCAAATGAAGCAAAAAATATTGATTACGCAATTGTTTTACAGCTGATGGTGATTGCAGTGAAGACAAAAAAACATATTCAGTCACATATACCAAGGTGTGTTGCCAAGGAGGCTTTGACAAGATTTTTTTTGTAAAAGAAAATGTGTAAGATTAATAAGATTTAATAAGCTAGGANCTGAATCTTACACCTATAAACCTGTTTTGTGACCTCCAATTCCTGTCTAGCTTGAAAGTATCAATAAGAGATGACAGCTAGCAANTCTGCTTCTATCTGCATCGCACATAAATACTACATACCTTTTGTTGGCCTTTAAGGACTTCCCATGAGGTAGCACAGATAGCATAACAAACGGNGTCTTGTGATGAGGTTCAACAAAAACCACTCTGAAACATAAACAGAATACACGACTAGTCAAAGGTGTTCTCAAAATGGCTCCAACACGTCCATCTGGCAGTCACTAACCTTTTGTCAGAAAGCATCTCATTTGTAATGTATTTCATTTTTAAAACAGATCTGTTCAACTTCATCTTCTCCCTCTGCCATTTTGTGGAGCGCATGAGTGGCAACTGAGGACGATGGAAATCATCATCGTTCAAAACTAAACTGGACCGATCTGTTGAAAGAAACAAGCAGCCAATCGGTTGAGAAACACTAAATCACAGTTGAGATGCACACCAAGTTCCTTCTCAGTTTGAAAGTAATGATTTCAACCATGACTCAGCAAATCAACCTAATTGTTTTTACAATTAGTCATAGTACCTATCCAGAGACTTGCCACCATGTCAATATTCAACTATGTAAGTAGACACATAATCTACAGTGCAGGGCAAGCGAAGGCTGGTGTCTGTAGACCACTAGAGGCACCTTAATCACAAAGGAGTACAAAGAACCTAAATAAAACTCATATTTCTAGCCTAAATGGGCAAAATGGGAGAAGTGCATAATAGTAATGATTTGATGTACAAAATCATTTGGTCATGCAGTTACTACATAGTGGAATAAGATTGTTCAAAAACACATTTCATTAATACTGTAACAATTTCTTCAGTATTTCCATAATTTTGTAACCATATCAATACATTGATGAAAAATTTTTAGCTTAGCAAAATAATTTTACTATAGCTAATAACTTACTGTCACAGCAGTGGGCCTCTGAGCCAGACTTCTCCAAAGTTGATATAGATCGCTTGAAAAAACTGCAAAGAAAATTAAAAGTAACAATATAAATTATGATACTTAACTTTCCAGTTTAGAATACCTCTGAGGTTTTGTAGTATGACCCCGACTTGTCAAAACATGAGTGTGACTGGAAGATGACTGGTAATCTAAAAAAAAAGCTGTTTAGAATTTAACTCAAGGAAATTTGATTGAATAAAAAAGTTCCTACCATATATACCAAATGGTTCTTCACTAGATCTGACAAACGCTTCTGAAGCAGTCTTGATGGTCAGTGGAATTCCTAAATAAAAATATCTAGTCAGAGTGTCACTGCAACGCAAATTGTGCATTCACCACATGTGGTAAAAGTAAGCAAAACCAATTTGACATCTTTGGTATTGATGTGCATAAAAGTTGTATTCAAAAAAACATATTTTTAATTAAACATGAAAAAAAAAGTTTTTTAAAATAAAAAAATGTTAACGCTTAAAAAAAACGTTTCATGTGCTGAAGTCAATGCCAAGTTTAAAAAAAAACTATGTTATTTGAAACAAGGCGTTTCAGTGATTATATTACATTGCCTGCATCCAAAACTTTTTACACATCAAATTAAGCACTTGGAAAAACTTTACAATATTTATCACCTGCTACCCAGATAAATTTACTTAATTTGCTCCAATGAACCACTTAGTTTTTTTTATCCACACATAGATTTTTCTGTAGGAAAAACACTAATCTACAAATTAAGCAAACCATCAAAGAAGTTGTGTTTGGAACAAGGAATAACTAAAAATTAGCTTCATTGCACGCTTCCAATGTACGTTGGAAGGCTCGTACTTTCTTGATTTTG
>JGI24021J15306_10012430_pt1 | contig 10573 bp, 8 predicted proteins | sample Ectturendosymbi1_FD_15306 | JGI IMG/M metagenome (IMG submission 15306) | reverse complement strand
AGGGCAAGTTTTTGTTGCAATAAAATCGTGAGAAATTTGCATTTATTTTTAACAAAAGGTGCAGTAAAAGTTGCATTTATGCACAAGCATTTTAAATAGCAGTTATTTACTCAAACGATTTATTTACAAATAATGCTAAATATTTCCAGACATTATCTGGCCAGAAATAGCTATTTTTGCCAACAGTTTGCGTAGCATGCTAAACTTCGCTCCACAGTGCATGAAGTTGCTTGGCAATTTGACATTTTGGCCTAAAGTTCTGGACTGATGTCTGTTTAGATATTTGCTTGGCCGGGTCAGTTATACAATTGTGTTTAGGTCACTATTCAGTTCGAATCGGTCATCAAAGAGAACAGAACTGTATTGAAACAGTTTTAAAGCATGTTTTTTGAATCGCACTTTTACATTTTGCGCAGTACGTAATAAAAGTTGCATGTAGAAAAGCAAGAAGTTGCAAAAACGTGCAATTTAAAATTCCTGGAACCAGCTTAAAACATCAAGCTACATAAATTCTGATAATTTGAGAATCTATTGGAAGCTGTAAAAAAAAGTTGCAAAAGTTGCAAAAACTTGCCCTGTTAATAACATAATAACACTGAAAAAAGACTCCAAGCACAACACTTGTCAAAATAGTGGACCAGACTGCAAGACTAAATGTGAAAAATTGAATGTATTCTTCTCAAATGTAAGTAAAACAGCTTCTGCCAAGATAAATAAACCCCCTGTCACATACCAAACTTTCTTGGATTAGAGAAATTTTAAAGACTATATTTCTAGCTCCCACTGATGAAAATGAGATAACGCATATTATTAGACAACTGAAAATAAAACGTAACTGTCGATGCTACGACATTCCATCCAAATTCCACAAACTGGCCAACACTGGCGTCTCTGAATGATTTGCTGAACTCTTCGATAGAAGTATTAGTGAAGGCGTTTTCTCTGATTCTCAAAATTGCTTGGATCGCTACAGTTCCTAAAAGTCGAAATCCTCAATCGTCATCAGCCTACAGACCTATTTCTATTCTCCCTAATATCTGAAGTGTTTGAAAAGCTTTCATACCAAAAAGTTTATTCTAACAAAACAATGCAATTGCTACCTCACTGTTTAGTAAACAAATCGTCATATTTCTTCCATTATTTAATGCTCTTGTATGACGGTGATCAATTGCAGTAGTTGTTGGTGCGTTGTCTTGGTGTCTGCATTTTTTTTTCTTCAGCATTGCTTAGGCGTAGCAATCTAAACCTTCTGTGTGCTTCGTGGCGCCTCATGATTTTTGCTTTTTCTTGTAATTCCTCTATCAGCCCCACCATGTTGAGGACTTACACAAGCCAAATACCTAGTCAAATTGATTGTATAAAACTAGTGAAAGTACCAGTCGTCAAATATTGCTTTACATTTGGTGAAAACAAACGGTTTTCAGTCTGAAGCTAAAAAAATGCTTTGCAAAAACTGTTGAAACCTTGATCAAATCAATTTGCATGCTTTTTTCACCATCCCCATCTGACGATTTTATCCATGTATTTTAAAACCCGACGTTAAAATGTCTACATTTTTCTTCCCATTGCCGGATTACTATTTGGTGATGAGTGAATGCAGTAATAAATGGTGATGAGTGAATGCAGTAATAAATGGTGATGAGTGAATGCAGTAATAAATGGTGCGTGGTTTCAGTGTTTAGCATCTCCCTGTGTTGTCTCTGTTCTCATCTGACACTTGCTCTGCACCGTTCTATAACTGATCATTTTTGTGTTATTGTGTTAGTCGAGTACTTTGTGATGTGGACGATGAGTCTTTTTTTCATTATTATTAACATTAAACCAAGTAGGGAGAATAAAAGACGAAAGAAAAAAACAGTCTCTGAAAAAAACGCCTATGTTGCAATTCAAAAACTCAACGTTATATGGCATCCACGTTTAATTGACACAGAGATTGGATTTAAATTACTAATAAGTAAAGATTCTTGCAATCAGCAAAAATAACTTAGGTTAAAAATGCTACGGAGACACATCACCAAATGTTTTAGAAACTCTATGTTCTCTGCAGAATCATATCAAATATTCCTTTTTCATGAAAGATTCTCTTCAAACTGAATTGGCTATATTAGTTTTCAAATAATTTTTATTGCGGGATTGACGTTTCTTTCGATTAAAGTCACCAACTTACATCAAAAGCAGTTGAGCCTTGAGGTTTAATTTTGATTATGCCTGTAGACATGCCGCGATTTTTGGCTTCAAAGCAGGAAGAAGGATAATTTCCACCATTGCCAAAATCTGCAACATGCAAAAGCAATTTGCTGAATTTTAACTAATAATTGCTCATGAGGAAGAATTTTTTCAAACTATTTACGCAAAGTTCGTTTCTGCGATTGCAGAAGTACTTTACAAGAGCTCGATAAATTAATACTGTTGCTTACTGCAAAATATTTGGTAAGTTTGAATAAAGAGATTTTATATTAACTTATATTAGCTATGTCGCTGTTTCAATTTCATGCATGTTAAACCAAATTGTTAAACCAATGCACATCCAATTGCAAATTTTGATTCTTCATGTAAAAATCAATCATGAATAGATTGAAAAACAAGTGAAGAGATTTTGCCAAGTGTTACTCGCTCTAACCGTTGTTTCTAGCTAATCAGTATTTCAAAAACAGGAATGTTGAAAATGGCATTTTCTATCTGACACGATTTCAGATAACTGTTAATAAAAATCCAAGCTTTTTTGAAAAGCGGTAAGTCAAACTTGACATTAAATTTGAGCTTTTTTGTAAAAGACCTGATGTGAATTTGACAACCTTTCAGTATGTTTCACCATTGGTTTAAAGAAGGAACTATATTGGATAAGAATGCTACATAATAATGAAGAAACAAAATTCCGCCGGAAGAGATTTGGGAACAATCTCAACAATGAATTTAGGCTGAGGACATGCTCTCAGTCATTATAACTTCAGCGGTTGTCTTGTACCATTTCATAACTTTTGAAATACTATACTTCAGATGATTCCCAGAATAAGATGAAAATATATGCAAACTGTGGAGCGATCGTGATAAGCGCGTACTTGCACAGTAAAAATGCAATGGTCATAACAACCTGAAAGTAATAAAATTCGCATTAAATGATTCAATCCTGTTGCCGTTCTCAGTGATTACTTCTTAAAAATCTAACCGGTAAATCATTACCAAATAATATGAACATTAATACAACAAAAATTTTTGTGTTCTTAATAAAACCCGCCCAAACTTTTGTTTCGTTTCGTGATCTAAGCTTCATCAAAAAACGCAAAAAAGTGTGAAAACCACAAACCGGAAAACCTTCCTCTTGATCCAGCGAAACTTCCCTTCTCGCAACTCTAGGAAAAAATTTCAACAATTGAAAAAATTTAATCGTTTTTAATCTCTGCTCTTGTAAACTAAAGTAAACTTTTATTTGGAAGTTCACCGACAAGTCGAAAAATTTAACTGTGAAAAAAGAGATGGTAAAATTAATACATGTACAGAATATATGGCCGAAATCATGTCTCACAAGCGACATTCTTCAAAACATACAAAGAAGTCATAATTTATTGACAGCAGTTGACCGAGACATGACTGACTGGGTAAGCATGTTCCAGAGATGTCTTGTTTTATACTTATATTTACAACAGCTTGATTGTGGCTTTTTTGTCTACAGTTAAGCAGATGTCGAGCACTAAATATTGACTCAAAATGCCACTTGTTTCGAAACAACTCTCGAGGAACTGTGTTTTGTTCTTATTTCATTGAACGTTTACAAACCTTTTTGATTGTGACACCAAACGTAATTGTGAGGCACAGAAGAATAAGATTTGTCGCCAGCAAAATTCCGATCACAACCATTTCCTTCCTTTTGTTTGGAGTTTTTTGGTTTGCCGGGATTGATCCATCTAAAAACAAAACTTTGCTTTTTTGTTTCTGGAGCTGTTTGAGATTTACCTGTGTTTTACTCAACGACGTTTCTTGTTAAGCATCACTCACATTTTTTTACCTCGCAAATGTTTGTCATCTTCAACACACATTCAAATGGTTAAAATGCTGTGAAAAGGATTTTAAAATAGTTTGTGTTTTTGATTCTAAAAAGAGTTTGCCAGAATTTAGATTCATTGCATATAGAGGAGATCTTTGGAAACACGCTCAAATTCCGCAACAAGTTTATTGTGTTCATCAATGCTAGAAACAAAAATAATTTTCAGCACTTTATCACAAACATTAGCATAAGGTTGATGAACATGAAGCGTCAAATAATCTCTGAGGTTGATATATCTGTTAGTAACCTGCGCAGCCAGGTAATCAAAACAGATTTGAAGGAGGGATTGTCACAGGGCTGACAAAAGATAAAAAATACTATTGGATTAATACGAATTATGAAAATGTTTCTTTCAGAATATGTTGGACTTTGCAAATAGTATATTTTGTACCTAATCGTTTTCCCAACATTATTGAAACCAAACTCGCTGAGAGTTTCTGGCTGGTATAGAGGAGAGGATATTGTCTCATTGTTTGCAGCGAAAAAGACAAACTTGGGCGTAATTGTTGATGACTCACGTATTTGTGAGTGAGTCATTTGTGGCTTCAGTTGAAGGTTCGTCGGAAGGAAATAGAGGTTTGCTGTTATACATCAACGTTTATAAATTGCCACAAGTAGGAAATGTTTGCCATTGCCAAATCCCTCGACATTAGGATTTGTTGACATTCTTCAAAATACACTTCTTGATACCAATCAGTTTTATAAAATATTACTGAAGTTTTCCTCCTTTTCAGAAAAAAATTTACAAAACGCCTGTTACCAGACAACGCCTGTTACCTCGACACAATTTACTAAGAGGTGTTTGATTTTGCTTTACATTTGAAAACCCGCTGTGTAAACAACAATGTAATTTAGAAATGGAGAAATGAAAGAACTTCATTATTGCATTTAGGTTTTAATGGCACAATTGGCATTTCTAAAAGATGTGCTTTTGAAGTAAGAACAGTTTTTACTTTGACATGATTACAATGATTACATTGTCTGCAGCTGATGCTTGATAAAGGAAAAATAATTTCCATGCACATTATAATTGGTACAGTCGCAGAAAAATTAACTTTGTGTGCATCAATGTTTCTCGTCTTTCCAAAATATTTTAATTTTTTTCAAAACACAAATAAATCAACAGAAAGATAAGCTGCTGATGTACTTGCATTTCAGTGCAATTAAGTTCCTCTAGAAAAACTATGAAACTGTCATTGTATTGCCATTAAGCAAAAAATCAAGAAAGCGCAAAGTGTGTTGCAAGTTTGATTATCAACACCAAACACTTAGGCACTGTAGTTATCATGGGTTTTGCAGATTTTACCTAATAAATAGCGCATTTGTGACAAACGCACATACAGGCATAACAAAGCAACAAGAAATCCTATTTGTGTTTGTTATCTTAACTTCTTTAAATCAGTGTACAAGATAGAACAAATTCAGGAAAGAATCTCTATCTGTGAAAATCTTGCTCTTCGATTTTGATTATATAACATATTTTCCGGTGACAGATTAACCACCACTGTTTATGTAAGCAGATGTTTTTACGCAATTTAAAACTGATTTGAAAACTTGCTTTGTTGTATCTTTGCCTTGTTTCCGCTTTCGTCTTCTTCTTTAAAGTTGTTGTACTTCACTGAAGTTGACGCAAAACTTTCGCTGTCCATTTTTTTTCATGTCTAATTGCACCTGTTATGAGAAAAGGGAATATCTTCAAGTTTCACAAATAAACTATACCTCTTCCGTAACATTACCAAATGGCTGTACCACCTAACGCGACGTACTTCTGCATAAGGGTTCGGAAAACCTGATCGCTTTATTTGTAGACATGATATTTATCTCGCAGTCGGTCTTTTTCATTTTTTTTTGGATGGAGGTTTTATGGTGCTTTACCACGGCGGCGGTCGTGTAGCGCCATGACTCTTTGATGGATTTTTGGGATTTTCTAATGAGGCTTTTTCCCTGTTTCTTCAACGAAAGTTTCAGTTGAAGCATTTGCACTTTTATGTATTAATAATGAGGACAAATCAAACCTGATACTAAACTTTCACCTTGCTTGTTAGAGTTTCAAGCGCTGTTGTTAGAAAGCTGGGCTGGTGGTGAGAAAGTGACTAACCGTTTCCTGATCGTGACAATGCTCGCATGAGCCAGAGGAATGTCCAAGGGTTAAAAGTGACTGTTTAACCTGCAATGTCCAGTTCTGAGTCGAATAATTGAGATAAAATTTTGGGTCAGCTTTTGATAGTCACGCGTGATTTGTGGGAAATATTTTTTGTACGTGGAACCCTTGGGTATCATCTTTATATTCATTGTTCCATACATTCAAGCAGCTGTCTGCGATGAGAGAATATATGTGGATTCAGAGGTGAGTGTATTGGTTTTCGGTGGACATTCCTCGTCATTCCTCGTCGAGATGCGGATTAGAAGATGAAGCCAAGTTTGCTAAAGAGTCAGCTATTTCATTACGCGAGACGCCTGTGTGTCCCGGTACCCACATGAAAACAATGTTATATCCTACTGTGCGAAGATCTGAGTTTAAAAGAAATATTTTATTTGCAAAGCTGTGTTTCTTCCAGAAGCGCTTTGTTTGAGTGTGACGGCATAACGGTTGTTGATACCGTATGTTCAATGTAAACACCGCAACATGCTGCTGTGGATGTTGCAGAACCATCGGTGTAAATATGGACATATTGGCTGAGTTCACATACACGTGCGATTGAACGAGAGGTCCACTAAGACGACGTATGAAGGCCTGAACATACAGGTCTATCTTGATCTCGCGCAGGGACCAGGCAGGTAAGTTGGAAATCTGCAATACATCGATGTGGAAGGTAGATCAGCTTGTTTGGTGAACATGTGAAATGAACAAAAGTCTCATGTGTCCGGAAAACTTTCTTGCCAGCAGTCTGTGATTACGAGTTTGAGCTGCTCTGCATCCAATGCAAGATCAATTTTGCCATTAGCTACTTTAGCTATAACCTGAAATTCATTAATGCTTTCGTTGCGTTGCGTAGCCAAAATGGTTTGTTGAATCATCTCAGCAAGGAAAGCAAGAAAATGTACAGAGTTATTAAACATCTTTAGACTACTTATTTGTTCGGTTACCACGATTTCTTCGCTGCTATGTTGAACTGAATCAATATCTTTGCAAGGGTCTGATTTGTGGCGATGGTTTTGGCGGGAATTACTTTCAGGAATCTAGGGAGGAAACTCGGATCGAGTTAAGACCTGCGGAGAGGCAGTGCTTGATACGGATCCGCGGTACTTCTACAACCTCTGCATACGTGATATTGTTCTCTGCTTTTATTTTGAAAACTGCCTCCTCACATTTGTACTTAGGACAAGAACGATTATTGGCGGAGTTGTTACCACCACATTTGGGTCATTTAAACTCTGTGGCTGTGCATGAAGCTCAGTTACGTTCCTCTCCCATCTTGGAACACCTTTCGTTTCCTCTGCAGTGAGATGCGACGTGGTTAAATCAAAAAATATTTAGATGAATCTCCTAGTTATTTAATTAGTTAATTATGTATTTTTTATTGTTTTCAGGCCATAACTTTTGAACTACAAACCCTAGAAGGCCAATCAAGAGCTCTAACGATGCGGATTTTAGCCTAGGTGTTTTTCAAAAAAGAAACAAAACATTTTCCCCTGCGTTGGGGCCCTGGGCTCGATGACGCAGACCAAAAAATCATAAACGTACTCCTAATATGACGTCACCCACAAAAAACTCAAATCCAAAGCTTTCTACCGTTTCTTTAATCGAAACTAGATGACTTTTCGCATCTTTAGAGTGTTTGAACAGCCTTTCCGAGCCTAAAATAGCTGTTGTTTGACCTTTGTGAGCCTAAAATAGCTCCTATCAAAAATGGTGACAGAACACCAGTATAAAGTGGTGACAAATATCCTTATCAAATGGTGGTGTCATTTACCAGCAGACAAAGCATTCTTCGTATTAACGCTTGTAAAGCACTTGCCAATATTTCGAATGAAAACAGACTGTTGGATGCCGTGGCACTGATTCCATGCAAGAACTTTTAGTTCAGGTGATCACTGGCGATTCTAGAACTTAAAAAGTAGAGGAGCCACTGCGAGGCCAAGGAAAAAGTAAAGGGGGCAACACAAATGTCTATCTTGGATATTGATTTTTCGTTATTTTGAAGATTAAGTTGTTACGGTTTACCTTATCAAACCCAGCATAGGCTTATGAATATCGGTTGATATGATCTAGCGTTTTTATTCTCCAGAGACACCGAAACGCCACTGTAGATGCAATCACATACCTGTACTGCTATGTCGAAAATTCTGTGCTAACCACGCAACTTCCACAGCACTGCACATGTAAAACGAAACAACATTTTCCGTACACAATTGTGCTGAACCCACATGAACAAAAAGAGCTCCACGAAAGTGAATACAATTCCTATGAAAGTGAAATGGTTCCAACCATGAATTTCATCTTAACACAGAGACAATGGGCTCTTGTTAGCCAACTAGTTTCGTCAAAATATTCTTACTACAAAACACATACAAATAAGCCATCTGCTAACGGATTGGTGACTACTGACTAATCCGTTTTTGTGGTAGCTTATGTACATTTTGTGGTTGTGGTGTAACCATAACAATGTTATGCAACTAATAGTACGAGTGTAATGCCCATCTGCAGCGTGATAAGGGTAAGGTTTATTCAATGCAGCATGCAGCGAGGTTTCGGCACCAGTGGCACCTGAAGTAGCAAAGCAGCGCCGCAGATAGGTGTACATCAGTGTTAATGGCGTGTACCTGACAGTAAAATGTAACAGCAGGCGTAAAACGTATTTTGCAGAATATTCCCAACAAAGTTGTGCATTTTAACACTGAATTGTCTTCTGAGTTATCCTCAAAAGCTGATTTTTCTACCCTGCGTTGATTTGTGACAGTCTTGCCATAAGCGAAACACGCACTAACACTACACCTAAACAGATTCACCTGTTAAGCAGGTTCAAACCTGTTTAACAGGTTTTTTTCGGTGTACCAACGCCTTAAATTTGATTGCATGAAATTGCTTAATGTTTGCGCCAATAGACTCTCTCTCTCTGGTTTGAAAAAAGAAAGATTTGTACAAATAGACAATGAGCAATATAATTCTCACACAGATCCTTGCACAGTCTACGTTAGAATTTATATCATCATCACCTCAATGTAACTTAATCCTTCGATTGTCATATCGACTGTCCAATTCATCAACAAAATCGTCTAAATCTATTTTTCAGCTCGTACCTTTTTTTCTTTTTCTCATAGAAATGTCTGACCTCCAGGGCAAAGAGCTTAAATACGCTAAAAAATTGCTTCTGAATCATTACAGAAAACCTGTACAACATTCTGTGAAGTTGCAGGACATGTGTGGGTAGATTTAAAACTGTAGTCACAAACCATTTGCGTAAGTTGTTTCGAAGTCATATACACAAGGCAGCAGAAAGCAATACAGCAATCAGGATGAATTCGGATACATTAACTGAAACCAATTCTCAACACTTTCACAAGCCTTTTGTTACTGGGACAAGCAATTATCTGCTGACAGTAATATAATACAGTTCCATGTCACACTGAAATACACGAAAGATCAATCCTCCCATTTCTACGACTGTTTCTTATTTTGGAAATGAATTTTTCCACTCCACGATCGCGGTCTGACTAAGGTTCACGCAGGATCCGAGCAACGACTTGCATGTGTCTTCACAACAATCCTAGTTACTAGACTGTCAGAGACAACAACAGAGCTTATCATGCATTTGGGAAATATTGAATGCAGGCTAGAGGGTTTCTAAATTATCGTTTAAAATATTGCTGGCCGAAAGTTTTCTATTTATGTCAACCAAACGAACTTTAACGGGAAATTAAGAAAATAAATTTGGGAGGGAAAACAGGGGGCCAGGCAAAAATCTTGCGGGGGTGAATGGCCTACCCAGGTCCTCCCTTAGAATCGCCACTGCAGGTGATTCAATCTTTTAGCAGCGCATGTGACGAGGAAATGCCTCCAGGCAATGGTTGGTTAAAATCGTTCAATGTTTTTGCAAACCCAGGCGTCAGGTTTTAATTTGTTTGAAAGATCCGCTAACGGCAGATATTTTCTGCGCAGTCTGACACGTAGTCATGTGATGGCCATGTAGACTGCATAGTTGGAGCTGTCCACAGAACCGGAAGATGCGTCACTTGACGTCTGTCAGTCGCTTGGCGCTGCATTGCTTGAATGAAGTGAAAAGATCAATGACATGCTGAAAAAAAACAGCTTCATGAAAGATGGCAAAATCTTTTGTTTTTTGCTGTTCTATTTGCTACTCGTGTTGTTGCGTAGGAACCAAGGGCGTACGCAAGGGGTTGGGGTTGGGGTTAAAACCACCCCCTTGAATTTGCTATGTTACAAAAACGTCATTACTTATGCAAAGGAGTTTGTGTATGTTTTCGTACATTTCTTGCTTGTTTGATGTCAACTTAACGCAAAAACCACAAAATGATTTTGCATGAAAATTTCAAGGAACACTGTAAATGGACCAAAAAGAAATAATTACA
>JGI24021J15306_10012429_pt1 | contig 10574 bp, 8 predicted proteins | sample Ectturendosymbi1_FD_15306 | JGI IMG/M metagenome (IMG submission 15306) | reverse complement strand
CAGTCGTCCACTGGCTCTACCATCTCTCTCTCCCTGGATTTCCTTGGCGCTGCTCAAGCTAAAGTGCGTTCTGAAACACACTTCTGTTTTCCAAAATCTTTTCGTTTCCCTTTAGGTAACTTATTCTTGTTGGCACCTAATACTATCTGTAAAAAAATATAAATTGCTTTCTACTTTCGAATTGAACTCGTACAAAGTTATTATTATATTTGTGATCATTAAACCACTCCATCTAAAATTAGCTCACGCTCTTGGTTACAGCCTGATTCTAAGTGCAAGCGTGCATTCTCAAACCTGACCGGTGATAGTCACTGTAACGAAACGGACATTGTTAAGTAGCATTTTACCCGTGCCAAGAAGTAGAGCTGACGAAAATTCCAGTCATAATCATTTCATTATAGAGGAGGACAGTTTTACTGCGCAGCTTACCTTTAGTGATGGAAACTGCAGTTCATCAATTTATCTCCTAGCATTTCACCTCTGTTTTGTTTCCAAAATGCTATGTTTTTGCTTACAAATTACATGCATGCATGTTTGTTGATCATACTGTTTTTTATGACATTTGGTCACTCAAAGTTAGTAAGACAACAGAAATGTAATTATTAACTGGGTCTCCTACGGCCCCCCAATCGCCCATTTCTGCTTCACCACCCCCCTAGAGTTTCTCACCGCCCACAAGGGGGCGGTACCGCCCACTTTGGGAACCACTGGTCTAATTCGTCAATTCGCTCAATTCGTCACCTCTTTCTGCCCTGAGAAGCGTTTTGTTCGGCTAATCCGTCATTTGCAGTTTCGGTTGTGATGTTCAAGCAGTTAACACGTGTGGGAATTCAAACAAATTAAGGATTTTTATCTGAGAATTGTTGCACCTCGCAATTTGTTTATCGAATTTATGCACGAGGTGCGAAGCGCGACCCGACTCCCCATTGAGAGAACGCAGAAAGTCTTTAAGTTTATTAAAGATTTCAAACGTACTAGATTAAATGCAGGAGTCTAGATAGAGTAGAGCAATTAAAGAGTATAATTTAGTGAACAACCACAACGTCATAAAGTTGTATTTTGCTGCAAATAAAAGCACTATGTATACGAGTTACTATGGTAGAGTATACGAGCTGCTATGATAGAGTTTTCACCTGTTTGCATAATTCGTCACTTTTTTCTAATCCCCTTGAGGTGACGAATCAGGCAAATTCTACTGTAGTTTTAAACTAGAGTATAGCGTATATTTTCCACGCTTTTTCTATAAGTTTAAAACTTAATTTTACATTTGTAGTATTTGGTGGAGCTTTTACAACTGACTTCACTTTACAACGAGCAAATGCAATATTACGTGAAAACTCGAATTGCTCCTGAAAAACTTGAGGCCGATGTACCACAATTTTTTTATCTTTTCTATACAGATGCTGTGTGGAAAAGAGTTCAATCTTTCAAATATTGCAGTATTTCTCCATACTTCCAGCTCAGAGCGTATTCTCTGGCTGTGTTTTTCAAAGAAAACCTAACAATGTAGCAATATCGGCCAAGCTTGTTCGATTTTTAACCGTATAATGAAACCCAATGTACCAGAGATATGATTTTGCACAACCAGTCTAAAGCAGGGTCGTCGCCAGCGGGGGGTCAGTGGTGCCCGGTCCCCCCATTTGAAATCTGTGCCCCCCCATTTCACGTTTGGTTCCCTGGTTGCTGCATACATCCAACACAGTATTTTTAAAATGTGGCCCTCCCTTCTGGTTTTTGGCCCTTCCCTCTGGTTTTTGGTCCCCCCTGCTGCTAAATCCTGGCGACGGGCCTGGTCTAAAGAAATAGTATTTGATGTACCCGTTATATGGATTGGTACTTTGAAGTAGTTTATTCAGTGAGTTTTCTAGAGCTGGAGAAACAACCTTAGTATCGCTGTTAATTGTCATCACTGACTTTGGGCAGTGTTCTCAACCCGGGATTTGTGGCCCCACAGGGCATTTTTGGGGCCACGGACAGATTGCGGCTCATGGCATTCTTTCTTTTACGTATTTTCAAATATGTACGTCTTGTATTGGTGGAGCAGCGGGCCATGGGTGCTGAGTGTCTCTGAATGAGGACCACGAACCATGAAAGGTTGAGGAACACTGATTTAGGAAATCCCTCAAATAAACTCAAAGCTTACCTGCGTAAATAACAAACGGCGCTAAGGTACCGCCGATCCTTGCACTGGCATTGGCAACTCCCATCATCACGCTGCGTATGCAAGTAGGAAAGAGCTCACTGGCATGAACATATACGATAGCAAAGCTGGCAGAAACAAGAAGTCGTGCAACCAACGCTGACACACGAACAGCGCTTTCGGTCCCTGCAAAATGTCAGAGAGACAAGCCAATGAATATTTTGCGTGCTCTCATACTGCTTTCTCACACAATGCACAACTGAATGAATGCAAAACCTATTTGCTTTACTGCTAATGCAGAACATAGGAAGTAAACGATGTAGGCTATCTTGTTGGCCAAGTGTGATCGAAAGGAAATAATCAATGCAAAGCACAACTAGGTGTACGGCAGTGGTTCTCTTTTCTGCACGTTCACCCCCAATTGAAGTACACAATTTTCTGTAGACCCCGTGGCCTAACCCAACATTTATTACTAATACAAGGAAAGTATGTGGTTTACAACAATTGTTCTCCGTCCAACTGTTTAGCCAGTTGCTGTACTACCAGCCTAGCCCACTGCCGAACTGTGACACATGTACTACAATATTGTTTGTGACGTAACAAACAGAAAAGTTTTCATAATGTCATCACAATGGATGATTTGATAAAATATTATTCGAATCGAATGTACTTTAAACCAGAGCTTCTCAAACTGTGGGTCGCGGCCCCATTTGGGGAAATGTAATTTTGGGGTCGCCAAAATTGGGTTAACAAATCAGATATACAAGTTTTTGTAAATTTTACAAAAGAAATGAAAGGAAGCTTGGAGTGAATCTATTTCTATTGCATTTTGGAGGCAATACCGTGTTCACGCTATCAGTAGTTTATTAGCATGCCTGCCTGAGCTATCAATCAACCAGGCACAAGTTGTGTGTTGTTATGTCATGACTGTTTTAGCGTACTGACCAATGTTGACTTTATTGCATTCATTCCGATACAAACGTATGTTTGTGCAAAGAACTCTAGGTCTAGTCTTCTAGGGATTAGACCAACTGCTTTGATAGCACACTGAGTAGTTTTAGACTAAAGTTAAAAGCTTCCTACACTGTTTCAGAAGTACTTTGGACTTTCATTCAGGAAAAGTTGGATCCGTCAACCATACACAACAGTAGCGAAACTAGGCGAAAATTTTGGGAGGGGCCAAATATTTTGATTTCAAGCAAGCAGTAGTATTTGGTTTGGGTCACCGCACAAAACCATAAGATATCCCAGAAATTTTGGGGGGAGTGGCCCCTTTACCTCCACCCTGATTACACCTATAATGCACAATTGAAATTTGAGAAGGCCACACACTTGCCATGCCCAGGATGAATTTGCGGAGTTACTTATAAACGACAAAAATTTGCAACTGGAATTTTCAAAACAGACTATATGTCATTTTGGCTAAGAACAAGAAATGAATGCCCAGTTATTTCTGATCTAGCCATTCATAACCTCTTAAACATTTGTACAACATATTCGTGTGATGCGGCATTCTCAATATTGAAACTCATCATGTCCAAAAACCGATCCTTTTTGAAAAATATTGAGAATGTCCTTCGTCCTGCGTTGTCTTGCATCAATCTACGAATGCATACAAAAGTCATCAAGTGCATCCATCCCATTAGTTGTGTTAGATAATTTCCACAAACTGAATTGCTTTTTGTTAAAATATTTTTCGCCTTACTGTTTCCATTACGCGGTAATTTCATTACTGTATAGTTACTTTGGTGGATTGTGTGGATTTGTATGATCTAGCCATAGACAAAAATGCCGTTTGAGATTTGTAATGGGACGTTTACACGTATCATTAACACCTAGGGTTCCAGGCTATCCGTTGATGGGGTCGTATAGAAAAACCATGTTCAAAACGGGGCCGTAGAACAAAAAAGTTTGAGAAGCCCTGCTTTAAACTACAGTAGCTGAGATTTCGTCAGTCCTCTTAATTTGTTTGATTTGTTGAACAACGCCGTTTGCATTCCTTGCCCGATTAACAATCATTTTAATTGAAGCCTTCATTGCTCCAGTAGACTCCAGCAGTTATATTCATTGACCCCCTGGCCATTTAGTGACCCTCATTCGACCCCGTGACTAGTTATCGACCCCTGGGATGATCCAATTGACCCCTGGGAGTCGATATCGACCACTTTGAGAACCACTGGTGTACGGGAAGGCTTTGTTTAGGTGATGAAAACCTTTTGTCCTGAATATTTCGTCACTGCTCCGATTTCCGACGTCGCCTGTGACTTAAGTTTTTAACGGAATTTCAGGAATTTTTACCCAAAAATAAAGTGAAGAGCACAAGAAGGCTGTACGCCTGTGATGCAAAGCAATTTTAATTTAAGTCTACAAAACACTAAGCAACAATTTAAGCAATAAATGATCATTCTGATACAATGCAGTGCTGTGAACCCAGAGACAAAAAGGTTTTTAATTAATTATGAACGAAATCAATAGCATAATCAGGACCGGATTTAAGGGAAGGCAAAGTGGGCACCTGCCCAGGGGTCTCCACGAACTGGGGTTCTCCACAGTCATGAGCCGTGAGCTGCCTGGTTAAGGCTGGTTTAACATATTTAATGAGAATAATCATAAAAATAGTTAATAACAACAGTATTAGCAAACAAAGAAAAGTTTGTATTTGTTGAAATTATTGTCATTTTTTCTTTTTTTACTGACGGAAACTACAACCAACAGAAGGAAGGCATTATTTAGGCGAAGGTGAACTTTACGAATACCTAATAAAAATTACAAAGAAAGAAATTTAGAGATGCCAATATTTCAGTATATATTGTAAGAATTCCCTCGCTGCGGCAAGAGGCCTTGTGACGTAACAATGTTAGTCCTCCACAACGGGGGCCTCCACACAAAGGCTGCTCTGGAGCCTCCACATGACTAAATCTGCCCCTGCATATAATATTAAAACGGCTTTAATCATTAACGTATTTGTGCATTTTACACAAGTTTACGCAGCGAACATCAAAGTAAAACGTATTTCAGTATCACATTCATCACATGACCGAATACAGTACTCAGCTGTGCAAACTCTAAGTGGGTTATGCTCAAGACGAAGCTTGCAAATATAATGTGATAAACTGGAAGTATGCCATAGAACAAAAGGGAATTCGTTCTGAATAAAAAGTGGTTTTCACAGCAGAGTGGCACACTGATCATTGACAATGACGCTTATTGTTATTCATTAGTAGGCCAGACCAAGGCCAGTACGTTTTGGCTACGAAGTTTTTTGAAAAGCTTTAACCTTTGGTCAGTCCCCTCACCACGGGGGGGGCGTATGGGGGCTTAACCCCTCCAAACAAAATTCCAAGGCCCCCCAAATTGAAACATGAAACACTATAAATCAGTTGCGTTTTTGTCGATTTTTAGAATGTCAAGCCCACCCGCACAAACCCAACCCCCCCCGCAGAAACGCAAAGCCCCCCTATTGAAAAGTTTCTGGCGACGGTACTGCCTTTGGTAGAAGGAAAAAAGGTTGTTGTGTTTCAGGTGTGAAACAATATTATCGCAAATCACAAGAACGAAACATAGAGGAAGAAAAAGCCAATTATTGTTTCCACAGTGCAAAGGAAGGTACTGCATTATATAAAGGACATAAACCTGAGAAAAGAGGTGACAGAATACAGAGCATAGTCCTAAATTAAAGTAAATTATCGTGCTTTTGCTGTGAAAAAATTAGCAAAAGAACGGAAGCCACCAAATGCGTAGATTTGAAATTCTGCATTTGCCATTACGAGCTTTAACTAATGATTTTGCATTTTTTTATTTTTGGTTAAATGCACAATCATAAAACCTACATATTTCCAGGATAGGCTTCGCAGCAAGCAAAACTGCCGTGGTAACCATGCAAACTATTTGAGCATTTCGTCGACCAATAGCATGAGCGATGCAGTAAAACAAGATCATTGCAACAGCTTCAGCTATGCCCAAAAACAAGATGTTAAGAAAACGATTGCCAGATAGACTTTCCACATCGAGGGAGATCACATAATAAGTTCCTGATGTAGCAAACCTGAAATAAGCAATTCAAAAAGTTGTTTAAGTTAATGTAGCCAGCATGTGTCAATACATTTTCGTATCTAATCTTCCGCAGTCGTTTCATCTTGTTTATGTTCCTCACAGTAATTTGCAGCATTCAGTGATGTTTATATGTAAATACTCTCTGACTGTCACCCTCCATTTCATAAAAGAGCTGAAAGTGCCAATATTTGAAACAAATTATGTACTTCTCTAAATCAGTCTTAACTTAGCTTCTTTCAAAAACACTTTGAGGCCAGAAAAATCATATCTGCGTTATAGCAACCCTTGAGATCTTCAAAATTTTGTGAAATTGAGGAAATTCACGGAAAAACTGATGTGCAATAATGTTCTTGATGAAAAATACGTTTTCAGCGCAACTTTTCTCATTTTTTGAGCCAGCCTCATTGTTTAAAAATTCTTTGCGGTTTGAATGCAACTTACAGAAAAATTAGAAATATTTATGAAACGAAACAGAAACTCAAATTTGATGCTTCATAACTGGTTGAATCAAACAGCAGGCATTACCAAAGGTTTCTTCACACGAAGCGCAGGCTCACCGGCCTCATGCGCGCTTTGCGTTCTGCTTGCACGCTGTTGGTACCCACGTTTCTGTGCTACCAAACCTCAAGAGTTGTTCCCAGCAAGTGAAACAAACTTGGTTAAATTAATCCGAATGAAAATCGAGTCGTTTACCTTCCAGGAACAATTATTTTATTTTGAACATGCTTGCTAACATTGATCGGAAAACTATGATTGGATATTTCGGTTTGATCGAATATCGATATTTACCTCTTGTGTGGATTTCCTTACTTGCAAAGGACACACGCTTATTTATTGTCTTTGATAACTGCTGGCCACTAGCGTACGGACGGGGTGACCACTGTGCCATGGCCCTCCCCTCAGACCCTAAAAATAAAAAAGTATAAACAGTTTTCGGCAGTGTATACGGTCAGTATTCGACAGTGTATACCAAAATGTTTAATTTTATGCGAATAACACTATTTTGTTTAGAAAAACGCCTCTCAAAGCACAAAATGACTATATTTTCTACAAATCTGGGAGGAGGCATGGCCCGTTTGGCCCTCCCCTGGCTACGCCTGTGCTTTGTCCCTCCCCTCGGAAATTTTCTGCGTACACCACTGCTGCTGACGTAGCTTTCCCTCAAAGACCCACGGAACGTATTTTCTTAAACATCGGAGGTCACACTAACAATGTATATATTTTCGGCTTCATCCTGATTATTGTAAATGTTAATGTCGTTTGCATCTTGTTATAAATAAGCAAAGCCCAAAATTTTTCAGCTGAACGCCATTTTTTTGTAAAATTTTGAAATTCAGCGAAACATTAGTCTACGTTAGCATGTGCAGTTGATTTGCTTTAATAACGTTGTTGCTCACCATGCCAAGCAAACAATTACTGCTCTCATCAACATCACACGAGAATGGCATGCAAGCTTCATTGTTGCGCATACAGAAGTCTCGTTCTCTTGGTCAAGTAATGTCGCAGAAAAATTGGGTTCATCATCCGCCAACGACTTAAATTTATTTAACTTTGCAATTTTCCGCAATACGATGTACGCTTGTTCGATCTTGCCTGTTGCTAGTAGCCATCGAGGGGATTCGTCGACCAACCTGCAACAGTAAATTACGCCAAAACGTCTCAAATTGAATCAAGCATTGTTGGTAAGTCAGCATTGATTGAATACAGTGCCAAGAACGTCAAGCTAGGAACCACAAGCGGCCTCCAAAACCAGAGGTAATTCCCAGCATTTTATACGCCCTATTAACGCTTTGTTAATTTTCGAGATGGTTCGTTTTGCTATGAGGTACTCGTGCAAATGCTACTATTCTAATGCAAAATCTTGCTGTGGTATACTCGTCTAATGCAGATGTTTATTGCGATATACGAACTGTCTATAACTGGTGCATTTATTAGTGGAATATCTTGTTTCTGGAGCAACTGACTTGCTGTCCCTGAAAGGGCTCGGTACTAATTTTAATCGGTTGAAAGAAGAAACTAGTTACGTTGCCACTCTACCATTTTTTCCAGCCTAACTGGCTCAAGAACGCCACCCTCGCAACCTGCCAGTTAAATAAAAAATGTTACTGAACGCGGTTTGGCAAACTCAATCGCTACATACAGCATAGTACGCGAGAACAACCAGGCCAGTTGCCTATAGCGTTGGTTGTTGGAGAACCAAACAACCAGCGGAGGGACACTTTAAATCCGTGGTTCTTAACTGTTTCTTAACAACACAATTAGTTAACAGGCATTTTGGCAAAATCCACCCTGTAACAAAGCCCATTTCCTTTAGCCTATGAACTATCAATCAAACAATTGTGAATAGATTTGCGCAGCACCGCAGAATGGAAGAAGGCTTAGAAACGCAACTGATAAATCAAACACTCAGGCACTTGATGTAAAAGTTAAGACATTGTGAAACTGATGAGATAAACACAGTTTAAACTAAGCAGAAAAAGGGATTCTTGGTTTGACCATTTTTGTTTACCACAACCGGTGTCAGACTGTGTTATGGAGGCCTATTGCATGCAAGATGTGATGGGCATTTGTTCAATTACGACAGGCAATTCGCAACTTTAGCACTGAAAATCTGAAAAATGTTTGATTAACCGCAAATACAGCAGCAACAATAGCACCAGAATCATTAGCACTAGAAACAGTAGTACCAACAGCAAGTGGACAAAGAACATTTGTATTAAAACAAGTCACGCATATAAAGTCGAACTGAAAATTTTTATCAAAGGTTTTACACAAATAATCCAAAGTTTTAATTAGAAAGTAATTTTTACCAAAAGTATGGTATGTACAATAGTCCAATGATGCCGGTTACTCTGAGATACCATCTCCAGTCAGATAGAAAAAATGCTAGAGGAGCAACTAAGCAACAGCCAACAGCAAATCCTCCGCCAGTGCACAGGTAGACCAAAGTTCGCTTTGATGGGGGAACAATCTCATTTCCTGTCAAAATTGTCCAACATGATTGTTTAAAAAATTAAAGAAAATTTTGCATTTTTGTAGTATGATATAAACAAGTATGACTTATTAGATCATCATGAACAACATGATTTCGTTACGTTCAACGATTTTGATATTTGATGTTTGTAATCTTGGTAAGTGGGGAGGAAATGTTGAGTTCTGAGAAAGAAGGTGAACGCGCAAAACGTTGGAGAAAGAAGGTGAACGCGCAAAACGTTGGAGAAGGAAGGTGAGCGCGCAAAAGTTTTGCTGACCAGCGAGACAGAAGATGAATTAAAAAATACCAACAATCGTGGTTGACAACATGCTAATCGAAGTTGATAATTTTCATTGGCCCCATAGGCGTAGCCCCAGGTTTGAGCCAGGGTGGTAAACCTAAATAAAAGGGGCCCACTGACCACTGTACGGGGTCCACTAGCCAACACTCAGAAAAAACTTGAGAAATGATGGTGAATCCGGATGTGGATGGCTAAACTAAAACCCTAATTCACCGGAAAATAATCCGAAAAACACGCAGAGACAACAACCTACTGAAAACCAAAAGAATGTCAAACCGAATATAAGTTATGTGGGAGACCGGTTTTTACATTTAGCTTGCCAGGGGGCATTTTGCCCCACTGCCCCCCGTCAGTTACGCCACTGGCTATGATATATTGTAAATCTGTCCCTACTCAACTGCAACAAGATGCGAGTTGGTGGCGTAACTTAGTTTATGGGAGGACTTGCAAGTTGTCTAATTAATCTGTGTTTTGGTTGAGTTAATTATAGGCTGGAAAGGCGGGAATGCTTTCACATTAATCGTTACATAACAGTAGTAAATCTTTTTTCAATATCTCAATGACTTTGGCATGAGATCGAGGACTTCTGACTCCATTATAGGTGCTGTGCTAACTTTGCTGATGAACCGTGACACGATGATCAGTGTATTGTACATAGCTTAGTGTAGTACTTTCTAGTAATTATAACTAATCAGTAATGCTAAAAAATGAAGAAATTCGTTAGAAGTATCCCTTTTTCAGAAAAGGACTAAATGATTTGGAAGCTGAGTGAATGACGTGCGGTTGCATTTACAAGGTTCGCAAAAGAGAGTAAAAAGACTATTGTGACTTTGTGGATGTTGAGTACCAAAAACTTATTTATCACAGCGTAACCAGGTGGCTATCACTCCTAGCTTGCTAAGGATGCTTCAAATGTACCCAGCTTCACATTCATACTCCATGTCCATCGACAAGCCAACTGTTGTTCTGAAACGTTTTTTGAAATTCTCTTAGTGAACTCTGCTTAAAACATACTTAAAAGCACTAGTGTTTCTGTATGCTTTCGAGGAATCAGTCGACTGCCATCTGCTTTCGTCTTTTTGCGATGATTCAAACTTGCACATATC
>JGI24021J15306_10012427_pt1 | contig 10575 bp, 5 predicted proteins | sample Ectturendosymbi1_FD_15306 | JGI IMG/M metagenome (IMG submission 15306) | reverse complement strand
GGGGGGGGGGCAAAATAACTCACTGATTAAACGCGATCATAAATTTCCACAAATTTTGTTGGTCATGAGGGTAGTGTGGGTGGAGTTCCGAAGGTGCAATATTATGATGCGTTCCAGTGATCCTCCTTCTCAGCAGGATATGTCTGTCGTCTGATTTAATTATTTGATGAAGTATCGCCATAGCGGATATTTTTAAGGGTACAAGCTATGCCACCACGCATTCTTGTTGACTCCGCAAAATTTGTGAGCGGCAGATAAGGCGAATATTGTCAGACACTAAGGTCGTACGGTTTAAATTTTTGTCCACCCCTGCCCCGCACTTGCAAAATTTACTCCTGCCCCGCACCCAAGAAATTTGAGAAATCTTGCACACTTCCGCCCCACACCAGACCAGCCCTCCCAATCCACACCCTTACTCCGCTGTTTCCGCCTCAAACCTGCACCACTAAAAACTCATGCAATGGGTAAAATTGCTGGTGGCAATTCGTTTTGTGGTTCATTTCAAGACTAGCAGTTCCTAAAAAACACTGTGGGCTACACTAAATATGCGAAACCTCTTAGTCAAACTTCAGGGCTTTTTTCTCTGAGCACTGTTGAAAAAGAGCATGTCGTTCACTGACGAAATCTTTAAATTTGTTCTTCTGTTGTTCATGACTATCGATACTAAGCACTCGTTCATTAGAAGCGTTAGTTGCCATCATGCAGAACCTATTTACTGCTAGATCACTGATGTATGGAAACTCCAATGTGTGGTGTTGTCACCACTGGAGGTTGTCTCTCCACCAGTTTTGTCCAACCTACAGCCAAGTCAAAGCTTTTTTTGCGGAAGCTTTTTATTATTCTGTATGGAGGCGTACAATACATTGCCAACCTGACTTTAGTTTCATGATCAAAATTTTGAAATTCTTTCGATGCAGTAGTCTTTATAGTGCCTATTTGCCATATACCACGCAATGGTAGAATTCCACTTGTCCAATGCATTGTGCGCTGCTGGCCCTTCAGTGAAAAACAAAAACTCATCTCTACCTCAATGCTAGGTGGACATCTGATCGTTAAAAATAGCATAACACCACTAGAAGACACAGTCAAAATGAAAAGTTTTTGCAAATATTAATCACACATCATTGCAGTAAAAAGAGCGCATTTGTTTGTGCGGAAGCCAAACAGATATTTCGAGAATTTACAAAATTGACTCCCATTCGAGTCTCGAGCCATTGACTGTGATTAAGGTTTTCACAACATCGTTTCTCAACGTGACTCCAGTTGATTACAGTCACCAAAATCGTGTCTCAGTCAAATTGAGTCATTGATGCAAGTCACGGTTATCACTGGGCATTTAGGTAAGTACAGTTTCAACACTCCACACAACGAGCGTCAATGCTTTGCGCTCAAACACTTATTACATTTTATTACACCACAAAAGTAACGAAAATTATCAGAAGTTGTGATTGTGGGTCACAGGGGCAGGTAGGCTGCTCCTCTTTTTGCCAATTCATTTTTATATGAATCGCAGCAGAAATGATCGGATAGTGGATGTTTACTATCCGATCCTATCCTGTTTTTAAGATCATATTATCCGTATCGGAAAACTATCCGAATGTCTATTATGTTGCACAACATACATTTTTGCATAGTGTCTATTTTCCTTTATGTGGCAACATAACTGCGGAAGTTATTTTGCCTCTAGCTGAACACGATTGGCTGAATTAGTCACATGACAACTTTGGAATGCATGTCCTATTTAGCTGACTGTGACGCACTTCAATCAATTGTGAGCACTTCAATCAATTGTGTTCAAATGAAGGCAAAATAGTCCCAACACAGGTTTTGCTTTATGAAGCAGAATAGACACTACCTGCCTGATTGCGTTGTGCCACTGTTGCAGTCGAAAAGCTTGAGCGGCAAGTGCCCAAACTTTCGCAGTGTGGCAGCAAGCAACAATATAGATCACAAGATCCCTTTTGTCGTCACCATTAGTAAGTACTATCAACTGCTCACTTGCTTCACAAGCATTGTTGGAGGTCACACACCAAGATCACTCCATTGGGAGCACTCTATTATTGCTTGTTCGCGCCACATATATATGAGTGTTATTCTTCACGCACATCCCGTTCGTGGTGAATCGCATATTCAACGCAACGCCAACCGAGAGGTTGCAACACCACTTTGGGCCCTGTCATGCTTATAAACAGAAAGTTTGACATATCTTGCAAGCTTGACATATCACGTAACCTAAGTACTTTTCTGAGTCAAATGCATTGAAAAGCAAGCTGAAGTCTTGCCACACAGTACCGTTACCACGGGGGGGGTGCTTTAGTGGGCTTAGTTTCTCCGCAACAAAACTCCAAGCCCCCCATTTTTTGAAATATGAAGCACTATAAAACAATGGTGCTTGTTCAAATTTCAGAATGTCAAGCCCCACTACACAAATGTAAAGCACCTCTACTGAAGACTTCCCGTGACGGTTCTATTGGCGCACCAAGCTTTTCATTAGTTATTTCTTTGATAACAAAGGTTAGATTTTAACACCATCCATGAGTTCACATTCATAATTCATTGATTAATCGTACTCATTGTTACGCTTTAACCGAACCTACCTGTAACTACCAGTGATGGAGTCTATAGACCTGGTCTCGGTCTCGAGACGAGTCTCGAGACCCGTTTTTTCAAGTCTCGGTTTCGGTCTCGAATGTCTCAGGTCTTGTCTCGGTCTCGAAGGATTTTCGTCTCGGTATCGAGGTGGTAGTCTCGAGACTTTGCATGAGTTATTTTTTTTATGAAGTCTTGCAAAAAGCAGCTCCTTGAAAAGGAATTGTAAAGTAGAATAATTGTTCCAAATTAAGCCGTTCAAAGCGGTCAGTAGCTAAGCTTTGTTGTTTTGCTACTATGGAGAAAACAATTTGCCTTCTACCCTCTTTAAAATTTTTACTGAATTCAATAAAACAGTGCATGTGTACCAATGAAACCGCAGCGTATAATTTCTGCAACACTTGCAACGAGATGTTAGGTGTACTTTGCTAAGGACTATCTTTCAACTGTTTTTGCAAGCAATTCTGTTGTGAAAACCCAAATTCAAAATACGTGGGAGAGTGCCAACAAGTTTCTTTTATGAGAAGCCAAATAAAACTAGGTCTTTTCTTCGAAGTTCTTTCCAAAGCAATCTGCTAAAACACGCTGGTGAGGTTTTATTGTTCTGCGTCGTGCCGACTTTATAAAGTTCAGAAAAATGGCTCGAAACTCTCCTGAGAAAAAATTTTGCTCTTAAGAGTTCTGTACAGAGAGTAACTAATGCGTCATCGTTGATAAGCTATTCTGACGTGCTACTAGGCTTTACGGCCTTTCTGCGTTTTCTAACAGGCCTTCGGTGTTGGGAACTTGTAAGTGAGGGAGGGAAACGGAAATTCGGAACAGTTGTGAATAATCGGTTTAACGAAAAATCATGCAAATTATCAAAAAGTTTAAAATAAAAAAACTTGACAATAAAAAATAGCAAATCTAGGAAATATATACATAGCCATAAGATCAGCAGGAAGGAGCTACACAGTTTGACTGCTAGTCAGATACAACGCCAATCCCGACCTCCGCTCATTCTGCTACACTGTAGCAGGGGTGTCAAACTCACTCATTTGACATCATCTGATATGAGGGCCATATCAGCATTATGTTTGCCCTCAAGGGCCAGTTGTAACTGTTAAGACAGTGCAAATGTGGTTTTTGTCTGCATGACCGCAAAACTTGCAAACATAATGAATACATTGCTTCACATTCAAACTGGCGTGTGTATGGAACTAAATAATGTTTATTTTATTTCTTCACAGATTCGTGGTCCATATCACAAGCACAATCGAATAATACCGGAGTATAAAAATGCGTAGCCATAGCGGATAGCACATTACAGAATATGTGTTAGTACACAATCAACACTGAGAGGAGCAAAACACTTTAGCCACGACCCAACTACAATGCCCTTTACTCATCATCATACAGGGATTCGGCTGTGCGAGAGTAATGAAAGCATTCTAACATCAAATTCTGGGCTAAACAGCTAAGAGAAAAAATAAAGAACAAAATAAATCGGATGAGAGTGCACATTGGCGTAGAGAAGCAGGAAAATTGTTTAGATCAAGTTTTCTTAGGTTCAAGTTTTCTTCCACAGTCAATTACGTCAATGCGTAACCAGCATCTCTGTGACGTAATGATTGTTACGTTGCAGTGAAAGAAGCCTAAACCTGAACAACGTTTTAAAGAAAGAGAGACGTTAAGTCAGCAAGATGACTAAACTAGCAAAGTTATAGCATGGCAAAGACCATCACTCGCCTTTGTAAGCAGATTTAAACCACTGCTGTTCCAAAAAAGCTAAGTAGGCTGAGGCTTAAAATTTAAGCTTCGCGGGCCACATAAAATAAAAAGGATTGACGGACTACATTTGGCCCACCGTCCACCAGTGTGACACAGGTGTGCTACAGCACGCTGCAGCCAAACAATGCCTGTCGAAAGCATCTCCTAATAGTTTCTTTCTATACGAGAAAGAAATATATTCAATACGAAGGCTATGGTTAGGCTAGCTGCAAAATATCTGCCGCAATTGTAAAAAAACTGACAAGACAAAAAAGTAAGCCGAAGCTGCTTCAAGGCTTTATTAACCCTATGCACTTTGTGGTTTCCACGGAAAACACATTCAATCCACGGTCCCAACTGTTTCACAAGTAGGCCTAATAGCAAAAAATAAAACTTTCCCGCTGAACCATAGCCTGGCATGTGCCAACTATGCTATTTATGCAGCCATACATGCATGCATAGTCTATGTAAAGAAGGCAGAAAAAATAGGAAAAGTAATGACGAGAAGGGTGGAGTACAAGCATGGAAAGCAAAACCCGCAATCGAGAATTGAAAACAAGACTCTTTTAAGTTTGTATTTGATTGTGATGTTCAAGATACTTTATTATCACTAATTATGATAAGCATAATACATGGTTTTCTTTAATTTTACATTGTTGTCAGCAAATGTGAGGAGTGGAAAGAGAAAGCATTTGCCTGGTCGGCCCCGAGCGACAGTTAGCATCGCTACGCCACTGCAGTGTAGCATGGGGTGAGATGTTACCTCTGTGGTTCAAAGTGTAAACCTAATTCGTACCCAAAAGCCTATTACTCCAATAGGCCTAAATATTTTTTTCTTTGGGTCAATAGGGGAACCACAGGCAACATTTTTAAAACTTGTTTTGGACTGAGTGAGCAAGTTTGGATGGATGCAACAAATAATAATTTTGCTTCACAAATTTCAAAGTATCGCTTTCGTTTTTCAAATCTCTGAATTTATCACCTCTTAATTCTAAATATTTGGAGAATTCTAAATCAACTTCTTGTCGTTTGGGGAGAAAAAAACTAGGAAAGGTAGGCCTACAGGTTACGTTACAAAAAATGACAAAGCGTTATTAGTCAATATGCGCGAAATATGTGGCGAATAATTTGAGTGTCAGTGCAGGATATTAGCTTATTGCTCAGTGTTAAAATAGAAAGAGTGCAGTGAAACAGGTGAGTGGTAGATAGAAAAATATTTTAAAAGATTGTTACTTCATTAGCAAGTGTTTTAAACAACGAAACAACTGGAAAAAAACTGAAAGATTGAAAGCAACCTTTCAGGAGGAGTTACCACTTTGCTGTGCTGTTTTGAGTAGTGCTGCTCCATGCACTCGCAAACACCGAATGTGTTTGTTTAAAATAAAAAGAAATGATTAGCCTCCTTTCCACGTTCTCAAATAACATACTTCAGTACTGAGTCCCAGGCTAAAATATGGGAGTTTCATCAGGGCATCACCTTCTATCCTTCCATAGGGCATCAACTTCCACACTTCTGTCCTTCCACTACCTTCCACTGGTAGTGTTTCAAGACAATTTACAAATTTTTTTGAATAAAACAAATTTATTGAAGTATAGCAACAGCAAACACCTTTATCTTGGTACGTGGCAACATTCCAAATATTTTGTGCAGCATTTTTCAAGTAGTTAGCTTTAATTACAATCAGAGAAACGTGCGGTCTTGGTCTCGGTCTGGAAGTTTGATCCAGGTATCGGTCTCGGAGGTTACGGTGTTGACTACATCACTGTGTAGCAGTCCCGCTAGCGTGACCGCCACAAGTAACCAAAGTCAGCCAAAGCAAGGAGAAGGGAAAGACCAAGCAAACGACACTTAAAAGTGACTTCCGTGCACACGGAAGTAAGAGCTCTCTTTGGCCGATTCGTCTGGCGTGCTGCTGAAGGCACCAACATCTTCCTAAGTTAGTGCCGTCGAGGTTTCTGGATTCAAGCTCACACTGAAGGTGTGTGAGCACAACCGGTTCGCACTGCTTCAATGGCTCCCGATAACCGACACCTCCTTGAGGAGCTAGGATGGATAACATGCGTTGCATGGAAAAGCAACAAGGACAAGAAGAAGACAAGGCTCGATGTACCAAGGACAAATCAAGCATGACACGCATGGCATCGGACCTGGCTGGACTCTTGATATCAATTGCCAAGACAGTTCAAAGAGAAGTGAGTGGGCAACCTTAAAGACTTCAAGAAAGAAAAGTGATTTAGCAGCCACGCTAGCGCAACCACTACATGCAAGCAAAGTCAGCCAAAGCAAGGAGAAGGGAAAGACCAAGCAAGCGACACTTAAAAGTAACTTCCATGCACATGGAAATACGAGTTCTTTTCAGCCGATTCATCTGGCGTGCTGAAGGCACCAACATCTTCCTAAGTTAGTGCCATAGAAGTTTCTGTGCCATCGAAGTTTCTGGGTTCAAGCCCACACTGAAGGTGTGTGAACACAACCGGGTCGCACATGCTTCAACTGGTAACTACCAAAGCAATGGTAGTTTACAAACAATACACAACAATACACTGGCTTAAAATATGTCATTTATGTAGGAATGACTGACTAAAAATTCAGTCTGACAAGTCAGTGTTACAACTTAACAATTTTTCATATCATGCTTAAGAAAGAAGAAAACTATCTATCGCGCTGATATCATCCAACAACCAGTCACAGCCGGCTCAGGTAGAATAGGCGTGAAGAGTGCAAAGCCTGGTGTAGATTACAGACAACATTAAAAGTTACAGTACTCTGGCTGGTCTAGACTAGATCACAGTAGCCCCACACTAACTAGCTTTAGTCCAGGTACGCAGCAAACAACGTACTTTATGTATACTGAAAGAGCCCTATCTTGATACACCAGGAACAGTTCATGCTAACAAATTTGGCTTGTCCAATTAGCAGATTAAGAGGGGAATGAGATTACACTACGGTACAGAGACTACTACCACAGACAGATTCGGAGTCATGGCACAGAAGGATGAATCCGCTCCGAAGTTTTCAGGGATCATTTTAGATTTTATAAAAACAGTGATGCTGATCTTTGGTTTTAGTAAAAGCCCCTTAACAAACTATTGACTACATGTACCCATGGGTGCAATTTTGTTGTAAAATGTGGGGGGGACGCCTTGGTGTGAAACCAATATAGTCATCGGGTCGATGCAGAAGTGAAGTTTTATATATGCTGATTCCCAATCCCATTTCTAGAGGTGTGTTGAGAGCAACACTAATCACGATTTGTCCTTACAGAGTATTTACATATTGATATACTTAAATTTGTTGCTGGACACGGTACTGTCATTCAGCCTGCTTCCATTAATATCGTATGTGGATGCAAACAAGCACAGCAATATAGTAGATAACATCAGTGGTTTTTTTTGAGAGCTGTCAACTAGAGTGCAAAAATGCTGAATCGCATTGGTCGCAAGTGCATATCACTCTTGCAGCATAAAACACTTCAGTTTTCTTGCGTTTTATAAGTGTGGGTTAGGTTACAGCGCGATTTGATGTCTTGTTCAAGTTGCTTTAACGTTACAAAGACGACAAAAATTTTTCTTGCACATTACCGTTTTTTGAAAAAGCTACAAAACTTTTTAATGATATTGGGCATCATTCATGCAGGCCCACCCCTACCAAAATCCCCATTGATCCTCTTATCAGCAGCAAAAACAGTTGGCCTAAAATTAGCGTAGCCTACTTCACAAAATGATTTCATTCTATTTTACTGTTGTTGGGTGGAGGATGTATCTGTTCAATCTCCCCTTGTTGCTCTCTGCATACATACCCACACAGAGTTGTGAAAGGGCGTCGCTTTGAAGCCCAAACCCGGCTCGAGGCCGACATTTATTTTGAAGCCCGATTTAGGCCTGAAAGCCAAATTTTCCGAGGGAGTTAAGAAAAGGCATAAAAGAAACTCTCTAGGATAGATCTGTAGATATCAAAAGCCGGTTTGTAGGTTTCTTCAAACAAGCCAAGAATCGCGTGAGTGATTGATCTTTTCGACGTAAAGCCATCACGTGCTAATTTCCTCACAGCTGGCGCCTTCTCAAAAACAGTGTGAGACTAATCCCAGCAGAGAATAAAACAACGCAGCTGTGTTTGCAAACAGAATTACATGAAGAAAAATCACAATCACTTCACTCACAGAAGTTGCTGTACTGCGGTGAGCACAACAAATCTACGTCACGAAAGAAAACAAACGTTGCTCTTAATGTTATAAAAAGGTTTTGTATGCAGACCCGAAATTGGCCCGAAATATTTTGACAAACTAAGCCCGAGTCCGGCCCGACATATAACTCTGCACCATGTCAAAATTTTCATTCTAAGAGTTCTACTTGCATAACGACACAAAAGTATATTTGAGATTAAATCAAAATGCACAACGGTGAATTGGCAAACGTACCTAGTTTTACCTTTAACACGAAAAGAATGTCCCACAAAACTAGGTGTGATATATCAGTAAATCAAATGTTTCGCACTTGGTTGAAAACATTGCTGTATTGTGGTTTTGGTTGAAGTCAAATAAATAAAATGACTTGCGAAGCAATGCATTCAGCACAAGCGCAACGTGTAAGGGTCAAGGAAAAAATATCTTTTCGATTTGTTGGTCACCATTGTCGCGACATTACAAGGATAAATGTATGTTTTATCCTTATTTCCGAGTCAAGTCCCTACGTTTTGATCTATAGGTCAACATACAACTATATAAATACCGTAGGCTACTCCTCCAACGTTTTGATTGAAATCCTGTTCAGCAATGTTTAAAAACAGTCTTATGGGAAAAACTATCCCAAAACTACGTCTCCACAACAGTTCTGCTTTTTGTCTTCGGCAAAAGCTTCACAGAGATTTGCCTGAAAGCCTAACTTTCTAACATTATATACACTAGCAGCCAGTAATGGAGTCTCGAGACTTGGTCTCGGTCTCGAGACGCGTCTCGAGACTTTGCATAGGTTATTTTTTATGAAATTTTGCAAGAAGGAGTTCCTTTAAAAAACGGTTTTGAAAAATGATTGTTTAAAATTTAGCATTTCAACGAGGTCAGTGGCTAAGCTTTCTTTGTTGTTATGTTGTTTGCGAGATGGAGAAAACAATTTGCCCTCTGCGCCATTTAAAATGTATACTGAATTCAATAAAAAATGTACATGCACCAATGAAACCGCAAGGTGTAATCTCTGCAGCGAAAGCCTGGGAATACTTTGCTAAGGACTATCTCTGAACTGTGTTTTCCAAGAGTTTTGTTATGAAACCCATAGGCTTATTTAAAAGAGGTGGGAGAGTGCCAAAAAGTTTCTTTTTTGAGAAGCCAAATGAAACCATGTCTTCATTTCGAAGTACTTTTCAAAGCACTCTGTTACAACACGCTGGTGAAGTTTTTTTTTGTTTTTTTTGTTCTGGGTAATGAAGACTTTTTAAGTTCAAAAATGCCTCGGAACTCATGAGGAAAAGTTTCGCTCAAAAGAGTTTTATACAGAGAGCAAATAATGCATCATGGCTGATCAGTCATTTTGACGTAGCCCACTACTATAGGCTTTACGGCCTTTCTGCGTTTTCTAACCGACATGCGGTGTTGCGAAGATTCTAAGTGTGTCAGCAAAAACGGAAATTTGGAACAGTTGTGATATCAGTTTAACGTAAAAATAAGGAAATTATGATAAACTTGAAAATATAAAAACTTTACAATAAAAAATAGCAAATCTAGGGATCATACATAGAGCCATAAATTCAGCGAGAAGGCGCTACACCATTTCACTGTTAGTCAGCTACACCGATAATCTCGAAGTTCGCTCACTCCACTGCAGCATGCTGTATCCCAACAATGCCTGTCGAAAGCATCTAATACTAATTTCTTTTTATCAGAGAAAGAAAAAATCTTCAATACTAAGGAAATGGTTACCTGCAAAAGATCTGCCGCAGTTGTAAAAAAATTGACAAACTAGAGCACCTTGCCCTAAGTAAGACAAAAAAAGCAAACCCAAGTTGCTTCAGGGCTTCATTAGCCCTGTGCACTTTGTTGTTCCCATGGAAAACACATTGAATCCACGGCGCCAACTGATTCACAAGTAATGACAAAAATAAAACTTTCCCGCTGAACCACAACCTAGCATGTGCCAGCAGTGGTATTTATTTAGCCATACATACATGCAAATGTAAAGAAAGCAAAAAAATAGGAAAAGTAATGACGAGAAGGGTGGCTAACAAGTAGAGAAAGCAAGATCCAT
>JGI24021J15306_10012426_pt1 | contig 10575 bp, 10 predicted proteins | sample Ectturendosymbi1_FD_15306 | JGI IMG/M metagenome (IMG submission 15306) | reverse complement strand
CCCCCCCCCATCCCGCAGTGGCGGCGTTCAGTCGCGTCTTTTAAAGTATATACTGAGCTGAGAAATTGTTACTGGTGTTTCGCAACAGTCCAAACACCTGCACACGTCGATGAACCTTTAGAAGGCAGGCCCAGTGCTTTGGTGGTTGGAATGAGCTAAAAGCGGCATTTCGAAAACTAGAACATAAATCGAGTGCTTGAAATGTCGGCAGCGCTGACGTTGCTTCGTCTCCGAGGCAGGCATTGCCAATACACAGTGCTTTAAGTTGCAACTCGCAAGAGCTGCACAGTGTCAGGCGTTTCAGTCCCCTTCTTTCATAGAAAAGTACCTGTGTTATCAGATGTATAGAGCGCGTTGCCGGTTTTTACGCAAACAATGCACCTTCACATCAAACAATCCACCTTCATATCAAACAATGAGCCTTGATATCAAACAATGCACCTTGATATCAGGAAAAGGTCAGGTGCGCGCGCTCGCTAAACAACAATTCACAGCGCAACACTGCCCAGTTGACACACGACCCCGGGGGGGGTCGAACGCGGCTTGCGCGGGGAAGACAAAGAGACGCGCGCGCTTCGGCAACCATCCGCTCACCTTTGTCTGTTCTCGAAAACGGAAGCGCTTCTCGAATTCCTGCAAAAAAGGGAAATCACTTGGTCATGGAAGGTTCTCGAAAAGAAAGCGTGTGGTTTATGGGCAGGTATGGAAAAAAACAGAAAATAAATAGCATCGCTCCATTTGTCGCTTGAAGGCAGTGTTGTCAACCTTGGGGTTTCCCGCCAATTTGGGCTTGTTTTTTTGTGGATTTGCGGTTTTTTTTTGAAGACTTGCTTGTTTTTGGGCTTGTTTTGATTAAAATTTGCTTGTTTTTTGGGCTTGTTTTAGCAGATTTCTGTATTGCGGATTGCTTTTTTATCAAATTTCATAGCCATTTTGTTCTTTCAATTTACTGCAAAGCGAAATTTGGGCGTGTTTTTGTGTAAATTTGCTCATTTTGGGCTTGTTTTTTCGGATTTCCCTGCCTGTTTTCGTATTTAACTGACCTGCTGGTTTTATATATTTTTTAATTTTTCTACCAAACGCGGGTTGGGCTTGTTTGTCTTGTAAATTACCCATTCTGGGCTTGTTTTTCAAATATGCTTGCTAGTTTTCAAAAAAAAAACCTGGCATCACTGCTTGAAGGAAAGCGTCAATCTTTAAGCGTAGCTTTGCCAGCGAACGCACGCGCAGCAACTTACACACCACACAGCAGCCACGCGAAAACAAACCTTGCCGCAGTGCTTGCACTTGCCTTCTTGCTTTCGCCTGTGAACCCAGTGGTGGTGGACGATCATGGCCTGCAAGGCACAATGCACTTGTGTTGGTGGAAGGCGTGGCAAGCCAGGAAGCGCAAAAAAACGGTGACGGTGGAATACTTGCGCAGGCAGCATGGCTTGAAGCAGTTGATTGGATAAATTAGGAGTAGCACGAAATATGTTTCGCAAACCTTTCTTTTCGAGCTTTTCACATTTGGGATAAAAATTCCATTCCACATGATTTGCGGGAAAGTGATGATTAGAAGGCTTTGGCTACCTAGTGACTTAACGAGGACGGGTAACAACTGCTACACTCACCTCTCTGGCGTTTCGCGTTGTAGCCTCGCGACAGGTCGTCTTACAGCGGAAGCCAATCTGCATCAAAATCAAGTTTATTCCAGGAGTTCGGGCGGCAGTGCAAATGAAAGACACTTTTTCTGCTATTATTTAGAAACGTTCGGGTTTAGAATAATCCTTTTTTTCTGTGACGCTTTTGACACTGCAAGTAATAGTAGGCTGCTATTCCTGACAGCATTTTGAAAAACCCGCACTTATCTCTAACTTGAGCTCGTGGTGTCGGGGCGAGACGTTTTGCGTCTTCTGCCCAATTACAAATGCCTAAGCGTTTGCGATCGGATCCGATGCAATAGATTTTGCAACAGGCTCGCTTCCCGAAGGTTCCAGAACTTTCGCAAGCAATTAATCGCGTCTTAACATTTGAACGGGGCAAGGCCAGTGCCATATGTTTGGAGCTTAGCTTCAGGGGAGTAACGAGGGGGGCAAGGTGGGCACAATTTCCCGGGCGCTGAATCACTATGGGGGCGCCTAATCATTGCGCAGGGTGCCGAATGACCATGAAGAGCGCCGAAAAGTCCCAACTGTCACAAGCACTTTCTTCAATACAGTACATTTGCTTCCGAAAGGCCTTAGGTTCGAACATGGGGGCGCCAAACTTGTTTCTTGACCCGGGCGTCATTTATCCTCGTTGGCGCCATTTATCCTCGTTACGCCCCTGCTTGGCTTGCAAAAGTAACCAGTGCGAGAGCGTTCAGTGTTGCACGGAGCAACGACGCAGCATTTGTCAATCGGCCATGAAATTATTTCAATTGACGTACGGTTTCAGGGGCAGCTTTCGACCGACAGAGAGTGCGACATGTAACGAACAACTCCATTCTTTCTTTCATTTGTTCAATTTCACGCCCGCTTTGTCTCTAGGCTAGGTCGTTTTCCCTCTAGGCAGTTTTTTTCGCTCATTTTTCGGCCACAAACCGAATTTTTTTCAATTGACCCAAACTATTAAGTCAATTCGGTCATAATGTCCAAAAACGTAGACTAGTGAATACCGTTACGGCGAGTTTTAATACTATTATGGGACAAATGACCGAAATGTCTCAGCGAGAGAGCGTCTGCATGCACACATTAAACAAACATTTGCTCAGTGCAAAATTTTCTCCGAGGGAACACTGCTGTTCAGGATGGTGAGCGACTGGCGAGCGATAGAACGACGAAACCAAGGTTCGCTTCGCAGCATCGATGACAGCTCCTGCGCGTCGCGACGACACAAAGCAGGCGCCCCGTGGCCTGCCACGGGGCAAAGATAACGCAAATAGGAGCGCTCGTCGACACGTGACCGGCGCGGGGCTAAGCGCGTGCGGCGGAACATCAATTGTTCGCGCTCTTTCGGTCGTGTTCGCGCTCTTTCGGTCGTACACAGCCGAACGTTTGACTTACCTTGACCAGCTGCTCGTAGCAAGAGTCGTGGACGACGATGTGACAAGCTGAACATTTTTTTCGCGGACCGGATTTCTATACAAGCAAAGGAACAAGGATGAGGATTTGAAGCAGACGAAAACGTCGCGACTTTAATCGCTAGCGACTCTTTATTCCGTGAAACTGTGCAGGCAAGATGTGTGAAATTTTTCACCCCCAAAACCCTGCAACTTTTGTACCGAACACGGTAATTTTAGGATCGTTACATGACCTTATTCTGTGACGGCGCATCGCGTCACATGCTTAGAAAGCACGCAATCGGGAAGTACTTCGAAAATGCAGCTACGCACAAGCACTAGCAGAGTGAACCTGGTCGAGTGGGAATCTCTGTTGTGCTTGACCGTTGCACTTGCAGACTTTTCGTTCTTTCCGTTGCGTGTTCGCATCTCCCACACGGATCCGCAATAAAATTCCCAAGAGTTGACACTACCTTGGACTAGACCAGTGGTTCTCAATCTTTCAATGGTTCGTGGCCCCCTTCCAAAGACTGTCAACATTTATGACCCCCCGCCCATCAACAGGGTTTTGCAGTATCACGACAGAGCTATTTAGTAAAGGCCTCTGCTCGTGGCCCTCCTTGGGGGCCGAGGGCTCCGGTTGAGAAACCCTGGACAAGATTGACCGCAACTAGACGATTCCGGACCGTCAGCTAGTCAAAGCGCGTTGAGTGCAATTGGCAACTTAAACAGCAAACGCTTGTGTCGCTTGACCTCCAGAAACAATCAACAGTTCCTGAAGATCGCGTTCATACGAGCAAACTTACAGTGCAGGCAGTTTCGCCCACGTAGCACAGGTCCCCGGATGCGTTGCTTGGCGCCCACAAGTGATCGTCGCATAGCGCGTTCTCCTGCAAGGAACGGAAAAGAAACAAGCTAGAGCCGTATTTTAAACATGGCACTCGGGTCAAACTTGGCAGTTAATACGTTTATTCGTGGCTAGTGAGGCAAATAGGTGCCGCGAGGGAGCAAAGGCTGACTCGTGTCTTTGAAGCTATAAAACACGTTAAACACGACTTATGGCAATGACGATGGTTTGGCAAGCGCATGCCTTTAATAACTGTACGCAAATGTGCCTATATTGCATGATCACCATTATCCAGGCTGACTGGGACGTTTCCGGTGTAGAAACGGCTTTTACAACAATTGTAACTTGCTGAATGTTGAAAAAATTTCATTATTAATAAAACAAACACAGGTCCACGCCGAAAAAATGCGTGGGGCAGGTAAGTGACACGAAAAAACACGAAATGTCGCCAGTAACCTTTGTTGGCAGTCTGTACAAGACCTATTCCGTATTTTGTTCGAAAATTGCAGATGTGCTTGTAATAAAAGCACATGAGATTCAGACTTGAAAATTTGTTTATTTTTGGCAAATTTTTCGTTTTTTGTTACACATTAGGCGTGCTTAGCAATTTCGGCGAAAATTTGTTTACAATAATCTCGGGCAATCAGTGACAAACTAACAATCACAAACTATTTAAAACAAAATGATTTTGACTATCTAAACCCTTGTAACCATAGAAAATAACTTGAAGGTAAAAACTGTAATTATTTCAAAAACAAGCACAATCCACCACCCCCTAATTAAACGCTTAGGGTACGCGTAGGGTGAAATACACCTGCCAATTAATGGCAAATTACTAATCACATACTATTTAAAACAAAATGATTTTGGTTATCAAGGCCATATGATCACAGAAAATAAGTTGAAAGTCGAAAAAAGATTTAATTACTTCAAAAACAACTACAACATTCTCCCCTCAAAAAAGCGCTTTGGGTGCGCGTTGTTTTATTGTACATAAGGTACCTCCAGCCAAAATGGCGAAGTTTACGAAAACCCGTGGCAATTGGCGGCAAACCATGGACCACTCCGCATTAGGTAAGTAATTTCCACAAGTAAATCTCTCTGAACAGAATAATAGCAACGTTCAAATGTGCTAAACAACAGAATCTACATAGCCGCTACGCTGTCATTGGAGAAAAGGCGGAATGCACAGAAAATGGTAAGCCGCACTTTCGGAAATACTGTTGGTCTAATTGCATTGACCTGGATGCTGTGCTGTCTTGACGGGCTTGAGTGATCTCTACCTTTGCGGCTAACAACAGATTGGGATTAAGTTGAACATGTCTCGGGGAATGGAAGAAGTGCAAGCCGCTTTCACGCACCGACGCTTTTATCGTTTTCGTAGCTTGTCGAAACCATTGACATGGGGAGAGTGTAGCTTTCTGCAACCCGTATAATGGACAAGGGCTTTGCAGTTCATAGTCCAACATTTTTCCTTTCGTGCAAGCACAGTGCTTAACCCTTTGAAGGCTTTACGAAATGCCAAATCCTTTACCAAAGCCTATTTGAGGAAATGCATCATCTCGTGAAACCACTATTTTTGGGGGTTTTGACAGGAAAAGAGGCTTATCATGTCTGAATAACAACAAAAGAGGCTTATCATGACTCAGGCGGTCGATGCCAAACATAGTTTCGCCAAAAATGTCCAATATTACCTGACAAATGTCGGTTTCGCATGTCCACTGTTTCCTGCATGACATCAGCCGTTTTTCCACACATGAAGTAACGCCGACAAATCAGTCCATGCAACCCACCCACCCACACCCCTTAATCAAAAAACTGCAAAACTTGTGCAGATTTCGATAAAAGTGCTTCAAACAACCCGCTGAAAAAACAGCTATTGAGGGAATGAAGTTACTACGTGCTTTTTAAGTCTTTTAACAATTTAATTGAAAAAACACGTAGTCTGCGTTGCCTAGAGTCACCTGAGCAGAGATCTAACAAAAGAAGCAACCCGTTTCGAAAGCGTCAAGCGCACACTGCCCGTGCGTGTGGTCCAGAGACGGCACGCCAACCTGACCACACGGTCTCGCGACGCTCTGACTTAAGTTTGAGGACTAAGGGTCTCGGGAATAGTTTACCTTCGGCATTCAGCGGTCGGGAAAGCCTTTCATGAAATAAGCGTCTGCCCGTCTAGGTCTATACCTCTGCATGTGAGGTGTCGCTCTCGCCGAGTGCAGGCCCGTAGCCACGGGGGGGAACATTTGGGGACAGTGCGGGGACAGTGCCCCATAAAGTTTGTTGTGCCCCAAAAAATTTTATACATCTCGTATAATAAAAAGAAGAATATTTTCCCCCTAAAAATGTATTGTGACCCCTAAACCTTAAAACCTGGCTACGGGCCTGGCCGAGTATAAGCCGGCGATGACACCGCATAGCGAACGACCACAGCTTCCGGTTTGATTCCCGATCGAACGTGAAGCAGGAATTGGTCGAACACCGCATTGCCAGTAAAAAGAACCGGCACTGTTTTTATGTGAGAAAACATAGTGATTAACAACAACTCGAATAATATTGAAAAAACGTCTGAGGCCAACGCTCGGAGGACGCCTCAGACGCCTTTGACAGACTTTGGGGTCTCCAACGGCCGCTTTAACAGGAAGGAACCTTGCTGCAGTGTACCGAACGTGTTGGAATGATAACCTTTCGATATTTGTGAAGGGCCAAAAAAACACACGTCACGGTGATTGCCCTTGACAGCCATTCACCGACTCGAGCGTTGCCCATGAAGTCCTGACCAGCAACTAAACTATTCCAAGCTGATCACAAACAAGAATGTCTGCATGCGTAATTAATAACAAAATAAAAGAAAAGATTGTGACAGAAAATTAAATCTCATGCTGACTAACTGCGCATCAGGTCGCGGCGGAAGGCCGAAAAACCTGACAGAAAGAGCCCAGCGCCTGGCGCAGGTTAACAGGTGAAGAAGATCACATCAATTGCCCTGCAGGGGTTTGCAGGTGTCGGGTGCTAATCCATAACAAAGAAAACAAGCGTGGGACGAACGCGCGTCTTCCACAGTCACGGACCCCCACTCCCTACCCCGAGACACGAAACCGATGTTCAGCACGAAAAAATGATATTTCGGTGGCAGAGAAAATACACGGAAAGGATTGCTGCGCGGAAAGAAAAACGCGGCGATTCGCACCGGCGAATGGCGTCGGCGATAAAACAAAACATCTCAACTTCGTGACGTGAATCAGGTCGACGAGCCCAGAAGAAGGTCAAGCGCGTCACAGCAGGGCCCTTCACTTTGCGCCCGGGTCTCCCGTGGTGACAAAGTCGCCTCGGAGAAAGGACCCTTTCACGAAGTTGAGATGTAACCCTCCATTGACCCTCCAGGGGCCAGGGGGTAACACACACGCGACAAGGGAAGCGAGCTGGTGCGCACACAGATTTCGACCTGTTTAAGCTGCTGCTGCTGCTGCTATTGACGTACCATGGCAACGAAGTTCGACAGTCACTGTTCAATGCAGCGGTCGATCTCGAAGATCAACATAAGAGTAACGTCTGAAGTAAGTGTCAAGATTCAAGGCCACTCTTTTCAAAAGATGTCTACAACAACTGTCCATGGCCTCAGACAAAGGTCCAAAGCCTGTTTTAGCGCATGGGTGCTGTTTGTTTGCGACCAATGGAAGAGCAGGAAACGTTTGTTTAAGCAGGGATATCCGACTTGGTGGGGTGCAGTAATGGAAATGTACCTGTAGAAGCTAGAGGGAAGTAGTAGGTAGCCTTTATTTCAACGGCAAGCCGCTGCTGACCGACAAGGTTGTTCCTAACAAAACAGTCTGGTCATTTCAAGCGGTTCCAGCTACTGAAAACCACAGCGGAAGTAAAATCAACACAAGATCAAAAACAACAACGAAACGGAAACGGTGATCCGCAAAAGGGTTGTGCCTAGAAGCTTTAACTAAAATAAATATGAGATGTGTTTCAGGCACAAGACAAGCAATTTAGTTAAAAGCATCGAGAGAAAAGCATTTTGGCGTCGACGATGTTTACGTGGCTGCAGTTGAACGTTAAAAATAGACGCTCAAAACAAACCGCGCAATCGCAGCAGGGTTCGGGGGAGGAGAAAAATCGCGTCGAAATCGCGGCAACATTTGCGCAGCGCTGTGAACGCGAGGTCCTCCTCAAAGTTCAAAACACCAATCGCCGGCGGACGGGCGCAAACAAAAACAATCGCCGCGAAAAGAGCCGCCAGCGAGAGCGCACCTACGTAAGCAGCAGACGTGGGTAAGCAAAACAATCGCGATGGCGTCCTGGAAAATATCTAGCAGGCGTTGTATTTTCGCTCACCGTCCAATCGACCTCGCTCTTCTGCGAGCATTTGTGATTGAGCACGGGCGAAGCGCCGCCCAGAGAGTTCGTCACCAGCTCGTTCATGAAGCCGGCTTTTTGTATGGCTTTCCTGTAAAAATAAACAGTGATCGTAATTCCTCCTGCTGCTACTAGGTCTTGCGAGTCATGGACGGATTATATAATCGGCCAAACACAGAAAGTACAGCAAAGTAAGAGGTTTCTCTTTTTTTTAAACGATGCACAAACAAGGAAGTTAAACGAACACACGAACGTCATCTCTCGAGAAACTGCTGAGTGCGTGAAACTGTGTGCAGTGAAGCGTGAAAACTCGCAGTCAGTTTCATTTTCGATATAGAAATGGGAAGCAGAGGTAGGGATGTTCCGTTATTAACAGGGTACTCTGCATCTTGAAGCTGAACCGCAATTAATGATGTAAGCAACAGCGTTTTCATCACTTATTGTTGATTCGATAGATCTATCAGTCTGTTCTCGAAAACGTTCAGTTCCAGACAATTAAAGGCAAGAACTTGCAAGTTATCAACAGTAACCACATTTTTAACTTTACTGCTTGTCAAAGCGGACTAAGCAGTTCGAAATCTTTCTAAATGTCGCATCTCGACTTCAGGTAACAACTGCATAGTCACAGTTAAAATGTTAATGTCTCTGTACTACATATAATACGGCACATCTATAATACTAACGCGCTTAGCTACTTTTTTCATGCGACAAAGCAACTTGCTTGTTCACAATACCCTTAACAGATCACGTAGCGGAGGTAAGCTGCCAGAAAACAACAACAGCGCTACCGACCAAGCACTCCACAGTCGCACGCTACTCAGCCAAGACCACGATACAGCGTTGGACATGGTGCAAAGCTTGTGGCCTCTCGATTGCCCTGTGATGATGTCATCAAACTAAAACTTTGAGGAACCTTTTTATCGCACGAAACCTACGCTTCGCCAGCGTCACGCAGCACGCCCTGCTCCTACGCAATCAGTGCCAAACATTCAACGAAATCGGTAATTGTAAAAAACAAAGTATGATAAAAATGATCGAAACAACAGAGAGACATGGCAAAAATAAGAGGTGAGAAGACTTCGAAGTCAAAAGAACTTTGCTCAAGAACAGCTAGGTTACCACGATCAAGAAACAAACGGAAAGTACGCAGTCACGCACTCAAGGCTCTTTCTGACCAGCACTTCGGTCGGACTGATCCTTCTGCCCTGCGCACGCTTGTGCGTCAAACAATGAACCAGCGTAGACCAGTCGTTCTTGCGTCTCTTCCAGCCCGGCGGTACGAAGCATCCACCGTCGCAGGAGATCGGTGTCATAGGCTCTTCANTGGGTAAGCGGCTTCTGGACGGAGCGATCAATGTCTTGTAGGTGGACGGGAAAGTGACTGCGCTTCGTCGTCGTTCCAGCCTGCTGGTGACCGGAGGCGGCGAAACGAGCTTCTTTTCCATCAACGGGTTGCTGCGGCTGCGCTGGTACGTCACCGACACGTCACCGTGCAGTGACGTACGACGGTGCGTCACCGAGCTTCGTCGACGCGAGTTTGATTGTTCCGCTTGAACAGCTGCCATTGGGTTCTCTCGCGACCCAACGAGAAGCGGTTGTTTCGACATAGAGCAGTTTCGTCGAAAAGTTGTTCAGGTTTAAACAAAAAACAGATTTTATCACAAGATCGGGTTCGGCGCGCCCATCATATAGGAAGCTGCGAGGGTGCTTTTCTCCTTGCTTTTCTTCGCTGTACAACCGCTGGCATTCAGTCGCAACAAACCACACAAAAGGCCATCGACCAGCACGTTGCCGACATTAACAAACGATGTTTCAGACAAGACTATAAATCCAGGAAGGCCTACAGCAGCTGACGAAAAGAAAAAACGCTCAACACGAAGGCACAGCTCACGCAGTGGACGATTCTGTAAGCAACCTATATGAACAAACACGAACGCGAGCAAAGAAACAGTAAAGGCTTATTTTTCGCAGGCAACAGCCTACAACAGGGGTGCACAACACAAAAAACACGCAGAGCCACCGCCGGAAAAGTTTTCCAGAGAGGGTTTAACATTCTGAAATTTGATAAAAACTCCACCGATTTATAATGCTTCATAATTAAATTTGGGGGGTTGGAGATTTGTTTGGGGGGCTAAGCCCCCAATAGCCCTCATGGCGACAGGACTGTAAACACGTACTTTAAGGGGACGTCATGGGTTCGAAAACGGTAGATGGACGATTACACATTTAGGTCGGTGATGCGCGATTCGCTTCTATGTCGAAATAATTTACGTCAGCAAGTTATTCTCAGCTGCTGTCCAGAAACCAGTGACATAGTAACTAAGTTGCGGTGTTGCTGTCTGATTTG
>JGI24021J15306_10012425_pt1 | contig 10575 bp, 7 predicted proteins | sample Ectturendosymbi1_FD_15306 | JGI IMG/M metagenome (IMG submission 15306) | reverse complement strand
AACTTTTACAAACGATGACGTCATGAATTACGTCATAGGGGCCCTCCGGTAAAAATTGCCCCGGGCCCCCCTACCCTTTAATCCGGCTCTGGCTACACCCACGGGAAAGTGGTCCAGATGTCGTCCAAGTACCAGGTTACGTGATTAGATCTCCAGCCTTGCTTAGTCCCGTCTTGGTGCGGAGTCAACCGAACTACCTGAGATTGCTATTGACCGCGATGTATTTCGACTCCTTCTTGGGATACTGCCCCCATGACTCTGCCCAGAAGATAAGGGGTCACAAAAATGAATGAATGAATCAATGAATTACCTCAAAACCCAATAGATGAAGAAATAATTTGAAACTGTTTGTGCACAAGGATATTTCTTTTTATCTCACCACCATCAGTTTTAATCTCTCTTTTAAACGGAGGCCAGGCTATTTTGAAAATTGTAAGGATCTTTGGTTTCAAAGTCAAAAGCAAAACAAACAATATGAAGTTGAAAAATTCAAACATGACCATCAAAATGAAACTCCAAAGCAACAATAATGTAAGTTGTTGTTTGCATTCACAGCATCCACTAGATCTGCGCCGACGACCAGCACCAGAACCACCGTCAGAATGTGGACCTCGAAAGCAACAGTAAACACACTGGAGACAACAAGAACAGTTAATATAGAATCAAAAGCAACGAAGAATCCAGTAACTGCAGCTAAAACTGTTTCTACCTCAAATAAGATTCCTTTTACAAACGCAACATCAAAAACAAGCCATAAAAACGCTAGTACCTCTACTGTTTCTGCATCTACTTTTAGTACGAAACCAGTGCCGAGATCGAGATCTGTCACAGAAAACGGAACATTGACACAAACGTCAGGTACGCATAAGGCTTTTGTTTTATTTCTTCATCGTTTGAGCCAGTTGTTGAAATTCACTGCTTGGCCAAACTAGATCTAGGGACAGGTATTGAGCAACGATTCGATTGTCTCGTCGTCGAGAATCGTCAGGCCATGCGCTCCATAGGGAGTTCGATGGATTGGACATTGAAGAACAACATGGTCAACGGTCTGTACTTCTGCGCCACACTCACAAGCAGCAGAAGGGGCCAGAAACAATTTGTGTAAGCAGGAGAGGAAACATTACACGACGGTGCAAAGGCGGTTAAAGCTGGACCCACACTTGTCTTCTTGGCAGAGACATTCCATAAGGGTGGTTGCCGATATCGGGGATGAAAGTGCGTAGTCTCGTAGTAGACCCTTGCGTGTCCATGAACCCTCGGCTGAGAACAACTGTTCTATATCATAAATGTTTGAATGATTTGGAATGTTTGGTGAGTGTACTGTAGAACTAAAGAAAATTGAAACTTTGGTGCAAAATTGCTGATTAATCTCTTAAAAACAAATTTAAGCTTTTCTCTAAAAACGCGAAATTGCTTTCATTTCAGATATTCTTGGTAAACAGCACATTAACCAAGTAGACAACGTTAAATATCTCGGTACTTTATCGACTTTGATTGAAAATGGAACCCCTATATTAAACATTTAGGCAATACAGTAGCTAACACCAGCAGCTCTATTGCAAGTGCAGCCTTTACAATAGCTCTATTGCAAGTGCAGCCTTTCCTGGATGTCACACTTTTGCGATCAATGTAATTTTCCATCATCTACAGCCATTTACAATATGGCATACGTGTATGCGGAACATGCAATAGAACAACTTGGGATGGCTTAAACCCCGCTTAGGCAACTCGAAACCTGACTGCATGGGTAACAACTGCCAAAATGGCAAATAACATTTTAGGAACGCAGGCTGTTACAGGTGAAACTGAAGTTAACTATGAGTACCCGCGTTGGCTCAGTCACAATGCCAGACTTGTCCATGCAAACATGGCATTGGAGACCAGTCTTTGTACAACAACACAGCTTTTGTCATCACACGCTAGGAACCACTGTCATCTTGGCAGTAACCCCCTCCCTTACTTAAAAATACAAAAATATGCTTATATCGATAGGACCGCTCGACAGAACGCTTCGAAAAAATCAGCTACTGAGGGTGAGGGAATCAGGTTCATAAGTGGGCTTTAAGTTTTTTGAAAAATTAGTTTAAAATTGATAAAGGCACAATTGGCCAACGTCTTTCAAAGCAGGGTTAAGAAAAACAATTAACCGCTACTTTCCTTACAAAAATGAAAATAAATCACCACGTACCCGCAGAAGGAATTTATCATTCATGCCAAACTCGCGAAATTAAAGATGCTTGCAGCTACGAATTAGGAAAATGATATTCTACAAAGAACTTACTGTATATTATATGCAACACAGGAATGTATACAAGTAACGCACCACAAAATTAGCAACCGAAGAAAGCAGAATCGCGTCGTACGAACACCACTATGCAAAAAAATATCCGAACAATGATACTCAAAATACAATGGAGTCAAAATGTGGAATAGCATACCAGACAAAACAAAATATCACAGCTATAAGCGCTTTTGCATTGGTAAAGAAAGGTTTGTATTAAAATTCACACAATCTCACAAATTTCAAACCCACACAATATTGAACCAATGTTAAATCACTGAATAAAAAATCTGTAGATTTTCAAAAAAAGTCATTACATTATCGTTTTCATAATTTNGTCTCAATAAATGTGAAGTGAAATTGTGACAATTATACATGCAAACCTAGTTAAGCATTTTTCTGGTCTTTCCTTGTGCGAATCGTGAATTTTTTTAGAGTAAAAGAAGGTACTGCTGTTGGACTGGCTAAGTCGTGGACCTTACGGTCGTTAGTCCAGTGCTTCTGGGTCCATGGTTTACCCCAGGATGAATGAAATTTTGGCAAGAGTAAATGAAAGAAGAGGAGTGGATGAAGGGTGAATGAAATTTTTGTTGTTACTTTTTTGTATCCTCTGGTAATGGGCATTTGTCTTGTTTTTTAACCCAACAAATATCAGCAATTGTGTCTAAAATGGCGAACTTCCAGTGTTGTAACTTTACGTCTGCAGCAGTCAGCAACTCATCACTTCATAAAAAACATACTGTGGTGCAATTATAACCGCACCATAGTGCGGTTTTTACATAATAAGATAGATTTTACCGAGAGATGCCATGATTTATTCACTCGATTGTTGGAATCCCTGCTGTGCTCTGCATGAGTGCAGGGGCGTAGTAAGGGGGGACAAAGGAAGCACAATGCACCGGGCGCGGAATCACCGGGAGGGCGCCAAAAAGTCCCAACAATGTCGCAAGTACTTTTCTTCAATGCAGCACATTTGCTTCCGAAACACTTTAGGTTCAAACATGGGGCCGCCAAACTTGTTTCTTGCCCCGGGCGCCATCTAACCTCGGTACGCCCTGGCATAAGTGTCGTGTACTCCTGTGCGAGGGGTTATTTGCTGGAATCGCAGTACTTTCAAAAGTTTTATTCTCAATCTCGAGTGAAAACGAGACACCCGAAGATTCACAAGAGTAGCCTATCTAAAGTGCAAACCTTACCAGTCGACGTACAGGAGTAGCCTATTTGTGATATTTCTTTGCTACCAGTTTGTTACTGATTCCAACATCTAATAGATGTTTATATCTTAAGTAATATTTGCAGAAAGGCTGAGAAATGCGTCCAAAAGCGTTTTGTTTTGATGAAAATAAATGCACATTTATAAAATCGATCAGGACACGTCAGCTTCACAGGTTCAAGAAATAGGTTTAAAAGAGAAGGTTAACGTCAAGAATAAGTCGCCTTCAAAGATTACAAAGGCATAAGTGGGATGATGATTATATTAAGCATTGGTTTTTACCTCCCAAAAGTGAAGAATCGAGCCGTCTGCTCAATGCATGTTTTGCAATTTTAAATAAAGCGATCAGTGTTTGGATCCTTCAAAACTGCGAAGTCAATTACAAAAACAATCATAGCATTCTTCAGAGCAAGTCCACGAGCTTTTTCAAACAACAGGACGAATATTTGTGCAAAGAGTAAAATTCCCTCTATTTGTCAATCGTGTTGACTCTGCTAATAAAAAGCTTCTTCTCCGTTCCTGTTTTCCAATGGGGTGTGTGTTGATGAAACGAAATGAAACATTTTGCAAAGCTGGATCTGTGACCAAACCTTGCTTGAAGATCGTCGCCAAGTTTTGCATGGCGGAAAAGCATGCTGCAGATAAAGTAGAGCAAATACCACTGTCTAACAATGAACATTCGATGTACAGTATTGTGATATTATTGTCTTACCGTCCATACATTCACAATGCATAAGGTGAATGGGAATGCAGAAATTGATGGCAGGGGTGAACGAAACCGAAAAAAAGTTAAGAAGTACTGGTTCATAAAGTACCAATGTATTCACTAACAGTAGTGATTACCAGATAAAAAATTTTGCCTTGTCTTTTCAAAATGAACTGCAAACTGAAATCCCTACAGGTTTTCATCAAACGATGTACATCTGAAGCAGTGTTTCTTAAAAATTTGGGGATTCACGGATCGCTAGTACATTCTAATAAAGGTTATGGACCCCTTAAGAAGAAACGTTGCAATAAATGTTTGAAATTAGGTCTTATTCATTGTCGTGGTAATCGAAATATCCGTAAAGCCTGTTAACTCTTTGGAAATGTCAGAGAAAAGCCAATCAACGCTTTAAATCACATTCCTAGACCCCTTAAATCACCGTCATGGACTCGTTAGTTGGTGTTCATGCCAGAGGCGTAACGACGTTAGATGGTGCCCGGGGCAGGAAGCAAGTTTGGCTCTCCCATGTTCGAACCAGAGGTCTTTCAGAAGAAAATGAACTGCATCGAAAAAGTACTTGTGGCATTGTTAGGATTTCTCGGCGCCGCCCACAGACATTCGGCGCCTGGAAAATTGCACCCCCTCTTGCCCCCCCTCGTTACCCCCCTGGTTCATGGACCTCAGGTTAACAANNGTGATCTGACNAACTTACCCTTCAGCTTCAAAGAAAAATCGAATGCCGAATTTACCAACTGATTGATTTGCGACGGAAAATTTAAAATTCTTTGCTGTATACCAAACTTTCCAATCAACTTAACAATCTTGTCACAGAAAGGTGGAGCAAGCTCGTCACAAAACGGAGAAAAAATTAAAACATCCAGCCAGGACATTGTCAGCCATTTGTTTGAGCACGTTTAATGCAACTCTGCAAAAATGTGGAGAATACTGAAGTAAAATGTGTTTTTTTGTGACCGGCGGGAGCTGTCTACGGGTTTTCAATGGCAACGAAATTTTCAAAACCACATAGCCATCATGGGCGTAGGAAGAGTTTTCCGAGGGCTTGGAGCATCAGTGGATTTTTTCCAGGGTGTGGCCAAAAGAATTTTATCCACGGGGGATCCGCAGAGGTGAACTTTCATTTTACCCACTCGGAACTACGAGAAAAGCATTTTTCTACTAAAAAACTTATTAGAAAAATATCAAAATCCAGGGGCCCTGCCTCCCCCCTCTTCCGACGCTCATGGTTGCTATCTATCACTGTTGCTGCAGCTTGTCACAGGCTGAATTGTGGTTCAATCAGGGACATCATTTCCGACAAGAAATTCATCCACTCACCTTTATGTTGCAAAACTTCGATGCAGTCATACTGAGGGCATGGACTGCAGGCGCAACAGTCTTAAACCTGTTGGGCGGATTTTTATTTCTCCGGGGGGGTGAACAGCGGTCAAATGTCATTTCACCAACTGCGAAACTAAAAGAAAAACAGAAAACGTTATTCTACAAAAGAGAAAAATATCAAATTTCAAAACCGGGAGGGGGCCTATTCACCCTTCCGACGATCATGGTTGCACTCCCATTTTCACTACGGCTTGTCCTTTCCAACTTGCCATCAGTCGTTTAGAAATAAACTTGTAACATAAACAGACCAATTTGAACGGCCCAGCATGCTGGGAATTATTCCAGCGACTGCGTTTGTGTTCACCTGGGTAAGGTTGGACAGTTCTCTCGCGGGAAAGAAATAACGGAGCCGTTTTATTACGAATGAATAGCGCTGTTGATAATATTCGATAAAAAGGCTGTGTAAAAGTCCACAAGTATATCCTGAAGTTTAACAAAGAATAAGACATTTGTTTAGTTTAGAGAATCTTTAATCTCTATTTATACTTCGATAAGCACCACAAAGGGGTGAATTTATATTAAACGGGTGCTATTCAACGGACTGCCACAGACGTTTGGGGGCAGTTGTCTCAAATTGGCCAATGAGATCCGTCACTGCTAAGAGAAATTTCAGATAGTTCTGATGAATCCACACCAAGACAGAAGATGAAGTCACGCTACTTGGTCCTTGGTCGACCTGTGTGGGCCGCTGATGCCTTGTGTTTTTGTACCCTTGTATTCTTTGGCTGCCCTTGTGATATGGACCATCTGTCTGAGCCAATAACGTAAATAAAAACAAAATAAAATAACGTAGCCTACTATTCGCAACACCGTGTACTCCAGAAAATTTTGCTTCATTCAGAACCGACTTATGGATTGTCCCAGCTGGTGAAATGTCATCAACAGAACATACAGTATACGACGCATTTATAGCAAACAAATTGAAGTAAAAGCTAAGCGTGATCCAATAAAGGAATGAGTGATTAAACTTTGTTCACGTTTTTCCGTGCAGGAAAATCTTCACGGGCTGCTGCTGAACAAGCTGTAACACCTGAAGCGGTTGCTGGTGCTGTGATTGCAGCCAGTATGTTCATCACCGTCGTCGCTATGGTGTCTGCATCAGTGCAGTAAGTGAAGATGTACAGTATTATCGGCAATTGTTTAACACGTTTATATTAAAACCACCATGTCAAGTTGTGTGGTTGCTGTTATGGCATCAGTTCCGCGTTATGAAATGTCATAAAATTTCTTTCGAAGGGAGTGAACTTAATAAAAATGCAAGCCTTCGATTTACTAAGATCAGCATTGTTTGAAGCAGCAACTGAGTCGATTCAGTTTTTCCCAAATGAACTGCTAGTGGTGAAGTCGATTCAGTTTTTCCCAAATGAACTGCTAGTGGTCCTTTTGTAAAGCAGAAAGAAGTGTCATCATACAAGTTTTACACTGAAAACTTGGCTAGGTATTACTAAAAAGATCTATCTTTTAAATAAAGACTTCTGGTAGTGTATTCAAAAATATATTTGGCTCTAGTCAAATGTGAATCCGAAAAGATTATCTGAATTGGACCAAATTTTATTACCATAAAAATGTTTCGAAGAATCTTCTTACATTGTCTTGAACACAACTAGATTCTTTCAAACTTGAAGAGTGCATACAATTTTATGAATAAAACAGATACATGACAAAGTGATCCTGCAACGTTGTTAAGACCGACTGCCTATAGCAGGTGTTCCCAACGTTTCTCTTGCTATTGTATCCCTTCAGTATTTTAACAGATGAACATGTACCCATAAAATTTCTTAAGACAAAAAAGGCTGAGTAAAATAACACAATCCACTGAATTTTTAACAAACATTTCATATTTCAGAATATTTGGAAATAAATAATATATAAATATAGTTTTCCTTTCTATTGCTAACATTAAATGTACCCCTTCAGATAGGAAAATATACCCCTAGGGGTACACGTTGCCCAGGTAGGGAACACCTGGCCTATAGCATGAATCGCAATGTCTACCAATCTGTTACTGGAAAGTAACCAGCACGAATTCATGCAACGTGATAGACGCTGTTAACCATTTGTCCTGGTTCTTGCAATATAGTAGATTGGAGTAGTTTGACAAGATTATTTTTATTTTTTACCAAACCCCATTTCAGTTGTTTTCAGATACTAGTTGCAGCTTCTCACCCTATAGGCGAACCTGCAATATCTTTGATTTCTTGAAACAGGAAGTTAAGCTTCACGAAACAGAACATTAACTCATAATATCTAAAATAGTTGGATGCACGATATTTCGAACATCAGCAACTGTAAATGTTGTATAAATGTTCAAGATATTGTTGTATTTGGAATTTGATACGAGGTTTATGAATAGCACGAAGCACCAAAGATTTCAACGTTCAGACAAGTGCAGTGAACTTGCTCAGTTACTTTTTGCGTTGTCGAAGCGTGTGCAAGATTTTCATTTCCACGAGTAAAAAGTATATATTTGTTTACAGGTGAGATCATTCCGACCTGTAGCTTACCATCAGAAAGTAAAGCTTTTGACGAGGTCTACCGAAATAGAAAGACCGAATGCTACTGAAGCTTTGGTGGCACAAGTCATGAATGAAATGAAATTGCGTGCTAAGTTTCTGGTTATTATATCGTGTTCAAAGGCACGGCGAATAAAGAAAATTCAAGCCTTGGTGATTTCACTGCGATCAGGCATGTATTGTGTTAAGAGATGTGCTTTTAGAAGACGAGGCATCTTAGTCGATCAATTGCAGAACAGGTTTAGATGATTTTGCGTGATCTGGGAACATATGTGGAAGAATTGCTACTAGTAAAACTAATTTTGTCAACCCGTACTCTACTGCAGCGCGGTATCGGACTACAAGCTTTTTGTACAGTTTTTTGACAACACAAACGCATATGATGAGAGGTCAAACAATTGAGGCACAAACTACGTGATTATCACCGCACTTGGCAAAGACATTTTTNGCAAAAACACTTATTACCGGTGCTCAACACCCGTTTTTCCCGAATNCTTGCGGTCATCTTGCTTCATGCAAAAATTAAAAATTTTCCGAAAACACATCATTTCAAAAANATCCCTTGATCGGCTTTCTAGGGTATCTGTAGACAAAATGATGGTTCAAAAAACAAAAAGTGGTAAATATTGCACTAACACAAACGCTAGCCTTGGGTATATTACACCCTTATTACATATGGCCATCACTCGCCAGGAGATTAAGCTAGAGAGCTGTTCATACGCTCTATAGATAGGAAACGTCATGTAGTTTAGAATTAAAAAAAACTATCTGTGTGGGTTGTCGGCTATTTTGGCGATATTTACACAACCACAGGATATTTTGAGATGTTTTTGACAAGTCTGTGAAAACATGTGATGACGTCAACATCCCGTGGGAGTTGAACAATCGAGCCGATTTCGTGGCTTAAAATCTTATTGAATTTCATTGGATTCTAGGCTATAATGCAAGTCTTCAGAGGGTTTGATTGACTTTGTAGCATTGCTGGTTGAAAAATTATGGCAAAAATTACTGAATACCAATTAGGGAAATCCCCCAAATCCCCTAGGAAATTCCTGATATGCTTAGAATTCTTTTGGCTCTAAGACTCGTATTATAGCCTAGAATCCAATAAAACTTTGAGCCACTATAACGGCTCATCGGATCGGCGATGACGTCACAAAAAGATAGGAAAAACCTACCCCAGTCATGGCGTCATCAACCAAAAACCTCAAGTCCAAAACTAACATTTTTTTCCATTCTAAAATACTGGACTTCACGAGTTTTTACAGGGTTTGAACAGCTCTAGCAGAATCTGCTGCCGAGTAATGGCTGGCCAAAGTTTGTCTTGAAATGGCTAATTTTACCTTTTGTGAACTTCTTGATTTTTGTCAAAAACAGGGTTTTTGAGCCATAATTCTGTCTCCAAATATGCTAACAAGTGAATCAAGGGCTCTAAAGACACGGATCACGGTCTAGTTTCCAAAAAAACTTTGAGCTAAAAAATGGCTCATTGGGTTGGCGCCCAGGGCCAGAAAAAGTTGGACAAAAATTCAAAAACACCCCCACTTGTGACATCTCCCCAGAGAACTCTGAACTCGAATCAAATATTGTTTTTTCAACCAAAACTAAGACTTTCCGAATCCTTGGAGGGTTTGAACAGCTCTCTAGCTCTAACGGCTGGAAAATTATGGCCAAAAAAGTGCCGGCCACTATAGTAGCTGGCGCGGGCGTTAAAGGAGCTATTGGGACATAATAGTGAAGTCACAGCAGTGACCCACACATGCGAATCATATCGCAATTTATTTGCACATGAACACTTGTTTCGTGCCTGACACTTCTTCAGTCCTGCGCAATCGATGAAAAAGGCTACAAGCGAATGTTGACATTGAAACAATTTTAGGAGATCTACGTATTGATGGTAAGAACAATTCGTAAGAGTAAATTAATTAAGCCAAATAAGAACCCCTCCATCAGACCTGCTACAGTATTGTGAACTCCGATGTCCGATCGCGACGGCAATTTGAGTTGAAGCAACGGCGATAGGAGGCTTGATTAATTTACTCTTGTGAATTGTTCTTAGCATCAGTACATAATTTTTCTGAAATTATTTCAATGTCCACATTCGCTAATAACCTTTTTACTGGCTGCGCACAGGCGCGTAGCCAGAAATTTTGATAAGGGAGGACAAACAAGAAACAAGTCTCAATATAATGCCCCTTGTTTTTAAAGCATCATCCATGAAATGTGCCTTTTTGTGGCACTTCTTTTTCTGAATAATTCTGTTCAGATCTAATCCTGAAAATAGAAAGTCTGCATTGATTGAATCGGCAAGTTTTTAAAGTTTGTTTTTAGTAAATTTCCAAGTTTTTACTTGGAATGAAAGCCACCATTTGCGCGTAAAACTTTCTTGCGAAAGCGTTTGCGATAATCTCAATGCTATGAGTGCAAGATCTGCAGTACCCTCTTTTCAGCCAATATTGCAGTC
>JGI24021J15306_10012424_pt1 | contig 10575 bp, 5 predicted proteins | sample Ectturendosymbi1_FD_15306 | JGI IMG/M metagenome (IMG submission 15306) | reverse complement strand
ACAACAGTGACGTAACAATAGCAGCCTTTTCACAACTTTCCTCTCATCTTAATTATAAACTCTTTGTCCAGACTCCAAGCCAAGCAAGGGTAATTTTTGAACATGAATTTTATTTTTTTTATATTATTATAAATAGATGTTTTAATATTTTTGTTGGATTTTCAAGGGTCAATGAGAGCCGCAAGAAGGCTAGCTGGGAGCCGCATGCAGCTCTAGGAGCCGCGGTTGGGAATCACTGATCTAAGTGATAGTGCACTAAAATCACTTTGCTTCAGTTTTGTTTGTGGTCATCTGCAATTTGCTATTGGTGCTTGGGGTGTTGTTGGCATAACAACCTTAAACCAATTAAATGCATTGAACAACAAGATAATTAGAGCAATAACATACAGCTCTTTTAAGACAAAGATAACACCACTATATAAAAAGCTTAACCTTCTTAAGCTGGATGACATTTATAGCTTTGAATTAGGTAAAATCATGCACAAATTTCACTCCGGCAACCTTCCTGACAATTTCAACTGCCGTTTCACCCCTGTAAATCAAGTATTCTATCATGCAAGACGGCGTGCAACCAGGTGCATATTTTTGGCAAATGGCCCACACCAAATATGGAAAAAGGTCTCTGAAGCATCTAGGTCTAGGCCCTAAGATCTGGGACAATATTGATCCCTCTCTACATGATAGCTCCCCGCTCACATTTAAAAAATAGTACGACATGACATATAGTGTGGTGCTGAAACATGGAGTTCTCTCTGTCAACTCTAACCCACATTATCTTAACTGTAGTCCACTTCTTTTTCAAATTGCACATTCCCCATTGAACATATATTCCCTTCTCCCATAGCCACCTTTATCCCATACTTTTCTTAACTCTGTACATACTCCCATTCTTTACAGTTTACATATCTAGGTTGTGTTTGTTTGCTTAGGTTTTGATTTTTTTGTCTTTTGTTTGCATATATATTTATGATTTGGTTTTCTTGTTTTTGTGTGTGTATTTGTGATTTGGTTTTCTGGTTGCTGCTGTGTTCTTTTGTTATGCAGGAACAGCACATTGTTTCCCACAGACCACTTCTGGTGAACAAGGAAATTCGAGCACTACATATCTGCAGATTTGATTCCAAGAGTTACAACTATCATCTACATGCAAAAAAATGCTGCAAAAAAATTGTAGAGCTTGCTAGATGCGAAAGGGTAACAACAACCCAGGCAGAGTTTCATTTTAGCTGGGTTTAATTTCTCTGCCATGCCCAGATCCTTGAACCCCACCACTGAGAGACCGGTTGCGACCAGCACTCCCTACGCAACTGTGTTGATCATCCAGCACAGGGGTTCCCAACCTGGGATACATGTACCCCTAGGGCAGGGGTTCCCAACCTTTTTTGTTGCTCGTACCCCTTTGTCAGGTCAGAGCATTCTTAGTGCCCCCCAAAAAATTTTGAGATATACATTGCTCTATAAGAGATATATATAAGCTGCTCTGTGACCCAAGGATCTTCGTACCCCTTGATGTTCAATCTCGTACCTCTTGAGGGTACGAGTACCCCCAGTTGGGAACCCCTGCCCTAGGGGTACATTTGCTTATCTGAAGGGGTACATTTAAGGTTAGCAATAGAAAGGAAAAATGTATATATTATTTATTTCCAAATATTCTAACACATAAAAGTTCTATTAAAAATTCAGTGGATTTATTATTTTACTCAGCCTTTTTAGTTTTTGTCATAGAAAATTTTAGGGGTACTTGCTCATCTGTAAAAATTCTACAGGGGTAGATTGTCAGACAAAGGTTGGGAACCCCTGTTCTAGCAGCTCTTTCCCACGAATATGCAACACCACGAGTTTAAACTGGACAGTAACAAAGATAAATCAACTGCTACGGGGCATCGACTCAATAACCTTCCAGTTCCTTCAATACCCTGGCATTTATGCACTAATTTGTGTTATTCTTGCCGAAAATTAATTATCGCCAAATCAAATCAACTCAACTCCACTCTTCTTTATATGAAATTATGTTCAAAATCACAAGCATCGTGTGAATCTTAAATACAATTTCGTTTTCACTTCCATGTGCAGATTGATAAAAAATTCGAATAAAACACATTCTAACCATAAATATAACAGTATCAATGCATGTTTATTCTGTTTACTGTGCACCTTTCCCAATGACCACATCAGTGCACCATATACTCGCAGTAGCTGCTGTGAACTGATTTGATCAGCTTTGTTCAAGACAACACGAATTTTGGAATCAAACATCTTTATGGAACTCAGTGCATCAGAAAACTCATCAGATATATCAAGTTTGTTAGCATCAAACAAGAGAATGATACAATCGGCTCTCTCTGCCAAACATGCCAGTGTCTGCAACGGCAACCATATGCTTAGTTAAACAAAGAACCATGAACTGATATCTAATTATTAGAGCTTTAAATTCAACCAATTAAAAGTTTTAACAACTTGTGAACTAAAACATAACACTACAGCTTTTACATCTTCCAGAAGACAATAAAAAATTGCTGTCTAAACAAATGCAACAGTGAAGTAAATCAGTTGATGAAATGAGATTCAACAGAAATGATATGTATATGTATATTTGGCAGTTATGACTGGAAACTGCTTCAGCAGTGGCAAGCCTTGGACTAATGAAAGCTAAGGACAACTCAGTATAACAAAAGCAGTAAGTTTGGAAAATAATCCACAAATACAACTAAAATTGCTGACCTACCTTAGAAAAACTGTAGCCTCTGTTAAGCTTTTGTTTTTCACCAGATAAAATCCCAGGTGTGTCAATGATAGTGACACTTCGTAATACTTCATGTTTTAGCATGGAACATTGCAACCGAGACAAGAACACATTGCCAATTGAAGACAAGGCAGTGAAAGGCTTGGTAGAATCTGCAACAACTACATCACCTGGTATTATTCCTTCTTCAAATTCACCTGTTCTCAAGTCTGCATCTGCATGCATAATAGCAGTGAAACAATCAGTTGTTGGTTCGGGGCCAATTCTCATTCCAGGATATCCTCTGTCAAGTAGATATTTGATAAATGATGTTTTTCCCACAGAGTACTGACCAACAACTAGTAGCAATGGCTTTGAATCAAAATCCCCATCTTGAAGTGGAGGAGAATGAAGATCATGAAATTGATATGCTTCTTCCAATGGTTTAAGTTTTTTTGTGTATAGGTATTTCAATCCTGAAGAAACACTTTCAAAGACTTCTGGGTTATAACTCTCCAGTGCATCTTTTTTCTTCCATAATTTTTTAATTGTTTTGATGCAAAACATCACAGAAATACCCTACATCTACTTTTCAGGTAAATAACTTTAGTAAAACAGTCTTTCTTAAAAACAGAAATACACAAAATGATAAGAATTTGTACATCATACAACTTTTTTAAAAATGCATTCCTACTGACAAATTGTTTACAATTGAAGTGTTCAACTTGCATACAACTATGGACTAGAACCAGCACAAGGCAATACCTTGTAGTTAAAATACTGTGACTATCACCAACATAGTAGCCCAAACCCAACATAATGCTTGTCATTATATTGGGCTATGAGCACAATGACATAATAAAAGAAACCATTTTCTACATTTACAAAATTGTGTAGTACATCAAACGTTGTAAAACACTAGTAATTCCAACATATGCACTCAGTCACAATAAACTCACACAAGGAAACTATGTATGCAAATTGTCACAAAGTAGTCCATCGACCATGTACTTTCATTTACATTAGCAAAAGAACTCAAAAACAGTAATGATTCCTAATGTTTGGATTTGTCAGAAATCTAAAGTATGTCTAAACCAGTGGTCCTTGAAGTTTTAATCCTTATTATTATATGTCAAATTTTAATCAATCAGGATCAGTGTTCCCTCTAAGATTTTTGTAAGTCAGCTGGTGTCTAAAAAGTGCTGTCAAGATAAAAAAAAACTTAGGCGCCCTTTGTAAATTTTCCTAAAATGCGTCCATTTTTACCGAAAAACGTTTCATTAACCATTTTTCATGAATGACCAAGAAAAATAAGAAATGGTCTTCACTTTTTCCAACATGTACACACGCAACATTTTCTGATAAACAAACGAAAAAAACAGTCATCACAAAGGCAATAAATGAAATCAGCTGTATGCAAACTTCCTAGCCAAATGTGAACCTTTTCTCTCAGATGGTGGTTGCCCTCATACAGTCCTGAATGACTGTTCTTGTCTTTGTTGTACGTTGCTTACTGTTGCACTAAACCAGTTGTTTTCAACTTTTTGTACCGCAACCCATTACAGCAACCCACTCTAACCCAACAACCCCCATTTAAAACTTGAATAAAGCAAATGTAATACAGCTCTGTACATAAAATATCTACCATTGGCCCATCCGAAAATGGTTCACAACTCCCAGGTTGAAAATCACTGCACTAAACAAACAATACAATTGAATCAGGCTGATGATCTGACGATACTGCACAATTTCTTTGTTTAAACTTAGTCAAAACGTAGCAACTCTGAAATCAAAACAAGAAGCTTCGGTCAGGCCGATTCAGTCTGAGCCGTTTCGATCACGGGACTTTTCGGTATTGGTTGTTTTGGTCTCGAGATATTTAGATCAGACGATAAAATCTTACATGCTAACGTTTTATTGCAAAAGTACTTGAATCAACGAAAACTTTTATCTAAAAAAATTGCAATCATAATCCAACAGTTAATCAGCATCAACACATGACTTTCATGTTAAGTTTACTGCAAACATACTTAAATCAATTTGTTATAACACCGACTAACGTTAAATTTCACCTGTCAGACTGTTTTGTCACTTCGCTACAACATCAGTTTGTATAACACCAGCTAGCGTGACATTTCATCTGACTATATAATATAAGCATTTATTTTGAATAAACAAATCTTATTGGTTGTTTATGTACAGAAATGTCATGACCAAAATGTTTCCAGATTGAAAAGTCACGTACCCCTCAGAAATATTGACAAATTATTCAACCCAAACTTGGAACCCTGTCAGGTGCTGTACCATTCCGGGTCAAAATGGATCTGACAATACTGATGGTTAAGGGGTCATTCCACTCTTCCCTAACCAAATCTACCAACTGCACCGTGGGCCCATGATCGGCTGCAATGCACGGCACTGAAACAATTAAAGTTAATTTGAAACAAAAAAGATTTGGCACAAATCACTATGTCAATCACGGAATCGACATGGCACTAGAGGTACACAGACTCATCTGAAACTAAGTCATCATAAATCATATGTAATAAAAAAAATGAAATATAATGTTCTTCTGAATCAAAATCTTCGTTTGTGGCTGACATGCGTTTGAAGTCCAATGTGCAACGGTTCTTGGAAGAAACCCAATGTTTATAGGAAAGCTGCGTGTTGTTTATATCTTTTCTTTGGCCAGAACCTTTTCTGCAAAACTTGCAGGCAAAGAACTTCAAAAATGCGTCTGAGCTTCATGGCAAACAGCTTCGGTTTTGGACGCATAAATTGTGAAAATACGCCCGGATCTTTTTATTTCTTTGTAAAGCAAAAACTACCAAAATATGTCTGAACTTCACGGCCAACAGCTTCATTTTTGGACGCAAAAATTGTGAATATGCGCCCAGAACCTTTTCTGCAAAATTTGCAGGCAATGAACTTCCAAAATGCGTCTGAACTCCATGGCAAACAGCCGTGATAATGTACACAGAAGTTTTTTATAAACCTCGCAAGGTGAAAACTTCTGAAATGCGCCTGAACTTCGCAGGAATCAACTTCATTTTTGGATGCATAAATCGTGAAAATGTGCCCAGAAATTTTACTGTAAACCTTGCAGGCTGAGAACTTCTAACATGCGTCTGAACTTCACAGCAAACAGCTTTGTTTTTGGATGAATAAATCGTGATAATGCGCCCAGAACCTTTTCTGCAAAACTGGCAGGCAATCAACTTCCAAAATGCGTCTGAACTTCACTGCAAACAACTTCGTTTTCAGACACATAAGTCGTGATAATGCGCCCATAAACTTTTTATAAATCTCGCAATGTGAAAACTTTCGAAATGCGTCTGAACTTCGTAGGAAACAACTTAATTTTTGGGGGCACAAATCGTGAAAATGCGCCCAGAAATTTTTCTGTAAACCTTGGAAGCTGAGAACTTCTAAAATGCGTCTGAACTTCACAGCAAACAGCTTTGTTTTTGGACGCATAAATCGTGATAATGCACCCAGATCTTTTTATATTCCTCGCAAAGCAAAAACTTCCAAATCGTGTCTGAACTTCGCAGTAAACAGCTTCATTTTTGGACGCAAAAATCGTGAATATGCGCCCAGAACCTTTTCTGCAAAACTTTCAGGCAATGAACTTCCAAAATGTGTCTGAACTTCACTGCAAACAACTTTGTTTTCGGACACATAAATCATGATAATGCGCCCAGAAATTTTTTTTTGAACATTACAAGCAGAGAACTTTCAAATTGCGTCCGAACTTCACAGCAAACAGCTCCGTTTTTGGACGTAAAAATCATGATAATGCGCCAAGAACTTTCTTCATAAACCACATAAGGCGAGAACTTCCGAAATGCGCCTGAACTCAACAACAAACAGCTTCATTTTTGGATGCACAATTCGAGATAATGCTCCCACAACTTTTTTTATAAAGCTTGCATGGAGAAAACGTCCAAAAACCATCTGAACTTCACGGCAAACGGCTTCTTTCGTGGACGCAACAATAGTGATAATGCACCCAGAACTTTTGTTATATACTTCACAAGGTGCAAACTTCCAAAATGCGTCTGAACGCTGCAGGAAACAACTTCATTTTTGGACGCATAAATTATGAAAATGCGGCCAAAACTTTCTTCATAAACCTCATCAGGCAAATACTTCCAAAATGTATCTGAACTTAACAGCCAACAGCTTCATTTTTGGACACATCAATCGTGAAATTGCACCCAGAACTTTTTTTACTGCACAGTTGCAAACAGAGAATTTCTAAACTGTGCCTGAACTGTTTTTCACCGCTCACTGCTGTATATCCATGCTGTGACCTGAGAACGGCTTTAATCGTGAAAATATGTAGCGCACATTTTTGAAAAATAAAAGAAATTTTGTTTTGTGAAAGTTTCTCCTACGGAAAAAATTGCATCCAAATTTGCGAGTGCTGACTTTCAAAATTTTTGTCAGCTGGTGTCCAAACAAAGTGCCGAAACTGCTGTTTTTTTTGGCTTAGAGGGAACACTGATCAAGATACCCCTTTCCAACAGTTTAATAACAAGAAATAAAACACAGCTGGTAAAGAAATAGCAAGGAAAACGGTCAATACAATAGCTGCATCACATCCATCATCACCAGTCTTCATGTGGCCACACTGTTGCTAGATTGCTAGAATGAGTGTAATGATGGAGTGATAATACATAGTTGAATATACCCCCCAACATCTAATCTCAATTAGAGATAGACTGATATATATAGTGAGCCGATATTTAGGTTTTACTGATATATCAGTATCAGCCAAAACAGCCAATTTCATCAGCCTCAGTAGGTGTTGACAAAAACGCTGCTATGTTCCTCACGAATCCAGACAACTTGGGCAAGAAAGCACAATGAACCAAGTCAAGACAGTTTTCTTGTAGGAACACCAACAGGTGCATTTTAATAAACAAGCAGATAAGATGAACCATGAAGCACACGACGGCTGTCACATCTGAACCAAAAGCATCATAATTAATCAGGGTTGAGAAAAACCCGTTTTTTTCAAAAAAAACAACCCACCTAAACTTTTTCGTTTTAAAAAAACAGGTTTTTTGGGTTTTTTAAAAAGAAACAAGATTTTGTTCTTTTTTTGAAGAAAACAGTAAAACCCCATTCTGAATTGTTGTTATTCCATCATGCAATATCACTATTTTCAGAATTACACAATAATTATACCTATTATGGCATTCAAAACTGAGGGTAAAGAAATGTACTCCATCTTTGTTTTCGCAAGTGTGTAGTCGGTCAGTTCACTCCCAAGTAGTAAAGCTTGGCAAGCATGCGCACAACAAACAGAGAAAATCACTCCCACACAAACTCTGCAGTTTCATGTCAAGTTTATGTGCATGCCCTGCTAGTTCAGCATCTAGAGAGTGTATTTTTTCAATATATGATTTGGTATGGTCCAAAATCATAAAAAGTTTAGATGTAGAGAAGGCAGAAAAATTGGTGAAAATATAACAATTGTGCAGAGCTGAAGAAGATAACTATTGTAATTTATTCAAACTGTTCGATTTATTCTTTTCTTTTTTTCAAGTCCTTTAAATTTTGTTGTTGTTCGTTTTGTTTGATTTAAAAAATTATACTTAACTGCACAAGTGTTCTGGTTGTTTTATTTTTTACTTCTTAGTAGATTTTTCAAAGGAAAAGTAAAGAGTGGGTTTTTTAGTAGGTTTCATTAGGTTTTTTTCAGTGGGCTTTTTTAAAAAAACAGATGGTTTTTCTTGGGTTGGGTTTTTTTACAACAACCCTGTCATTAGTCAGATTAATTAAATAGCAAAATATTGAAAATGCTGCAATTTGAAAAATTTTAGCTCAAAAATCATGATTTTTATAATTTTTAAAAAAGGTAACGCATAGAATACATTACATTTTCCATAATGAAGCTGAAAACAAGATTAAAAATTTTGGAAATGTCAGCTATTAGTATTAGCTATCGGTATTGGCCCCAGAAAAGCCATATCAGTCGATCTCTAATCTGTTAATATCCCCAGGGATATTGAGGCAATACTTTATGGAACTCCTTGTTTAAACAATACAATATACATGAAATCAGTTAATTGCATACTTATTAAATGCATGTATCATTTTTAATCAGGTGTGTAATAGCTGTTTTCAATCACATTGTAAAAGTTGTAAGAAGTAAACAATGGTAAAACATGTTGTAAAGATCATTTGATTTGGTCATCCACAATTTCAGAATGTGAAATGCCATTAACTGCAATGAAAGCACCTCTCTAAAAATAGTTCTCTTCTTTAAATATAGATGGCAATAATGTTGTACTTTTATTGTACATTTGTTGTACTTACATTGAAACATGATCAAAGTGTCATTGAAATTGATTTTTAGGGCCTAATCTACTGATGCAACATGTTAATAAATTTAAATAATTTCATACAAATCTTAACATATAGTAGCTGATAATTCTTTATTTTGAAATAGGACCATTACACGTGTAATCTGTTACTAATAATTTTCATGAATATTTGCTGATATTCTCTGAAATAGTATGAAGCATTAGCCTATTTAAACTACCTGAAAAGATAACCATGCATAACCTAAGAAAATATCATGTAAATACTTTGTTTAAAATCACGTTACTACTAAATGAAATGTTTTTTTACTATTGTAGTGTGAATTGGATCGACAATATTTGCTACAATATTATTTCCCTGATTTTAAACTTTGAATAAGTTTTAAGTAAAAACATTCTTTATCCATGATAATAGACAATTCATACATAAACATTTTGATGTGTAGCATCCATCACAATCATAAATGATAAACACTTATTCGGCAATATCTTTGCTGTATCAAGATTGCAACAATGTCTATTTTACCGGTGATATTCTCTCTCTGGCGGCAACAGATCGGCTGGAGCTATTGTCCCAGCAGTCGAAGATTCGGTCTCGTGGCATGACGCAATACAAAGAAATAGGTCACTTTGTCAGAAAAACACTGTCCTGCTCGTGGTGTAATGGTTAATTGTTACGTCTGCTTTGCCAATGGTTTGTGGTTCAACTCCTTCTTGCCTTGCTGACTTTCGTTTTTTTTTCTTTGCTTTTTTCCAGGCTCCACTTAGACTTAGGTGTTACCTTTAGGGGTTAGTGTTGTTAGGTTAGGATTTAGGGTTAGGTCAGGATTAGGGTAAGGTTAGAATTAGGGTTAGCTTAGTGTTAGGTTAGGGTTACTGTTAGCTTAGCGTTAGGTTAGGGATAGGTTAGCTTAGAGTTAGGTTAGGGATAGGTTCGGTTAGGATTAGGGTTAGCTTAGGGCTATGGTTAGGGTTAGGTTGTAGGTTTATCTTTTAGTTAATTTTACTTCCTTTCTACCAAGCCTTTTGCTGCTGCCATCCTGGGAGTAGGGGTGGGAACCACTTGTGGCACCAAAGTGCCAAAAAATGCGGTGGCACCGTGGTGCCACGGTGCCAATGTAAAATTTGGCACGGGTGCCAGCACGTGCTGAAGAGGGCACCGGTGTCAATGTGAAATTTGGCACCGGTGCCAGCACTGGCTGAATAGGGCACCGGTGCCAATTTGAATGTTGGCACCGTGGTGCCAGTTTAAGTTTTGGTGCCAATGAATAGAAATGGCACCAGTCTATTTCAAATTCATTGCGATGTGGATGGAACTGGAAGTAGGCATGTGAAATTGATTAACCGAAGGTAGACATTCAATAAGGTTGCGATACTGGTGTGGACTTGTTTAATTGTGGTGCCATTATTTGTTGATGCCAAAATTGTTTGTAGCATGAAATTATGAAAGAATATCAATGTGCGCCATGTTACAGGAGTTGAAATCATTTGGCAGAACCAGGCAGGTGGTTTGTTGTA
>JGI24021J15306_10012422_pt1 | contig 10576 bp, 7 predicted proteins | sample Ectturendosymbi1_FD_15306 | JGI IMG/M metagenome (IMG submission 15306) | reverse complement strand
CGCTTTTACATTTTGCGCAATACTTGATAAAAATTGCAGTAAAAAGTTGCACGCAAAAATCGAAAAAGTTGCAATATAAAATTCCTGGAAACAGCTCAAAACATTGGAACACAGATATTTTGAGTATTTAAGCAGCTGTTGGGAGCTGTAAAAAAAAGTTGCAAAAACTTGCCCTAGTAATGACGTAATGAAAATCGTGTTAGCAACTGGGTGAATCAAGGTTCTCTTCAGTCCGCTTATAACGCAAAGTGTACTGGGTTTGTTGTATTTGCACTGCAGGCATTCCGTGATCAAGAAAAATGAAATGTTTGTAGTGGACCAGCACCGGATGTTACTTGAGTAAACACTTCCCAAGCCCGTCTCAGTGCGAATCTAATCGTAGTAGAAATTGTGCAGAGTTCCTGCACGGTTTTGGTTCAGTCTTTCTTTATCACCTTCACTGCACTGGCTCAGGTTGAGCATGAGCAAAGAAAATAAGCTTTCATAATCCGAGCCTTCGGAAAAAAGTTCAACGCCATCGTTCTACATTACAACTTTATTGAAATGTTTGGCGAAAATAGCGAATCACACACGAACACACGACACAAGACACGCGTTGAAAAAAACACGGAGTTGAACAAATTGCCAGAAACGGACAAACCATCCGAGGGAAGAAAGCCGGGTTTCGGCCGAGCACCAATTTTCCCGAACTCAGAGCCCTGGTGGCATTTGTGGGAAGAATGTCCGAAAAGGAGATCGGTTTATTGAGCTAAGCCATCACGCAGACGAAACTGAAGAGCACGACATGCCAAAGACCACCTGCTTAGTTCTGAGATAAAACGCCAGCCATGTTTGGCGAGGGCAGCGTGGCGAAAACAACGCCAAAACACCCACCGAGGAAAAGTAACCGGTTTTCAATGAGGTAAAAAAGGGGAGTGGACAGACACTTCACCCATAAAAAACACACATTTATTATCTCGCTTTTACAACCACAGTCACTTTGCAAGCCCGCAATGCACGTGACCAACGCACCACAGCAACATGCAGGTTTCACTGGGAGGGCTGGTGACGTGTCGTCGCCTTGCATTGACAATTCAAAGTCGCGCAATAGATATACGGCAGTGAAAGACTTGCGTATTTCACTTGTTTCTTTCACTGAGTTGTCCTTTTTTTCAGTTTGCAACCATCGCCAAAGAGAAAAGAACAATAGGAGTCGTTTGTTAGGGGACAGTGTGACAGTAATAACATGCGAAGAAGGGCTGCATTTGTTCCGGGCGACACGGGCGGTAAAAGGTTACGCATGAATAAAATCGAACAAACAAAAAATAGAGCTCAAAAGAAATACTAAGCAACGGAAACGCCTATTTCGCTGTCGACTCCCCCACGCGAACCAACCAATCGGGCGCGCCCCAACCGGCTATCCGACCTCGTTCGCTTCCTGCCTCGAAGCGCCGAAATAATCGCGGGCGACATCACGCGGTGACCTATTTCAGCCGAGAATGACCAGCAGGTGTCGTTCCGCGGCTATTCGGCGTACGTGTGATCATCGGTGGTTTGAAAATACGAATACGAGTTGTTGGCGGACGTGGACGGACAGGCGGACGTATCTTCCACCAGTTTGCGGCAAATAGGACACGTGTTGTGCTGAAAACGAAATAAAGATGCATTTTAAATTTTTTCAAAATAAACAACAACTTATGCGAAGCAGCTCGCTGCAACGTTAGGGTAATCCCCGCGAGTGACCGCAACAATGCACGACGAGTGACGGAGGCGGATTGAGGAGATACGCTACTTGATTTAAACCACAGTGGTGATACATTTATTCTATGACAAGACCAACAACGCTTCTCTGTATCAGAAGCAAAGAGGTAAAGGCAAATTGAAATGCACTATACCCTTACCTTGGGTATCTGTAACTTATCGGATTGCATGTGTAAGGTTATTTTTAAAATATGAAACCACTGCACAGAGCCATGGAAAAACGTGGCGACCAAATACCCACGTTTTCATTCCTCAACCATACACGCAATATTTCGCGTTAAATCCGCATATTTTTGCGCCCAATTTTTGTGCGTCTCTTCAACGGCTAAAATGCAAATCAACGGCTGCAGTACCGAACCGCTCGACGCAGCAACACGCAAGCGTACTGCAAAGTGATCGGCTTCGATGGATGCGAGGAAAGCAATCGGCTTCGATGGATGCGAGCAAAGCGATCGACTAAGATCAGTGATTCTCAACGTGTTCCACAGGCCCGTATCCAGGTTTTAAGTTTTCGGGGAGAGATATTTGTTTTTATTATACATTAAAAGCTAAATTTTCTGGGTACAACAAAATTGGAGGGCCCTGTACCCGAATGCCCCCGTGGCTACGGGCCTGGTGGTCCACCTGGAATTTCTAGTGGTCCACAAAAAGTTCTATAAATCCTTGACAAAACGTTCACTGAATAGTTTCGACTAGTTGTTCATGAGGTGTCAATATATATAGTAAAGTGGCCCATCGCATATTTCTTTAAGAAGATGGTCCATGGGCCAAAAAGGTTGATCACCACTGACTTAGACTGATTCGAGCAATGATTCCATGGAATCGAACGCGCATCGACAGCTGGTCACACTCGAACCAGTGGCCTGCGGTTTCGAGGCTGTGCTTGCAACGTCAGCGAAAGCAGCGACGACGCTAATAACGCCACGACTGAGTCACAGCAGTCGTAGGCAGCTTATCGGTTGACTTCAAAGTGCTAAAATTAAAGGAGCGATATTATAAACCACCGCTAGGCTACGTCAGATACTGCTTAGCTCCGCAAAAAAACGGCTGAGACCTCTCGAAGCGAAAGCAGCTGCGGTTTGACGATGTCAACAACTTGGTTAAATGGCTGCCAAGAAAAACTTTGAAAGCTTTCAATTGGCGTCTAGAAAATTGAGACAGCTCGTCAGAAGTGCCAGAAACGTTCTAAGCCGTAGATAACTCTTATGCAGTGAAAATCCATCAAAACAGCATATGCCAAATAACGACTCAATGTTAGTTTGTCAAAAATTGTCTTTCGGCGATCAGGTGCGGCTCAGCGCAATTTGTAATGCGTTTAAAACTATTTCGTTCTCGCACAAACGTGACTTTGAACAAGCGTAGGTTAACGCGGAAGTTGCTCTGGCATCAGTTCACTCACCAACTTCAACCACGGTTCGATGCAGGCGACGTGGAAGAAATGAGAGCACGGAAGTTTCTTCGCTTTTTCATTCAGCTTGAACACTTCCATACAAACGGAGCAATCTTTGCCGCTTTCTGCACCAACAGCAAATAATATTAGTTACGACAGAAACACACGGGCAACTAGAACATCTAAAAAGCTTTTTTTCTACCTAAAAACACAGGTTTTCCTGTACGCAAAGTCGCCACAGAATTTTGGGACGTCTGCCAGGAGTTCACTAACCCCTCAAAACCTCAAAATATCTCGATTTTGCCAAGAACGATAGATCTGTTAGGTTTACTCGAGAAAACAAGTTTAAGGTAGCATTGCACGGACCCCTGGGCAAAAAAAGGATAAACGAAGCATTGATGTGATAACAAAGAAGCATTGGTAAACTATGACCTAACAAAGAATAAAGCGAGCACTGGAGCAAAACTGCGCTCAGCTTAGCGTTCCAACATTATTGCACACTCCGAGCGGTCCCGGCCGTTATTGACATTAACTACGTTGAAACCACGAAGGTTGTCGTGGCTTTACGAAGTAATCCGCGAGTTAGTGACACAAAAACAACACACAAAAATTACCCAGTAGCAACAAAACTGCCAGCCTTACTTAGTAAACGAGGTACTTTCCACGAGTTTCACTTAGTCGACTCGAAAAAGACGTGATATTCAAACAAAAAACATTTAGGACCTGACGCGGCACTAATGAGTCAGTCGGCGCGGACACTAACAAAGCTGTCAGCTGTTAGTCACAACATTGGGGCACAAAGTAACATTAGCACTGTAGCACTGAGGGCTCCGAACTTTCGGAGAACACCTACCACACAGAAAATCATGAAAGCGTGGGGCCTGTACGCACAGCAAAACGTTCAAGTACGAGCTGAATCAAACCGAGCAATTGTTTCGCCCAACTCAAGTAGGGGAACTGAAATGTTGTGAGCTGGCGGTACACAGTGGACCGACTGCAGCGGCAATAACGCACAACCGCTAATTGTCTCCGTTAACCAGTAACTGCAATTGCTCAAAATATTTTAATGTAGCAGCAACACGCTATAAAATCCGCTTAACTTGTCAGCGTGTGCGAAGAGACGACAGCAATTTTGATATGCGCCAGCGCGCCGGCTTCTCCGGAAGCTTACGGCGAGAGGCAGGGTAAAGTCCACAGCGGTTTACAAGTATGGTGGATGTAAACCATTGGCATTACGAATTGGCATTTCAGAACTTAAAATTGTTTTGCTGTGCGTGCTGGCTCCTCTATATAAGCAAAGGCTTGTCGGTAACGAGACAACACGTTCAAAGCAAACACCAGGATGGACGGACTGCCCGCGCGGTTACGTGAAATAACTTCAAAAAATATTTTCAGTTGACGTTTCAAACATTTTCGAATTGACTCTTCCCTCAGCACGTTTGTAGCTTTTCAAAACAGGAAAAACACAGGTTTGGCACCGCAATATCTTGCCATTAGAAATATAAAAGCTTCTCGTCCTTTACCCCTCCAAATGTGGAAAACCCTTAATGACTTAAAAGTTCCCTACAGAGAAAGACGCATTTCACAACAAAACGTTAATAGCAAGTATTATGTTGTGCGCAATCTGGAAAGTCCTTAGCTTAAGTGCGCAAAGTCCATGAAAGAATCCTTTGGCAAAAAAAAACTGAAGTTTGATGTGACTGGTTGACGACAAGTTTTGTGACGCCGCTTCCGGTTAAAATACGTGCAAAAGTTTCAAAAACCTGAAAAGCGAAGGAACGACACTGAAGTGTACGCAAAATAGAAGGTGGGAATCTAATTTAACACGCATCTCCGTACAAACGGGGATAGCTGCAGACTGCGCCTATTTTTTCAGACGGTAGGGTCACGATAATTTGGAAGTGAACTTTAATTGATCCTGTCGTTACGCGAAGCTCGCCAGGTTATTGTAAACAATCGAGTCACGACGGCCAGCAGTGGCGGACGATGCGTTTTTCGACGGCGATGAACCGACCAGCGCCACAAAAAGAAAGAGACCGCACGAAGTTCGGAAAAACAAGTTTACACCGAGCGACCGATCTCGAAGCTTAACGGTCATCTTCTTCCACGAACGCCAGACGCCGAGGCAGGGTATACACAGCGTCGGTGCTGCCTCGCACGACTGCATTGTTTGGGAACGTTTTAATGGCGAATCGAGGGTCACTCAGAGGACACCAAAGCAATAACTGGCTCGCGCTCGGACTGCTACTAAATCGGGCTGCGTGACGCCGTAATCGCTCATAGGTTGTTGTACCTGCATGACACCAGCAGGGTTGGCCTTCACGGATTTTTTGTCGTGTTACAATTTGATCGTCAGCGCAACTCTCTCTCACCACCAAAAAAACGAGCAAACACAGTTTTTTGCGACATCGCGTTTCCTCGCACTTTGCAACATCAGGCGATGGTTATCACGCTTTTGATCGAATGTTTACAGTCATCGAGAAGCGCAACTGCTGCAAAAATTATACACGAGGTTTGTGGCCCTTAGTCAACGGATTTAAGAATTATAATTCACGGACGGTTTTTTGAGTAGAAAATACAGCTGACCCTCAAATGGCAGTTAGTAAAGGTTGTCAAGATACTGAGTGACAGGATAATATAGGCACCCAGACCAACACAAACCACTTCATAGATTAACCCGATAAAGAATAAAGAATGAAATGAACGATAAACCGATAAAGAAAACAAGTTGGGGAGCCGGGAATGAGTCACATTCCTTTTTTTGGCAAGCGTGAACCATAAAATTGCAATTATTCATGGCATGAGAATCCAGACCACTTTTTTGCGTAATTGAAGAAACTTTGCTTAAATTGATCATTTTATCAAGGTGTCAATGACGGATCGATGGTTATCAGAGGTTTAATTTACATACATGCCTCTGATTCCTAATGCCACGGGCTTGTGTGCAAGAAACAGTTTGAAAAATACCATGGCATTACAAATACAGCGTAAATAAGATCGGCAAATTTCTCAGCGGTCGCCCGGCATCATTTTCAATAACTTTAGTTCCCGTTTCACAAAATCTATTTGCACCCGAGGTTCGAAACGTTAAACTGAGCAAAAAGCGGCACCAGATGTTGATATATGTCTTGCTTTGAGGAGGCCAACGGACAGTATCTCGCTTAAGCATCAACAGTGGACACACCGTGTTGAGATAAAAAAGATAACGTAAAGCAGAAAACTCGGTTGAATTGCGTAAGCAAGGACCTGTGTTTTCGTCATCACCGGATCTGTGGATGCCGGACAGTTGACGCTTTGAATTAATCAGCGACACGAAGTGTTGTAAAAGATTTAATCGCTCGGAAACAGCACACTTCTCTGCGAAATTTTATCGTTTATTTTTATTTATGAATTAGATTGATAGAACAGGCTCGAACCGCAAACCGCTCAAAGCAAAAACAGGCAACTCATCAAGTCCAGCCCACACAACCCGTGCAGTAGAATCACGACTTTGACCATAATTATTTATACACGCCACGTAATCTCAGTCATTTCTCAAAAACCTTCCGCTCACTTTCACGACGCCAACGTTAGAAGTAATACTTTTGCCACGGCCACAGGAGCGATGGTGGCGCTCAACACCTGAACGCAAACTTGCGCTTTGAAGTATACAGAGTCGTTATTTTCGGTGCGCATGGAGCCAGCGAGGGGGTTACGAAAGGCAGAGGTAGCAGATTTAGGGTCGTAGCAAACTATGCGACAAAAGAAGTCACCTGTGCGGGAGAACTAACGTAGTTTTGAAATTGCTATATTTTAACAAATGCTTTCATATAACTAGTCTTATCATAAACGCGACTGAGTTGATTCCATCGGCAAGTTTTGCTGCTTGAATACAGGTATGTGCGAGCTTGAATAATCGCAAAGTNAAGAAAACATAGCCCAGCCGGCTGATTCCTAGAAAGCTTGCATCAAGTCTNGAGNTATGTGTTCAACAATTGCTTTAAGATCACATCTACCCTGGTTAACCCTCTTGCAAAATGTTGGGAAAGGCAGTGCTCTCCACTTGCATGGATATTTCGTTAGATTGGAGCATGTGCCGGCTGTTTTTTCGTACCGAGCGCAGTCAACAAGCAGGAAGTACGAGTTCCACAACCAAGGTAGCCATGAGAGCAGCAGGAACTCATTTCACCAATTTTCACGCCACAAAATCACCACTGCGATCTCACATCGCGTCTTTTACGAATGTTTGTTCGTGATTCCAGGAGAGCAACAAGACGGAACGCAACCGCACCACCATTTTCACCGAAGAAAAGCGTTTACGGCTCACAAAACGCGACAGCACCCGTGAGGAGCACAAGCGTAAACAGCTTTAACCCCGCTTCAAACTGCGCGAGCTGCCGAAGTTGCTGGCAACGGAAACTCGGCCGACCTTGCGCTGACCCGACCGATTCGCTTCACAAATATTTGAAAACCTTTATCTGCACGGAGTCCTGTCAACAAGCAGAAGCACAAGTCGCGGAGTTCACAACTTAAACATCCTTTAAGTAAAGCACCCGTAGTCCTTTCCGACAGGAGCACTAGAAAGATTCGCAACGGAGCAGACAAGCGATACGGGAAAATATAGCCAAATGGAGGGGGCTTGCAGCACGGTTAACAGCAGCATGAAGTTGGACTGTGTAGCAAAACAATTTAAGATTCACGTCTGGGCATCTGCAGTGGATGAGTGACAAGTGCACAGCAGCAGGCCACTTAACTCTATAACTTTTAAATTACGCTCCAAACCTAGTTTAATGCGCACCTTGTGCACGGGGAGGAAATGAGAAAAGTGTGATTTGAAGTCCTCTCCAAACCGCGGTAATTCAATCTTTGAAACGCTCATGAAATACATTCCACGCCATCCAACAAAGGAAATTCGATACGCGGCCCTTTCCAAGCAGATTTCGGCCAGAACTACACCATACAAGTGCAACATTTCCTCTACGGCAGTATTTCCAGTGCCACAGTGCCGCCTGGCCTTCGATTCAACCCAGCTCTCGTGGGTCGCGAACCGCTTATCAAAATATCGAGCGTAAGCAAACGCGCACGGCGCGAGCTTCGCCGCTTTGACGAAGCCAGAGTACCTTTATGACGGCGAAGTTACATAGCGCCAGATCGCCCGCAAGAGTGAATGGTGGATTTATCGCGCGAGTAAACACAGATTGAAACGATTGTGACCTCACAATCACCCTGACGAGAGAAAGGGCCGCAGAGGTCATTTTAAGTTCGCGATGACCGTGTTTCGAATAGCTGCAAGTTTGGGTGGAAAATGTCACTTTCTGTTATGAAAATGGAAACTTTCATTTTCTCAATCGCATCGATAAGCCATGCTTTTAAGAAATAACAAGTAAGGAAAGTTCCACTGTTTTTTTTCTGTCACACAAACGGCTCTTCTTTCTGTGGAAACTGTTAAAAGTAAACAGGGTGGGGGACCTCTTGTTACGCCGCTTTTACAAGACAAGCAAGTTAATGCAGTGACTTGCACGGAACTGCTGCGTGGTTGGCCTAAATTGAAGTACAACTTCATACTTCGCTGTAAACGCAGAACTAAGAATTACGTGAAGCGCGGGCGACGCCCATCCCCTAAAAACGTTCTGCGAGCTTCCTATTCTCTACGATCGGGTTGGTGGGGACGAGCGAATATTTATTACAGCAGTTACAACATCAACTATCTTTTAAGCACGCTGTGAGGTTTATGCTGATAAACGAGGAAAATTTTCGACTAATTCTGTTAAGATTTGCTGCATTACTTTTGGCAAATAATACCAACGCACCTTGTATGCTTTCTCGAGCCTGAGAAAGACTACCTATCTAATTACGACATGGCGGCTAGGTAATTGCACTTTTATAACCTGCGCATAAACGTCGGTTTGCTTTTTTATATTTTTCCTGTGAACATCTTTCACGCCCCAAGTGTTTCGGCGACAGAACAACTTCAACCACTGACAGGGCGTTTTTGTGAACGCGCCAACAATGAAGTGGCAACCTTAGATCAGACACAGACTGGATTCGACCGGGTCCGGTCGCTGAGGATCGCAGCGTCTCACTAGTGTTAAGTGCAACTGCTTTCACCAGTGAACGGGAACCAACTTGTCCCAAAATACATCGCTGAGACATTTCGGTCATTTTTTGCTGCGACATTTAGGTCACTGATAAATTTCGCTCATTTGCCTCAAACTTGTACCAAAACTCGCCGTAACAGTGTTCATTAGCTCATACTTTCAGACGTTCTGACCGAAATGACTTAAAAATTTTTTCGGTCATTTCAAAATCAATTTGGTCTATGACCGAAAAAACTGAGGTGCAGAGACAACTGCAGCTTATTTTTACAAATCGCATTGTCGTTGTGCTTCACTCGCACAACGGCCATTTCGCAACACGTCGCTTGTCACGTCACACTCTTTTCCGTTTCGTTTCTTGATCCCATGGGTATACTCAAAACTAGATTTTACTGTTAAATTAGCCTTCCCCGCACTGATATCCCAGAACCGCGTCACTGAGATCAAAATGGCTGAAACTTGTTTTTTTCGGTCATTGACCGATTTTTTTCAAATTACCGAAAATATTTAAATCAATTCGGCCATAATGCTTTTTTCTGTCTTAAAAAAATATCCGAAAACGAAAAACTGACTGAAATTTTTGAGCTATTTCGGACAAATGACTGAAATGTCTCAGGGAAAAGAAAAGCTCAGATTGCAACCAAGAAATAACCATCTTAACGGCAGACAATGCCTTGTAGAATTGTTGCTTCGTTCACAGGGCGATCTCAAACAAATCATAGAGTTGCGCAGTTTCTTTTGAAACACAAGCGAGGCAGTGACACGAAACAGCGCGCTCTGTCGTTTATCCTCAGGCAAACAGAAAGAACTAACTTCTGAGTGTACAACGGTTATGACTTAGAAAGACTGGTACTAAATTTGCAATCTTGCAAATTGTTTCCAAGCAAAAAAAGTTATTTTTACTGACACAGATAGTGCATACTGACTTTGAACAGTTTTGCGACGACAGAATATAAAAACAATTGGCATTTGCTTGTTAACCTCTAACATGCTGTGCGGAAGAATTGGTTTGTTCGAAACCGAAGTTCAGGTTGTCATCAACACCGCATAAGCACACAACGTCAACAGAACCGAAGAGATCACTTACCGACATGCACCGCATCAATATCGATGGTAGGAAGGCTTTCGATGGCTTGAGAGCTTGCCGGAGGAGGACCTGCATTTTCCAGCTGTCCGAGCAACTGCAAAGCAGAGGCGATTCTTTCTAAACAGTCAGGTACTGACACCATGTTTTTGTTAATCACTCCAACTGCACCGTTCAGTTCAAAACCAAAGACTCAGCGCAGCTTTTTCGCCGGGCCTTATACGGCGTCGTCGCTTTTTTCCTGCTCTTTTGATCGCCGCAAAACCGGCGCGCCGAGAGAGAGAGAGA
>JGI24021J15306_10012420_pt1 | contig 10577 bp, 7 predicted proteins | sample Ectturendosymbi1_FD_15306 | JGI IMG/M metagenome (IMG submission 15306) | reverse complement strand
GTTTCTTTTTTTGTATGACACAAATCTTGCAATGATTGGGCGTGGATTTTCTTTATTTCTTCTCTTTTGTCCTAGTCGATGTACTCTCTGTATTTCATTGTGAAGCAAGGCACATCATGAAGATTTGCTAAAATGTTTCATTCAGTGATCCAGCCATTACCGCACACATGGCCGCAACCAGCTGATATTTTCCTGGGGTGGCAAAATGGTTGTAACCTGTTGTAGGCTACCTAACGCTAAACATGTTTTCGAAAACTTCGGGTGCTACTATCTCCATGCAGCGTTTCATAACGCTATCTGCCGGAGTAAATGACTTCCCTGCGGACATATGGCATGAGCTATTAATGATGATAATCCGAGACGCTGATCAGAAGGTGCCACCAATAGTTGCAAAATTTATCGCTAATTGTCGTGTTTGAAGAATGAAGCCGACTTGTTTTTTAGTTCTGGATATTTATTAAACGAATGGTGCATTTGCTATTTACCATACTAAGCCTGACTGGGATTAGGTAGGTAAAACTAGCCGATTTTGAAAATATTCGCTTAAAATAGCAGATAATGATTAACTGATTCCCGATAATTGGCTGCTGATCGTCGTGACACTATCGTGGCCTCGAGCACTAGCAGTGGCGTATCTGACGGCAGTGACGGAAAGAGGGAGGCGAGCCGCCCCCTTGGCAAAATAAATGCAAAAACTGGCCCCCTTCAGCTGACATTCTGATATTTAGTATTCTTTTCGTTCTCAGTACAGTAGGCTGTTGTTTCTTTGCGTTTTTCGGGGTGTTTTAGTTGTTTTTCTTGTATACACATCCACGACAGCTGGATTCACTTTGAATAAGAGTTAAGGACTGACGATGCGTAGTGTTACGTGAAATCGATTCCCTATTAAAAATTTGGTTAGATCCCTTGTGGAGTGAAGTTACTTGACGCGGGATTCACTGTCATTTCTTGAACTTTTTTTACTGAGCAGTAGATATCACTACTGAGATCGGCAGCGTGCTCGTGGCTCAGCACACAGATTGAACAGCTGCGCTAGTCTTGTACAACTGGAGGATCAACAAAAAATTTATATTGTTGCAGCCATAATGCTACATCGCCTTGATCCGGCGCTTCGGCGCAACAGCAACAATAGAGTTTTCCCAACTCGACTAGGTAACTCTGCTATTGCTGCTACGAATTCAGCGTTATATGTGGCGAATCACCACGCCACAATATCACCTCAGCTTTGCAGTTGCACATCTTTGTTTCCATTATGACGTAACAACAGAACAAGCAGAGGGAAGTTTGGTAGTAGCTTACGGTGACTTTTAATACTATTCTCTGTGAGATGTTCAAACTATCAAAATATGAGGGCACTGTCTGTCAATTTTTCGTTGTGCGCGGCACCATGTTTTACAATAAAACAATAGGGTACTAGTTAAAAAGAGGATTGTTTAAAATACGTTTAAAACAACCCAGCAGGGTTTTCTCATCCGCACTCGTCCGCACCGTGTTTGTCATGCGCACCACAGGGTTTTCTCATCCGCACTAGTGCGTACCGTCGCCCAGGTTGAAAAGCACTGGCTTAGAATATTACAGCATGAACGTGTCATAATGAGGGGATACCCCTTCACACTGCACTAGGTTTTGTTGAATTTTCGTCACTAAGTTGTCGTCACTACGCAATCATTCCAAATGGCGTTCCATGAGACGAAACATCCTTGTTTATTGTTCAACACTTCAACCGGGTTTGCAACATCAGTCACAGTTGACCATAGCAATGCGCTTAATTTAAGAAATTGCACAGACGGTACTTGCACTCATTACCTGTGCCAAGTCCATGTCTGATGCTCCTACTAAGTACATTTTCAAAATATCCCGAAAGTTATGCCTGCTTTTTAAAAATAATAAAAATTTGCCAGCGTATTCTTATTTGATTTTAAAAATTTTCACAAGCCCTATTTATAAATTAAGATCTTGTCACTTGCAATGGAAAATCAACTGAAAGCCAACCTGTTTTTGTTTTTATGTTTTTCTGAAACCACGATTCACTGCATAAAACGTCCTGGTGCGTACTGGTCAAAATATGTATCATCAGCTATTACACTCTAGAGTAGGCCATACTAATTGAATAATGAACAACAAAATTCAACTTTGAACAATTTTATGAATGAAAAATAGTGCCAATCGAATTTTGTTTAACATATAAATGAATCAAACAGTTGAACTATTTTAAATCAGCTATGTCCAACCCAAATGGATTACTGAACCAAAAATTATCTCACTATCTTAACCAGGGCCGCACACTGAATGGCTTACTTTGATCTTAGCAAACTAAATTAGCTTCATCTCATGCACTGACAGCGTTCGAATTCGAACTGCAGTGGTAACAGACGCAATAAAGTATCAAAAATACCAAATTCAAGATCATCAAAATAAGGATAGTTTGTCAGCATCTTGGGATACTTTTATTACAGCGAAAACCTAAACTGGGCCGAACATGAGGCCCGCGGGCCGCTGGTTGGACATAGCTGTTTTAAATGATTGTAATTCTCAAAATGATGTTTCAGTTTGAATCAATTTCAGTCAAAATACTTCCAATCATATACGGTTCAAATGTATTCAAATGGTTGGTTTGCAAATGATTGGAACAAATTTGAATCAAAATTTGATTCAATTAACTTGGTGTAAAAGAACTTGATTATTCGATTGGTCAAAATTTGAGAAAAATCATAGTCCTACTGAAAAGTGATTTTCATGGACTCAAACGATTGATTAGAGAAAATGTGATTTAAATTTTGCGTAAAAAATTTGCTCAAGCCAATTTTACCCAAAGTCTAAATCAGCTTTGTCCAGCCCGTGATTAACGGGCCGCATGCGGCCCAGTCGAAAGTTTTGTACGACCCAGTTTAGGTTTTCCCTCTAGCATAAGAAAACCTGTCCTTATTTTAATAATCTTAATTTGACAATCTGCCCTTGTTTCGATGACAGCCTGTCCTTATTTTGATACTAACTGACAACCTGTCTATATGTGTGATGATAATCTTAAATTTGACATTTCTGGTCCAGTGGTCCTCGGTGTCACTTTGTCACGCCTGTGCTGCGTAGCGGTATATTTCCACGTGTCCACTGACACCTTGGTACACAACGTATTTTAGTTATTTGATTTCTATCCTTATTATTCCATCAATACTAAACTTGCCTATGGCATGACACTGCGAAGTGGCTAAAGGTGCCAAACAGTCGTTAGCATTGCAGCAAGGGTTCGAACGCTTTCAGTACAGTAGCTTTAAAATTTAGTTGAAACCTGAATTACGCATATTGTCCTACGTTTCTTGAGCAGGGGTGTACTAAATTTTACAACTGCATTTTTTATAACAGCCAACCTTTTTCCTTAAAATGCAGGATTTGCCAAGGCTTACAATAAAACAAAATTTCAACGTGTTCAACGTCATTTTTCCATTCTCATGATCTTTCACGTGAACCTCCTTCAAATGTTTTTACGCCAGTAAATCCCAAGTTTTTAAAGTAAGCCATGTTTTCTCTTTAACTGACTAGTTTTCAGGAAGACTTGTGTCAACTTCAAATGAGCAGTAGTAACAGGGTGCGCATCCATATTATTTGCAAGCAAAATACGAATGAATGAAACTCAGCTGTGTTGACCTTTCAGATATGTGGTATTCTTGCTTTGGAAAAACAGCACACATTACAATCAACAATTTTCCAACGCAGGAATAATTGTTGATTGTATGCTGTATGCTGTCTTTCCTGCGCACACAGTGACAACACATAGCTTCAATTGGGGCACTGAAGCATTTGAAATTGATATTACATTTTTGGTGTTTGCAAAGTACAGCAAATGATAAGAAAAAACATTGCTGATGACTTTTACTTTTAAGTGCACAACCTAAATACAGTTCCAAAAGCGCTGAACAAATTCTTCTTTCACCAACAATTCACCCGATTGAAAAAACTTTCTTGATTGCTAGCAATGATTTCAAAAAGTTACCATGTCACTCAGGCCCGTCGCCAGGATTTAGCAGCAGGGTGGGCCAAAAAACAGATGGAGGAGCCAAAAATTATAAAAGGGGCCACATTTTCAAAATACAATATTGGATGTATGCAGCAACTGGGGGGCCAAACGTGAAATGGGGAGCACCGATTTCATATGGGGGGGCCGGGAACCACTGGCCCCACCGCTGGCGACGGCCCTGATGTCACTGATGCATGTTCCCACTTTAGAAAGGGAATGCACAAGACATCAGTTGTGTCCAAAATTTTAGGAGAAAAGATGCTCTTACATTTCCAAAACAAACAACAATGGAAATCAGCAAACTTTCTGCCAGTTAGAAAATATTTGTAAATTATGAATTATCTACGGCAAGGAAATCTGCAGCATGTTCGCTGTTACATACCAAAACCCTGATGCATTATATCGGATACAAATAATTTGCAAATTTTTTTAGGCCAGGGAGAAAATACAGGTATGCCAAGCGGTAAATAAAGTTGGTTGTTCTTAATGAAGAATCACTTGCAACAAATTACAGGTAATTACCACTATTTCAATGTTTGCTATTTTTATGTGTTTATCTTAGTAAACACATAAGTAGTTCCGGACACAGCGCAGCCTACAACGTAAAGTTTGCACAAAGTTTCATCAGGTTTTAAATTTCTTTATGCTTGCTTATACGAGATGTAAAAACAAGCAAACATGTAAAACATTTCGAAACTCCATGGCATTAATTATGGTGTTCGTGAACTGAAAAATCAAACGCTGGCATTATGATTTGATCTGGGTAAAATAAGAAATGAAATGAAAATCCATCTTGCCAACAACGTCTCCATTGGGATACGATAACTGCATATTTGAGACCAACTGGCAAAAGCAGGTAACACAGATTTGCATCAAAAATCTAGAGCAAACGTAACTGAAATCCCACGGGAATTGTATTGCAATTGGCTACGATCTTTTTCCAACTTAAAAATTGCGCAAAATCGAAAAAAAAACAGTTGCCAACAGAACAAATTTTATCAAGATTAGAAAAATCACACTACGGTAGTATATGATGCAAAATATTTTTTCGTATTTTATTTCATTATGCAAAGCATTTTTGCTTGACTGTGTACGCAAAACATTGATTATTATCAGCTCTTCATTCTTTAAAAAGGAAATTCCTGTCTTTGTTTGTTCATCTATTGGAATTCTACAAACGCTTGTATCAAGGAGAATATCATAAAGCGATGTACGCTCATGCAATACGACAAATTATATTCCGATGGCAATTTCAAACTTTTCTACTTAGTGGGTGCTGAAGCTTGTGCTTATTTTAGAAACCAAAACACTTGAACCCTGAAAGAGCATCCAGGAATCACTATGTGGTGATCAACGTAAATAAACTCTACAGGCAATTACTGTAAATTTTCATAGGAGTTGTGAGATTCAGTCATTTTTAAAAAAATGGAAGTTGCTTTCACCAAAATATCTCGTCACTCACATGCGCTTTCACTTCTGTGGACGATCGGTTGTATTGAGTTTCGGAGAAGATTGGAACAAATTATTCTATTTTGGAACAAATCAAAAGAATGGAAAATGATCAGAATAGATATAGGTATGGGGCTACTTTCATAGTTACAGTAATACTACAATGTATAGGCGTAAGCAGTGGGGGTTTACGGGGCCATGCCCCACAAATTTTTACAACATATAGTCATTTTGTGTTTTGAGAGGCGGTATCCCAAACAAAATAGTGTCATTCGCCTAAAATCAAACATTTTGGCCCACTCCAAATATTTTTGCTCCCCCCAAATTTTTGGGCTGGCTACGCTACTGGTGCAATGGTGGCAAATCATTGGCAGCAGCGCGTGTAAACCTTATCCTTAAACCTACAAATGAATGCAGAGCACGTGGCTTTCATTGATTCCACACATAGAGGTCAGGCAATAGGTCACTAATGCCCTATTCCAAGTGTTCGGTATGATCCTACCAGAGTCGAACCCAATCAACAAGTTTAAGTGGCGTGTGCCCAACCCACTGCATCACTTGGCCGGTAATTGAGGACTGTATTTTTAATTATAAATTAAAAGTACAGAATTAGCTCTGGTGTGATCACTTCTTTGCTTCTTGTTCTCACCACAACCATTCAAATGCATGTTTTTCAGTTGGGAGACAAAGTGAAAATATCGGTGTGCAAAAGAAAGTTCAAACAATATTATCCTCGTTCTTGGAATGAGTTGATATCGAAGGTAAGACATGCAAATACAGTAGAACAGAGGCGGGAAAATACGCCACCCAAATACAGTAGAACGGGCCACAATTGTCCCATCACAGTGGCCCTCGGAAGCATTCAGGAAAAATCTTCAAATGTGAAAATTCCTCCAATTTACCACAGCAAATCTTAGTGCTGAAGCTAATTCTAACCGAGACTTGCTTCTTTCATCGACTTACTTCAGTTTCCATAAGAAGGTACGGCCCTCCGCTAAACGCAGCCTTCTCAAATTACCCCCTGAGCCATATTAATTTCCCACTCCTGCAGTATAATATAGAACAACTTCTTATACAGACTATGACAAGTCTTGTACTTGTATGATGGCTTGTGCGCTGTAGAATATAATGATTTTATGTTAACGTCTCTACACAATTCTGCCTTCTCAGCAGGACGTCTCAGCAAAATTTGCGAAGGTCTTCCTTGTGATGAGTTTATTTTTAAGTTGTTTGAGACAATGTAACCAGGAGTCATTAGTTCAAATGAACGCTTCTTGCAAAATGTAAATTTTCTAACGTCGTAGCACTCAAATGTTTTTCAATTATTAAATGTTGCTTGACGTGTTTCAACAACCTGGAAAATATTCAACACATTTTGAATTCAATTATGAGTCCAAACTGCAATTTGTAATATCTTATCTCACTCAACATCAGTGAAACTATGACAAATAAGTAAATTGTATTGAAAAAATATGTGCGCTGACCTTTTTTGAAGCAGTTTAAACTTAGTTTCTAGAAATTTGGCCGGCTCTTCTCCGCATCACTTAAATGTATATCGTTGCAAAAAAGCAAATGTTACTTTTTGCTTTCGATTTGTCGGATTTCGGATGAACATTTTCGAAATAATACTGGTTTACAAGGTACATTCCATGAATGCAACTCTAATTTTAAACAAAGATCTAAACTCCTTAATACTGGAATGTTATTTTTAAAACTCCTCAAAAGTTCCTGTCTGTTTTTGGCTAAAACAAGAATGTTTTCACAAAACCTCTGTTGACTTTCTTAGTAAAGGTTTCATCGCTATTCCTAAACTTTGGCTGGGAAAACATTTGTTGATAAAAGGTATTAACTAGACAAACATTTTAAATATTTTGCTGATATGGAACAGATTGTTTTATGAGAAGAAAATAATTAACCAGTATTATGGAGGTAGAATTTTTGCAGACATTTTTTGCATAATTTTCATCTTTCTGTCATAGATGAAAGTGGTGTACCAATGGTTTCCCCCGTCCTGGGACAACCCCACTCAGTCCGTTCGTGGCAGCATAGATCCGAAGAAGGAGTTGGGAGTAAAGGGCGATCAAAAGCTCCCTCGGGCCCTGCATATAATTGTTTCTGGATCCGTCTGATAACTTCATGTGACTGCGACGTCATGGAACTGACGTCAGGACCTTTGAATCCTGGAAATCATTAACTATCACAGAGTTAAGAATCTAATCGTTTCGCGTGGATCTATCCCCGCCTTGAAATTTCGGTCACGATTGAATATTCAAACTGTTGTATTACGACATTCCAAATTCAGGTAATAAATTTGGCTTGTAGCAACTAGTGTAATACAAAAACAAGGCAAAAAGTTCCCTGAATATCTACAAAAATCTGCATCAATTTTAATGATAGAAGTTATGGCACACAACCCTTCTGATAACACAAGCATAAAATTGGTCAGAGTTGCAACTTGCTTTCTAGAAACATTTTTGCCAGAGCCTTCGGATGATCCCGAAAGCAGCGTACACGCTTGTGCCATTCTCTCGTCAAGTCTGGTAAAAATCACCGCTAGTGCGAGCTATAGGGGTTCTGGAGCATGAACTCTCAGAGTTTCAAGACACAGTAAGGACTGCTTGAGGGCAGACTTATGAACACATAAAGAAGGCAAGAATGTCGAATGCATATGAAAAAAGTGAAGGCAGATGATTTCATACAAATCTACCAGACAAATTTAAAATTGCAAAATCGTAAAACATTTCTTTGGATATAATACCCTGAAAAGTTCACTGAAAACAAAAGAAAAACTGCAATGCTTATTTATAATCTAACTTCAAAACAAAGTTTTCTTGCTTTTACTGCTGCGAATTTATCGAAACATTTAGTCAAAATACTTTTATCATTTAAATGTGTGACATGCTGTACTAAACCAAGGCTGTGGATTCGGAACTCAAACATCAGGCTCCATCTTTGGCTCCAGCTCCAGACGTCTACATTTTTGGCTCCAGTTCCGAATCCAACATCGCTAATGTTTAGGACCCGACTCCAGAATGATTTGGTCCATTGAAAACTAAAAACCATAGTACTATTTGTACAACTCGCTTGCCCCACAAACTAGGCCTGTGGAACCGGAACGCAAATTCCAGACTCCCGCTCCACCATCTAAAAGTTTTAAGATCCGGCTCAAGCCATTTAAATTTGCTTAGGGTCTGGATCCACAGCTCTGTTTTTGATCTAGGAAATATCTGCAGCCAGTGAAAATGTTGAAAAATTGTAGGTTAGCAATTTTGTGACCTGAATTTTGACAATCATGTTCATGGAGATACTGATGTTATAGGTCGAATTAAAATAAAACGCATGGAGCAGTAATTGTGAAGTTCACAACCTAACGCTGTTGTCCATTTGCATTTTAGAATCCTACAAAAGTAGTAAGCATTTAAATGCCCCACAAATACAAATCGTCACAACTACCTTCAGAACCCATCATATCATCAAATACATTTCAACATTAAGTTTGCCAAACTTTCAAAGCTCATGAAGTGTCTTGAACATCGGATTTGTCGTCGTAACAATTGTTACGTTAACATGTTGTTAAGTTTCATCCCTGCTCTAAAAGCATGCGCAGTGTCATACTGTGAAAGGTGAATTCACACCATTTGTGACGCAATCGGAATGAGAGCGAGTCCGTAACACTTGTTTTCTGAAAGCATTGTGACGCAGCCGTGAGTCAAACCACATGCAGATCTCTGATTGGTGGAGACAGAAACACCGCCTTAAAACACCACTGAGGTTCGAAACTGTTCACTTTGATAACCTTGGTGATCTTAATGAGATTTCACAACTGGGTCGCCACCGCTGGTTTTGACTTTTTGCAGATAGTAATTATTAGCAATTTAGCATTCGCTGACATTTGACATTTCATTATTATTACGTAACATTCCGACCTCACTTTGGTGCCCCCAAAATTCTGCGCCCGGAGTAGATGTCCCCTTTTGCTCCCCTAGTTTCGCCACTGATAGAAGAGTGACATTTTTATTTCTGCAGGATTTTGGATTTTCGGGAACAGTGATTGGAATTTGCGAAGATGGTGAAAATGATGCTGTTGTCCACTTCAGCAACACTGGACATATGTAAGTGTGCCAAATGTGCTAGAACAGAACCTACGCATTGAGCAGATATCATGTATCAAAGCTTTTGCATTTAAATATAGGCCTACATTTCAAGCATTGCATTCAGAAACCAAGTTACTCAAAAAACATTTTGCGCTACCGTTGTTTTTTGCACATGACTAGAAATGTACTTTCTTCAAAAGCTTTCGTTGAAAGTTGATTGCAACGGTAGAGCAAGTGACCAAACAAAATATTTTGTGTAAATGATTCAAAGCATGTCTTGAAAAAATCAGTGCTGTCATAGTTTACAAGTTTGCAGCAGAATTATTTGTGGTATTGTTGAAAGAGTATATACTACTTTTGCTGAGTTACTGCAAACTTTATTTTATTCAAATACAAATTTTTTTCTTACATCATCTTTTTGTTAAGAATCACGAGAAAAAAGTTTAAATTTCTTGTGTCGCGAAGCTGTAAATAAAACTGATGGAACATGAAATGAGGCATCGTTGCTTATTTGCTTCAGAATAGATTTTTGGGCACGAAATTAGAGTTAAAAGGCTTTACTTGAGAGTAAAGCTGCAAAGTGTACAAAGCACGTTTGCTTACTCCGCCCAGGGCCGGATTAACCATTGGGCAAACCGAGCAAATGCCCAGGATCTCGCGTTCTTGGGTTTGAATACAAAAACAATCCTTTGCTGATTGAAACAGTTTGAGAGACCGCAACTCTTTCATCTGAATACCGACATGGTCATAAGACGAGGTTTCATTGTGTTTTGGTGGTTATGCAGAGATGTTCTGCTATATTTTGCGAGACTGATGGAAGAATTTGAAAGGCCGTTTCGGTCACTCAAAACGCATTGAAAAACGCTGTCTAGGACAGTTGCAAACGGGCCTTATTTTGAAGCCCGAATCTGGCCCGAAATCACAATCCCGAACCTGGCCCGAGCCCGACATTTATTTTTGAATTCTGGTTTAGGTCCGAAAAACAAATTTGCCGAATGAGTCAAGATTTGCCCAACTGTGGG
>JGI24021J15306_10012419_pt1 | contig 10577 bp, 7 predicted proteins | sample Ectturendosymbi1_FD_15306 | JGI IMG/M metagenome (IMG submission 15306) | reverse complement strand
TTCACATGCCATGATCACTCTCCGCGTACGCTATTGTTACGTTCAATCGTTGACATCGTTAGTATCACCAGAGATTACACGCCGCGATCACTGTTATTGCTTGCTCGCGCCACATATATGTACGGTGTTGTTCTTCACGCACATCCCGTTCGTGGTGAATCACACAATCAACGCAACACCACCGGAGAGGTTGCAACATAAGCAATCCAAACAAAACATAACATCAAATTGCAAAATAGAAAGACGTACCTTAAAGAACCTCGTCTGGATAACAAAAAGCGAAATTTATGCAGAAAAAAAGTGGGGAAATGGGAATATAATCTCGCTATGCACGATGCGCTTACGTATTACTGCCTTCAAGTGGATCACTATAATAAAATTCATTTTAAAGGACATTGCCAATGTTCAAAATGTTTAACTTGAAAAGTTAGTTGCCAGCAAATACTCAAACAGCAGATTCACAAAGATGTAGTTTTGTTTCCGCGGTCCACAACTCGAGATAAATAAAAACCCCAGCACCAACAACAATGATGGTCAAGGTCAGTTTGCGGTGTTTACTGGTGGATACAGTAGCAGACGATCCATCGAAAGATATTGCAGTGAATCCGCGACAGAAAGCGCATTGGCGGAAGTGCGTCTTCGCAACGTTGGCAGAAAGCGCGTCGCGACGATTGAAGCGCCAATCGTGCCTGCCGCTGATCGAGTCACGTGCCTGTCAGAAAAGTGAAGGTGCTTGCCATAAAGCAAGCTCATCCTGACAAAGCAAAGGCTTGGCCAAGAAGTCATGCCTAACACAGTTACATGCGTGGCTGGCACTAGGACACCTGATATAGAGTCTTATTGCTGCCTCCTGACACAAAAGGCGAACCGCGAAACGTGTGAGATTGCAGGGAAAGCGGAGATCAGCGAACAATGCATCATCCTTAACCGATCGCACTTGAAGCAGGAATGGCAAAGTTTTGCACAAATCACCAAGAATACTTAATATCAGAACCTTGAACCGTCCCATCGCCATGCGGTTTCCGCGGCTGCCATCTATATGTCCCTTGCATGACTTTCAATGGATGTCTGTGCGCCGTTTTTCTATTGGATTGCAAAGCGTTCAACCATTCCATTGTTCCTTGTTCATTCACGTTTTTCTAACAGTGGAGGAGATCTAAACAACACTCACTCGACCACACTCACTTTCAACATTGAAACCCAGGCGTCGGTTCGCTCCAATACATGGGTAAACAGAGCCTCCCGCTCATCCTTAGACTGTATGGGATTTAGATGCTCGTTTCTTTTCAAGGCGCACAAATAAAAGAATTTGCAAACAAAATAACATTTTAGCAGCGTGGAGGTTTCGGCTGTCACTTATACACTTTTAAGCATTAAACTTGCAAAAACCTCGTGCTCGAAATTCTCGCATAAGTTCGCCAAAAATGTTTGGAACATAACAACGCGCGACCTCCATATGATAACGCCACAGCGCTGTGCACCGCAAAACAGTTGTTCTGTGCCTTCACCCACCGAAACTAGAAACTATCACAATTAGTATCATCGCCATCTCAGTGTAAAGTCCTTCACCTTGCCTGAAATGTTATCTGAGAAAAGATGTCGCAACGAAAGCGTCGCTCGCGCTGCACTTCAGTAAACAAGTCAGCCCTGCACTGTGCCCGCTGCAAATGATNAAAACAAGCCAGTGGCAATTCAGCGTCGACTTCAACCTGCGCCGCCGCCTTTGAAGCGCTGTGCATACCCTGCCTGCCTGCCGGTCTGTCGCACAGCCTGTTTCCGGTACTGCCTACGTCACTTCAATAACAGCAACTGAACGGAGATGCATGAGATTATGAGCAGCACCACCACCTGCTACTGCTTCTGCTTGAGCTGATGGTGCAGAGCGATCGATTGAGAACACTTGCAAATAACGACGGGTACTTAACGTGCAATGAGCCTTAAAGTTGCTCGTATGACTCGGCCCCAGCCACATGCCACAATCATTGCGCGCGTCAAAGTGCGAGAAGACGAAGATCAAGCTGTGATTAAATCACTGCATTCGGCACAGACGGGGTAGCAGGATCGCCCTGTTGTTTTTCGTCGCATAAAACACACAATCGTTTTTCGTAAACATGGGCCATCGCAACAGGTTGATGCGCCATCAATTTCCGCCTCTTGCATTTGGTATCGCATGTGTTTTCCATGTCCATGGCTGAAAAACAGCGCATTGCATAAACAATTTAGCCGAAAAGTGTGTGCGCTTCCCTTAGCAAAGTAAACGTTTAATCCCACGGGTTCATTTTTGTCAAGTAGGAAATGTATTTACAAAAGAAACGAACACTAAAACTTCTTCAAATTACGCAGTTTTTTCAGAAAACAACGCGTACTTATACTTGCATTTTCCTTCGGCTGATTTACTTTAGAATACAACACAGTGGATCGTTGGTGGTTAATTTGATCAAAAACGACTTGACTGCCCAAAGGTCGCTTGTGCGACCGCCAGGTCTCCAATCAAATCAGTTTCAGTGTCGGGGCAGCAACGCATTGGTATTAAAACCACGTGATCAAAAACACGTGATATGGATGATAAGAAACTGGAAGGAAATGCGTCGAGGCAAGTGGTGGATGTTCACTTTCGTGGAAAAAAGCTTCAGTGCTATCCTGTTGACAATTGCACTGAAGCTTTGACGGGCCGCACCACAAGCTTGCAAACACCCACGATTTCAAATCGTTCAGCACAAAAAGATAGTTCAAATGTGTAGTCCATGCTGTTCCATCCGCTATCAACGGTCCATCCGGTACAGTGATTGATCATTTGTTAACTCGGTATCGGCACGAACAACGCTTCCGCCTCGATTGAGCCCTGCTCGTCATGGCCACAGACCGCTTTCTGGCTGGTGTCAGGTAACGTTCGCGACCCCTTCCCACTTCACGGAAAACGAAAACACGACCTCAGAGAGAATCGCGCGGCAAGGAACAAAAATCGCTCATTTCCGGCAGGGGGGACCAATCGCGAAGAGGGTGCGTGACATCACCGTCCTCCTCACTGGCGACAACATCACAGTCCTCCTCACAGCTCAGCGCATTAAACGCAACCAGGGCAACAATCGAAGTCAATGACTCAGCAAAAAATAACGGAGAATCAACGGCAGTACAAAGGCAAAATCAACAACTTCGCAAAAACAGCAACCAAGGAATTCCAGTTTTGTTCGTAGCCATGCTATTTGAGGGAACACTGAAACCGATACTAGTTTCTATAAATCTCCTGTCAGTCCCTGAACATGCTACAACTGCCTCGTCAGTACTGCACACCAACGCTCGACAACCGAACAAAGCGTTTCTCTGAGCACGCTAAATGTTCACAGCATCCAACTTGAAACAAGTAATTCGCTGCGAAGCCAAGTTTGCCAGGAGCGAGAAGATCATATTCAAGGCGGAAGAAAGAGCTGAGCACGTGTTGAAATATTTATGAGTATAATTCTCTCGTAACGCAGCACAAGCCTCTTGCAATCGTCGGCTGCTAGCAACAAAACGCTTTTGCAAATCTTTTCAGATCGTTGCCGTTCGAGGACACGAATGCCCATCACGATCCACACTACGCGGAACTAAGAAAAACAACTCATTGTTGCTTTAGAAACGAAAAAATTCCTAATGAACCATGAAGTCCACAAACAATTAACCTTTACAGTCGATTTTACGTAACGTTGTGTGAAGTGGTTGGCGGACCCTGCGGCGCGTGATGCAAGTAAAGATGCCACAGGAACAAGCCTGAAACGTTCAAGCTCGAAATTTTCAAAAGTCTTGTTGAAATGTAAGCAGTGACCCCTGTTCATAACTTGTTAGATTGTTTCCTTAAAAAAAGAGCATTTATTTAAAAATTGCATCAAGCAACGTTTCGGTATGGAGCTTACACACTTGCGTTGATTTTCAGAGAACGTGAAAATAAACGCTTTACGCACAAACAGGCGAGTGAGTTGCTTTTGTTAACATAAAAACGGTAAAAAAATCAACTTCGCAAATATTGCAATCAGTATTTTCAAGGTGTTTTGAGACCGAAACGGTCTCTCAAATTTTTCCAACTGTCTCTCAAAATATAGCAGAACCTCTCTGCATAACCACCACTAAAATACACTGAAACCTCGGTTTATGACTTTCTCGGTAATCAGACGAAATAGTTGCAATCTCTCAAAATGTCACAACAGTCACCAAAGTGAAAGTCAAGCCTTATAAATCCCTGAATGCACTTACAGAAAACTAGCATCGCAATTCTGCCAAAATTCTCGCGACTGCAACGCAAGACCAACGCCACATAATGAAGGAAATACCAGCACAAGCTTCAATAAGCAAACCTGACTTGGCATCGCTGCCGCGATCCGATGGTTGAGCGTTGAATCACCGAGGGGGGGTTCACGCGACAAACGACGCTTGAAATTGACGCCAAATACGCGAAAGCGATACGCTATTTTCGATAATTGAAAACCGTTTATCAACATCCCACTAGACTCGGCTGAAAAGGTTATGCTCGTAATTGGGCAAGCACGAACACCAGGCCGGCTACCGTCAGCTCCAGCCCTGTTGCGTTAGCACGTGGCGTGCATGACTTCGGGTCTGTTGTAACACAACTCCAGCAGGTGCTGCAAGACCGGAAGTGCTTTCACAGCAAAATGAAAATGTTTGATTTAAGCTTTCATGCAAGGTTCATATCTGTGGAACTTATGGCGAACATGTGCCTTTTGCCGCTGATGAAAACATCACTAGATTTTAATAAAAAATGGATTACAGAATGAATTGACAATGAAAACCAACAAGCAATGAAGCAGTTCAGATGCGGTCAGCACACGGCGATGGGCCTGAAACGGCAACTACTTCGAAAGGAAACATATACATTTGAGACACTGCAGCGCAATAGCACAGCGCTCTGTGGTCAAAACACTTGTGCTGGCCAGCGCCATCCGAAACCGATGTCAAAACCGCATCGATGTCCTGACTTGTTTGTCAGGAGACCTTGCTTTTGCACAAATCACAAATCGAACTAGTCTACGGTCATGAGCTAAACTTAACTTTCAAGACATCAAGATCCATTTCCACGGGTGGCAACCGAACCACTTGGCGGCCACAGGCTAAACTCAACTTTCGCTTGAACGAAAGTGGCGAAGAAGTTTTCACGAGCAACTCACGTGTACGCTGACAACGTCTCCAGCTCCAGAATTCATAAAAACCTATTACATGGCGCGGTACAAGAGATCATTTCCGCAACAAAACAAGTGGAACGGAGAATTTTTTCAGTCGTGCTCGACGCTGCCAGTGTCAGCCGTTGGTTGTTTTCATTACTACGTCATAACCGTGTGTTGTAAAATAGAAACAAGCAGCTTGTCGCACAGCACAAGTGAAAAGAGATGTGCGGAAGCAATATCGATATCAACGAGACGAACAAGGAAAACAGTAAAAATATCACTAAGCTACATGCGAGTGCAGCAAAGCATAAAGGCAAATCTGCAAAACTACCGACCTGTCTTTAAGCAGNATATAACTATCAAATGATTAAAATCGGAGCGGGGGCAAGCNCTGCTCNTTGCACAAAAATACGACCTNCTGACATACGACGCCCTTCAAGTAGGTGTACGATGAGTAATAACATACCTTGCCTCTGAGCTCAGTGTCACAATGTACGACCTCTTGTTTTGGGTGATAATCTAGCTCATTAGGATTTTTGCTGTTGACAGCACTTGATGTAATTTTCTGAGCATTAACAGGCGTATTGTCGGCAGGTTATCAATATCCGAAGTTCCCAAGTTCAATGATGAAACTTAGGCACGAGCCTCTGAACGCACAAGGCGGAGGCAATTGAAAAGCTGCACAAAGGTTTCGTTTATTTTGCTAGCGGTGTTTCTCAACGTGCCACACACTTAATAAGCACGATTAGCAAACGACAGTGGGAAGGTGGGCTGCAGCTGAGAACATACAGAATAGCTAACGTGTAAAACAAACATAGTTCCCACGAATAGCACTGAAAAGGGTTCTCTCGTGTTCTTGGTCGTTTGCAGATCAAAAGTTGCTTTGAGCCCGAGCGCAAGTTCCAGAACACAGTCATCCGGGTACGGGGACCAACAATGTTATTGATCAGGAAAAAACTGTTCCGTTCGTGCAAATTTGTTAAATCGTGTAAGGTGACTAGCAACTGAGCAATTTTTCAGGCTTGCAATGCGAGGACTCATCGTCGCTACAGAAACGAATGCAAGAGACTCGCCTCTTATTTACGTTTGCTTGACGGCGACTCGGGACGTGGAACAAAGGCACAACCGATCGCTTTCGCGAAGCTTCACTTTATGTCGACGTCTTTCCTGGTGGAAACTTGTTTGCGCGCGCCATAAAGCTCAATGCCTTGCCATGACGTGGTTCATTGTATCATTCAAAACATATAGCAACTGCAAGATCTTGCTCTCGTGTTTTACCTGGCCAATACTACTCACGATACCACTGTGCCTCTAGTACGATAGCTTTCAAGTTAAATACAAGGGCAAAGATCTATATTGCCTATGATGCGTTTCAATACCACTTGTATATTATTGTCGATGTAGCATATACTAAAGCATTTAACGCATATCCACCAACTTATTTTTGCCACCTGGAATGTCAAACCTAGCTGAAGGAAATCAAACTAAGAAAATCTCTAGTCAGCAATCACATCTCTACTACTGGTACTGTACTACTAGCGAGAAAATAAGCACTTCTTTATGTAAACTACACACAAGAATCTGGGAAGAGGAAAAAAGGTAATCGAGACATGACAAGGTCAATTGTCTGAGGCGTTCTGTTTGGCACAACCAACAGCGCTACAAAACCCACAAACACGAAGCAAGATATCAAAAGACGGGCTTCATTTTGTTTACATAGATAGGTTTAGGCGTAGTTATTGTTATACGGGTTGCATCAAGCAAGGTCAACCCCACTTCCACAAGACGGAAGGTTTGACGGATACAATACTCCGTTTATCTTGTCGCTGACACTATATCTCAAAATGTGCTGCAGAAGATTCAAACAAAAAAAATGCTTAAAAGTATTTCACTCAACAGTGAAGATACGTCTGTCGTAAACAGGAAGAGAAACATGAAATTCGGTAAACTGACAGCAAACGCTGTGACCTGTACCCAGATTCATACGACCTGATCGTCCCGCATACCCTGCATCGCTCGGCCCAGCTTAAGTTTCACAGCCTGATGAACATGTCCACTGGAGCTTGCATTAAGCGCTTCATATCGACGTCAAATGCCAGAAAAGCTTTTAACGATTTCTCCGAACCGTGGTCGGTAGATCAACTTCAAGCTTTTCCTGGCCTTCCACGTTTGTAGCGTTAACTTCACGTTATCTTTTCGCAAAACGGCGTAAACGCATCACCGGTTGATCTGGACAAAATCTCTCCTACGATCTAAACCCCGTCATGGTACTTGGTGTTTTTCGCGTAAAGGTCACGTGAGCTCCGCAATTGCGTACCTTGCGCTCTTACTTCGAGATCTTTGTTGAGCATTGCCGATGCATCAGGCGCACTAATCTGAAAAATGGCCTGTGCAATACCTTTTTTGCTGAAAAAAAAAACTGTCTTTTGCATGAAACGAATGCTTCAAGACCATCAAATCACATGCGGGTTGGAACAGGCCAATATTATTTGTGGAACCTTTCCTAACCACGAACACTCCAAGGTGCAGAGCCCTTTTACGTGACTCACTAAAACGCATGTGTGACGCAACAATTATGTAATAAGCATTTGGACACGGAGACGACGACGCAACTGACCAACACCGACTACAGCAAACTTTGTACCTTGCAAACACCGGATACCCTACAGAACACAACTTTACCGCAGCTGGATGCGGAGAACTCGCCAACTGCTGCCACCAGCAGTAGTCATAGATGCTTACGTGTGCCTCGTGCGATGAGTTGCCAGCTAGCAGTGATCAATCATACAGAAACCTCGTCTGGAATACGTGGCCCGCTCAGCTCAACCTATAGGCGGAAGGAAGCGACGTGCGAGCGAGGTGACACGCAGGCACGCTCACACCACAATTCACCGCTCTTACTGCAAACTGGTGCAGAGACTACTGCACGGTCTTCATACCACGCAATACGCCGCGTGTAGTCTCTAGCTAGAGAAGCTTCGTTGGCGACTACCAGGTTCTTTTGCCATTTCTAATAGCGACTACTTCCAAGGAGCTATAAACCCTCATCTCACTCTCCAGTCAGCGTTTTAAATATGCAACGCTCCAAGACACTGCCACCATACGGTTCACCATTGTGAAGTCGCTGTAGTACCTGCTCAATACGAAATAACATGCATTATTGGGTCATACTGCTACAAATTGAGCAGTATCAGCCATGTTACATCAATAGTAGCCATCTTACGTAAAACCGGCTATAAAATCTTGGACTGAACAAGGGTCAAAACCTTCACAATGTTGTTTCTTTCTGAAACCAATATTGCTACCAATGACAAAATAATTAAACATGCAAATTAATCAATTTCACCAGTCAGTGAAGTTCACTGATTTGTATCAACAAGTTGTTTGGTCACGGCAAAATTTGTAATGGCAGATAAGATTCGTTTCCTGAGCTTGTATCCTTTGGGAACTTTAAAGCAAATAACATTCCAACCTTATTAGTTATCATTACCTCACTCTATTCAGTAAGTTCCAAAGGTTCCAGGCCAACTATAGGCAGAACATCAAAGAGCACGCGTAAGGAGTAAAATCCTCTGAGGATATGCACAATCAGCAAGCACTTGAAAAAAAGATGTATGAATGTTGTTGTTGCCAACAAAAACCACACAGTGCCGGTGTCAACTTGCTGCAAGGGCCTGAGCTGCAAGGCTTGGATCGAATCCCCCGTTAGTTGCAACTATTACCGAAGACAAACGAGCTAAAGCTGTGGGAACTACTTCTAATCAAGCCGGACACAGACAAGTCACAGCACTCGAAGTCAAGCTGTCTAAAATCGAGAGCGTGGTCGCATGTCTATTCCTGACCTCTGCCTGCGGCTATATTCAAAGAAAAACGTGCATACGAAAATGCAAAATTGTGCATAAGCAATATCGTGCTTTCGTGCTTCCTCACGAAGATTAAACACAACCAACCCCTAAATTTAGACAGATCTTTATATAATTTCACCACACAGCAGCACACTGGTCGTTGACGTTCGGGCAACGGAGTCAGCGATTCGGCAGTGGCAGCAAAAGCTTTCACCACAAGATACGACCTCCCTGCTGACGAACTAACTGCTGGCAGCAAAGGGAGGAAAATCCGTTGCAAAGTTACGAGCACGACAGGCTTCGGAATGTTTTTGAACTCTGGACGACCCAACGGCCAATACCATTTGCAAAAAACGACATTTATTTTTGTCGGATCTGTCACACGCTCTTAACTAACGACCGCACTAGCAAGCACAAAATAAGACCGCCTCAACTTGCCCATGCTTCTCAGGATCGCTACACGAGCAAAACTGAACGCAAGGCTAGCCACGCTTTCTACCTTGACAAACGCGGCCGGTGTATATGCGCCCTCAAAAGCACATTAAATTGCTAAGTTGTTCAGATACCGCATAACAGCAGACCGACGGCAACATACCATTACGTCGCTGCGGCGCTGAGCAGTTTTCCATCACTGTTTGCCAATCGCGATATTGAGCGGATAACAGGCTGAGCAGGTCTTTTGTTGTGCGGCGAAGTCGTCGGCACTTTCCGCCAGACCTCGAAAGCTCTTATGATGAGGAATATCGCTGCGAGGCGCCACCACATGGAACTAAACAGCCTCCGACAGTTGCAGATACTGTGCGTGTTTTGAAATCGTCGCTAAGAGGACAGTGTGCGATGTTGTTCCGGTGTTACGTAAAGCAACAGGAGACATACATCTCTGTCTCAACATCAATTGCTGCTAGGCTGCAGGCAAGCTCTCTGTGCATCTGCGCGTTTCAAGCACAAGTTTTGTTTATTGTCTGTGGGTGCAAGTTGTCTGAAGTCGCGCGTGCGTTTGTTTTGTGACTGTGCATAACTGATTCTTAATCGGATCCTTTTTTTATGAATTAGCCTTTCCCATCAGTCGAAAGAAAGACCGTTGCAAAAAAACAGAATGTGTTGTTACTCGATATACCCAGAATCACCCGGAGCGAGATCACTGCAGTTCATGTGCAATGAACTGACGATGGTAGCAGGAGTCTGTTTTTTTTTCGCTGAAACATTTCGGTCATTTTTAGCCGAGACATTTTGGTCACTGAAACATTTCGGTAATTTGTCTCACAGTTGTGTTAAAACTCGCCATAAAAGTGTTTTTACCTTTAGTTTCAAACATTCCGACCGAAATGGCTTTACTTTTTTCGGTCATTTCAAAAACGTTTCAGTCTATGAAGAAACATGACCGAAAAAACAAGCAGGAGTTACCGGAACGTCTGCAGAAATGTCGTTTACATCGTTTTTCTTTGGACGATATTTTCATTACAACACTGGGAACGTTTTTTTGAAACAAACGATCGGTCAAAAAAACGATACGCAGCAAAACCGTTTGCTGGGTCGTCATGCCTCATCCCACACGACCACACTCATTCAGAAGTTTCGG
>JGI24021J15306_10012417_pt1 | contig 10578 bp, 4 predicted proteins | sample Ectturendosymbi1_FD_15306 | JGI IMG/M metagenome (IMG submission 15306) | reverse complement strand
TTCGACCAAGAATGGGCACTCGAGAGGGAATATTTAACCTTAGAACGATCATCGAGAGGTACCTGGAATTCGGGAAGGATGTATATATATGTTTCATAGATGTATGTACTTTCCACGATGGGTGTAAGCAAGGAATCGATCAGCAAATTTTTAATAGGAAATCGATTTCACGTTAAATTACGCATCTTCAGTCCTTATTCAAATAGTAAGGTGTTAGCCATATCATTTCATTTTGGAAACCGCTAAAGTTACTGTAGCTTTGCTGTTTAAAATAGTTGTTCGAATACTAGGGGGCATTTTCTGCAAGAGCCAGGGCGTCAGATTGTGCTCCTACGCCACTAGGTTCTAGCCATAAAAGCAAAAAAGATCCTTTGAATGAATTTCACCCTTTGATGGATTATAAATAAAACTAAAACAACGAAACAATGGCATATGCCTGTTGCCAGCTAAAAATATCAGTTTTCACTTCGATTGCATTTGATTGCTTTTCGTGTTATTCAATAAGCCTGATATTTAACATAATAAGCCTAGAACAGCGATATTCAATGATGCAGATGGAATAGGTGAATTATCCGGAATGCCCAAAAATTGCCTGTCTTTAGAAATAGATTCTTATTGAGAAATTGAGAACATATGAAAGATGCCATGGATTTTACAGGTTACTATGTTTGTAAAAAAGCGACGAAATTTCGAGTAAATTTTGGAATTTAAAAATGAATGCCAGTTTCATATTGGAAAAAGTTTTGTCACATATCCTGTTCTCTGCTTCACGGGACAAAGTCAAATGTCAGATTTTTGTACATCAATTCTTTGCAATTTTTTCCATTCATTACGCCACTGACTGAACAAAATCCTATCTTGAAGCGGTGAATAGGCACTCAACTTGCAGAGATTGGTTAAATTACAGTGGTCGATAGTAGGCTTAATATATGAGCTAAATTGTATGTAGTCAAAAGGATCGCAACGAATTTCGTGGCGATGATGTACTCGCTCAACGGAATCGATTTTTTTATATTTTCTGGCTTTGCTTCAACGACATATTTTCCATTGGTGAAAACATTGAGACAGTATCATACTTACTCGCTTTATTGAAAAGCACTTGCTAAACTTGTTTATTGCATGTCTAACAATGTCTGAGGATTTTTTTTGAACTTGCGACCATCTGGTTTGTAGCCACAAAAATACTTACGAGTAAGCCACAGATGTATTGAGAATATATTGAAACGAAGAAAACTAAAGTTTCAAAGACATCACACTCCTGTTGGCACATCACGAATGTTTCAAAGTAAACTATACTTTGAAAAGAACTGAAAAAGCTAGCTTATTTTAAACAGGTGTGACAGACAGTTGATCAAAACTTTTGGTATTTAATAAAAGTTTCTGAAGCATTTTCTTGTGACTTGATGTTTTTCGCAGGTGGAATACCGTCGACACTTTGCTCAGCTGAAGGGATGTACTCTTTACCTGTACTCCAACGAAGCGAATGTTTCCACTAACAAGGTAATTTTTTAGCGATTATTATCCTAACGACGTACCTCTACTCGGAAATACGCTTCCAAAGGCAGCGCTTTTCGATCACTGAACAAGTTTTCAGAAGGTTCTGGATTTTTAGTCACTTAATTTTAATCGGCCTACCAGTTGACAGTCAGTTAAGTCGAATTTTAATCGGCCTGCTAGTTGGCAGTCAGTTAAGTCGTTAAGTCCTAGTCGAGTTATAGCCAGTCAACGGTCATCTTTAGTGATCTTTGATTTCTCAAAGCTTTTTGATCATTTATTTTGAGTTAAAAATTATGCATTCAATTTCTGAATTCCGTCGTGCATCCAATCAGAAAACTTTCTTTTATGAGAATTTGACTCAAATCCAGGCATGTGAAGCAGTTGTTGTATCGATTCAAATGTAATCTTTTGTGGGTTAAATAGCTAGAATCATTTTTATCCACAAAAACCCAAATCACGTCCTCTCAAAATTGAATCGTTGACTCGAGCTGCTACATCTCTTGAAAAACACGCAAAAGTGCTGGCGCCCTCAACTTCTGTCGAAGTCAAAAGTATTGTACATCTTGGAGGTCTTTGCAGAAATTTTGTTTGTTCAGTGTGGTATTTACTCGCAATGTTTGCAAGAGCGAATGTGTTTACACAGGACGTTGAAATACACCGAAGGTCATCCTGGTTTCAGTTATTTGCGTGATTTAAACCATCGCTACCCTTTTTGTATTACATACACGAAACCCTCCTACGTACCTCAACTTAGCTTCCAAACAGACAAGAAACTACAATAGATTTACCTACTTAAATCTGAACCAACGGTTTTTAATTCCTCACTTGAAGAGTCAAGCTCACCGACCAGAGTGAAGGCGATTCCTAGTGAAGTCACCACATGTTATAAGTGATCATTAGTCAGATACTGTGATCCTAGTGAAGTCATTCAATGTCACAGGTATTCACAAATCAGATATTGTGATCACTCCAGCTCTTTGCAATTGCATTTTGCACTCAAAAACCGAGGGAATACAGCATGCTTGAAAGCTGTTGATTTACATAGAAATCCACTTTTTTGTTACCTGGGTACAATTAATTCACTATGGATAATCTGCAGCATAATCGAGTCAATCAAATTTATTTAATAAAACTCGAATTATGTTGAGTTATTTGAGTTCTCGCAATGGACATGAATTGGATCACCACACTTTTAAATTAAAAAGTGCAAAAAAACAAAACACTGGCTTCAGCGACAAACGTTATTGGCTTTTGGGGATTGGCCTCAAAACCACAGCCTTAGCATAATTTGCATGTTTATCCTGCGTAATATGAAATGATAGCGATAACAAAATGGATACATCTTTATGGACCACTTTGTAAAAATACGCCTTGCTTAGGTCTTTAAGTGCTGTAGGACAGCCCATGATCAACAAACGTAGTCACCACGTACGATATATCTCAAGATTTAGGAACCCTCATGTAAAAAATAATGCAACCAGCAGTGGTCAGTTTGTTTTATTTTTACGATTGTAAAACAACCAAGTTTGCTCCGAGTACTATAGTTTGTGGAACCAGGTGAAATCTCCTTTTCACAGAAAGCAACAAATGTTCAGAAAAGGATAAAGTTCTGTTTAATCAGAGTATACCAATATATTATTGTGTTGGGCAAATATCAAAGAATCATACATTGTTCGTACCGCGAAAAACAGATTATTACATACTTTCAGCAAATTTGTTCAATCGTTCACTTTGTTATCTGACGTTTGCTATGAGCAGCTTCAGTGTTTTGTGATTTCAGCAAGATACACAAAGTTTCATCAACATACATGTCTTCGATGAAATCTTTAAAACTTGGAAAACAGGAAGCAAAAATAGCCTTATAATGAAAATCACGGCCAATGAAAACGACATATTGCAAACGCTTCGATAACTCCTGTTATCATCATCAGTTCATTACAAATTCGTGTACCAAAGGAAGCAAAAAGCAGTACAATCTCAAGCCATCAACTAGCTTCGGCCTTTTCCAGTTGTGGGTTCTGTAAGCAACAGAGGACCGCCATGTCTCAGTGGTTCATGTGACGTGAACCGTGGTCTTCGCACAGTGCCGTAGCCAGCCCAAACTTTTTTTTGGGGGGCAAAGAATTTGGGGGAACCAAAACGTTTGACTTTGGGCAAAAATAGTATTTTGTTCGGGACACCTCAGAGCACGAAATTACTAGATACGCTAAAACTTTGGGGGCATAGGCCCCTGGCCTTCCCGGCTACGCGTATGCGTTACAACGTTCAAATATGTAGTTTCCATTAGTGAAAATTACACATGCAGGCAGTGTAATTTTAGACATTTTCACTTGGTTCTCTGTTGCTTCCTGCGTCTGGTGCAATACCGTTTGGTGTAGTCACCTCAGACCAAGTTGGTTGTTTAACTTCAAATATTACTTGCGAACTGCCCTTAAAGTTTTGCTCTGTAAGCAACTAACAGATAAAAGGTGCTTATTTCAATCGTGGTTAGTCCCTGGCCACAGCTTGAAACACTTCGGCCGGCCTACTTGCACATTCCCTGCTTCGGTTTTGTTCAGGTAGAGAAACAAATCAACCTGGAGGGAGCTAATCAAGTTAAGAAAGATAACAGCGTAAGAGCACGCAACCAATCAGCCTTTGCTACCATATCGATTTCATTTCCGTAAGTATTTAAGTAACAATTTGCTTTTCAGAAGTAAGTGCGTTGAACTTTGTGGTAACTGCACACAACTCCCGCTGGCCTGTATGAGATAAAACTATCCTATGGCAGGTGTACGACGTTAAGCTTGGCGCTGAGATGCTGATTGTTCGCAACTATAAACTACCGACCTATTCTGTGGTTATCATGGTTTGCGTTTCACGCAGAAAAACTGTCATCCCACCCTGCGGTGAACTCAGAATCAGAGCGACGAAAAGCAGCGACCAGGAAGAATGGTACAGGGTCCTGCTCGCAACTGTGATGGTAGGAATATGCACCAACTTATTTCCGTTTGAGTACTACCAAACGTTTAGTGGTGTGAGACATTCTTATCAGGTTTCAATCGACAGTAATAAAAACGATAAGTCGACAATATGGACGGGAAACTTGCAGAACGCATTTTAAAGTAGTTTTAATTTGTGTGGGCCGTCTTACTATTTTAAGAAAACAAATCTAGTTCAGCAACAAAACTTTCAAACCAAATACGAAAAGCAAGTCAACTGCTCTACAATTTTAGCAAAAAACAAAGAAATGCCGTCAATGTTACCAAATTGATACTCACCATCTGCGCAATGGATGAGTAAAAGAATCAACGTTTTTAAACGCATGGATTTTTAACGCCTTAAAATATGACTTCGGATTTAGGACAAGTCAATTGTTTTGCCAAGGTAAAATTTCGCCGTCAATTGTGCACATAGAATGGTCTAACAAGGACTAAGGGGAAATTGTACAAGACAACGGGCACTTCATAATAGAGCAGTAAAGTAGAATGTTTTGACATGGATATTATTTGTTGAACAAGCTTTGTTAGTGCAAGAATGAATACATTCAGAGTATATAATCACGAAACATTGCTTGTAACATTTTAATTCGTGTGCGTAACAGCTGAAAAATTGAGCAAACCAACTGAACAGGTTGGACACATGATCAGTGCTTGGCTTCAATCTTCAAACAGTTTTGCCGACTGCTTTGCATGACTACAAAATCCAAAAACATATCGGTACGTCAACGAAACGTCTTACAGGTTCAGTGAAATGGAGGCAGTCAACGGTTCATACTTATTAAACTATTTGTGGAAAGCCTACTAACAACAAAGTGATGAGGTTCAAAAAAATTGATTGCCACACCACGATTTGAAAGCTTTTGAAGAGCTGATGAAAATGATCGAAGATAATCATAATTACTTTATAATCAGAGTGTATGTATTTGTTTTAAGCATAAGCTTCCGGATGACACAAGCAACTTGCTTCCTGGTCAAGTGCAATCTTTGAGAGATATCATCGTGCACGCAAACAATTTCCTGGAGGTATAACAGTTTCTTCGGTTCTGTTAGACTTGTGACACTGCCTTCGTTGCCAACAGCTTTCCAAACCCCTTCTTATTGGATAATTGTTATTAAAATAAATTTAAGACTGAGAAAAAGATCTAGCAAATTATTATAAGTAAAAAATTAAGCAGATGAAAGTTCGGGCATTTTTTTACTAAAATTTGCTCACGACATGAATGCTTGTCGTGACATGAATGCTTCGCAAATTGATGTTCTGAGCTTCTTCCATCACAATTCTTTGATAAACGACTTTACCACATTTAAGTTACTCAAGCTGACTACATGTTTCCTGTGTGCAAAAGAAGCAACACCGTGTGATTTATTAAACATGCTAAATAAGTCCTCCATGTAATGATAGTCAATTCATTTCTTAAATTATTTCTGTTTTATTAACCAATTTCTTGATTCAGAAAGCTTTTATATTGAATAAAAATTTTGTAAAGAAGCTGAAAAATGCTATGCTTCACTGCATGCAACTTTCTACAACTGTTTTGCGCTTAGAGTTACAGAGATCGTTTTGCAACCAAACTCAAACTCCGATATGGAACTATTGCATATTTCCCAGCTTATGTTCTGGGTGTGGAGTTTTGCAGGCATGTGGAAGTATTCAATCAATGTTTGGAAATTCTTTCGGTTTGACTGTCGAATTTTTGTATTTAAATTCGAAATTCTACGTTTGATGTTAGTACCGCTTGAAATCTTGAGTTCCTAAAAACTCTAAGAACTTTCAGGCGAAGCACGGTCACATTCCCATGGATTGTGGCCCTACGGTTAGACCTGCAGTGCTTCCCAAACCAAGACGTACTTCAACTCCTGCTGGACACAGCTCTCCCTCTCCAGTAAGTCTTTGATTTTTTATTGTGACAAGTTTGTTTCTTGCTTATGGGATATTTATGGGGAAATTTGCCAAATACCAATGCAAACAATTTTGTTGCAAAATGATGTCATGTATCCAAATTTTCACATCAAAGAACAGTCAATGAATATTTTACTTTAAAATTAGTGCGTTGATCTTTGTAATTCAACGCTGCTGCCTGCCTCTGACTTTCAAGAAAAGGATTTTTAATATTTCTAAAAGATACGTGGTTGGTTTTGTGCCAAGATAAATCCAGGCCATAGTTGTAAGAGTAAGCAAATTTTAGGGGTGCGAAGGATTTATGCCCGAATTCTCCCAAACTTGTCTGAAAAATTCCATGAAAAAGTGACATTCAAAAAAAGCTTTTCATGTTATTTTGGGCGCTGTTGGGCGCCATTTCTGCTGATATTTTCAGGGGTTTGCTCAGATTTTTAGTGATTTTGTGAAGGTTTTTAGAGATTTTGACCAGATTTCCACGGATTTTGCCCGGATTTTAATGGATTTTGCCCGAATTTTTACCAATGCATCCGCGCCTCTTTCACCAGTGATCCAGCGTATAGTCGAAAGTTCACTAAAAATTCAGAGGTTTCGTCACGTCCCATAACCAAACATTTGGCGTAATTGGAAAGCCACTTCAGTAGAAAAGAGCACAAGTTTGGCTCTGAAACGATATCAAGGAACAGATCAAGCCAATAGAAATTGCGACGTTCTCTACAAAAAAAAGCTTCGCATTTTTAGTTGAGTTGTGATATTTGCTACACACTTGTGACTAGTCAACGTTTGTTCTTGAGTGCATCACTGCAATCATTTTGACCGCTTGCGCAATCCACAGCATCAGAATCTTGCCGTAGGTCATTATGCTGCATGTAATGTCTTTGAGTTTTAACCTTTGTATAGATAACATAACTGCAATCTTGTTTTGTCTAACTCTAAAGGATCAAGTAAAGTGATTGAAAAAACTGTAACCAGCAGCAGTCCCCAGTTTAATGCAGAAAGTAGTTGAAAAATTAGTTGATTCCGCCCAGTGTCAACTTGCGTAACCTTAACAGTGTATGTGGCGAGATTCCCTCCTGTTTCGCTCTGCTAGACAGCCGACCGAGTCTACGGATAGTACATCGCAATAAACATTTACTAACACGTCATTGTTCTGGGCTTGTGAATCAACAGGCAATTGTTCCCTCCACAGCCCACATTCTCCTTGGTAAACGCTAAATACGGCATGCTGACGATCACAGCAGCCAAAAGCAAATTCGCTGTCGTTTGGAGTTGGTTGATTTTGGTAGAAAAAGTTGCTGTCGTGAACCATATGCGAACCACGGTCATGAGGCTTGCAGTACTGCTCATGCGGGAAGCGTTCTGGGATGGTGAAACCATCCAGCGGGATGAATCAAACCAGTTACGAACATCGAAGAGGTGTGATAACAAACGTTTGCTTCAAAACACACGCTATCTTGAGAGAAATAGATGACATGACAAAGCGCGAATTTGGTTGAGCCGGTAACTTTGCAAACAGACTGGTGCAAATGTTTCTGCACACAACTTCTTATTTAATCCGTAACTTTATCTTGTTGACTTTGCAAAGGTGCAGAATAGGAATAACAACCTCTAAACAAGTGGTTCTCAACCGGGAGCCACTTACAGTAGCTCACTAGGGGAGAATCCTGGGAAGATTTGCCCAATTAGGTAGCTGAGAAGGAAAATTAAGGATTTAATTTCTTTTTTTGTGTTTCTTCAAGGTGTCATATCTCTAGCAATTCTACTGTTTTTTCTTTGTCTAGCATGCAGTGTGCTAATTAGGACCTAAGCTTGGCTGTATCATGCATTTCTAGTTTTTCGTAGCCCACTAGGTTTGACTAGTGATTACAGGAAATTAACGATTGTGATGTAACAGGGATGAGATTATGGGTAGATAGAAAACTTGAACTTGTTATTGTGCTGACCTACCTTTTAGGCGAAATATACTGTATACTCCGCAAGATCTTAGTGTCGGATTGATTTGCTGGAAAAGGATGCCTTTCGATAGACAGTGTTATTGTGCTGTGTTGAAGGTTTGCGTTGTAGATTTCCTGTATTTCAGCACAAGTGTTACTGAATAATTTGAGGGAGTTAGACAAATTAAAAAAAGCTAGCATCAGCCCATTTGAATGTCACTGCTTTCGAGGTAAATAGAATCGTATCTGGTTGATGAGCTATTGCACTTACAAATGATGACAGCATGAAACCAATACTTGCATCTGAAAACCAACTGATATGGTTGTATCTCCAAGTCAGTGCTAACTACGACAAATTAGCTAAGGTAGTTGTGCAAACACTTCTGCCATTTCCTGTTACGTCGTTTGGTGAGCATTTTGGAGAACTTTCTTTGGTCAAAATTTTCGTTTAAGGACAATTTGACCAAAAAAAGTACCCTCAACATTTGCGAGCAAGATCTACGAGCGAAGTTGAGAGCTTTCCTCTTCAATTTTCCTTGTTGATTTGTAAGTTGCGGCTAGTTGAACAAAATTTTGTTTGTAAATTTCGTGTGGTTGTTTTGTTTCACAAGCTTTTCATTTTGTAACAAAGTTCGATTTTTTGTTTTCTTACAATGCTCACATCTGTACTCATCTGTTTTGTGATATATTGTGGGGAAAAATTTTAAATGCGTGGAGATTGCAAGGGAGGAATACAGAAAACTTTGAGAAGCACTGCTCTAAAAATTTAACAATAACATCATGACCTGGTATCTAGCTACTCAAATCAAACATAGTTTTATAGGTAGGCCCGTAGAAAACTTGTCTTAGTTGACTTATGGTAGAATTACCGACATCATAGTTTGGGAATAGTACTTGATTTGCAAAAAAATCTGCAGCACATACGATTTATGCAAGAAAAAACTCGTTTTGTCACAACACTCTCTATCTTACGAAATCCTTTCCCAGCAAAGAATCACACACTAAGATCTTTTAGATATATAATATATTTCGCCTACAAGGTAGGCATCATCAGCGCTTATTCTAATTTGCCGCAATATATTTCAAAATGACGTTCTGGTATAGTCAGCGCAAAAACCTGTCGCAAACAGCAAGGCGTCTGTGAATTTCAGATTACTACGCATTGTACATGACACTTTCGAAAACAACTAATATTTTTATAGAGTTCCTCCATGGAGTCTTCTCCGTTTTGATCACATAATCTCATTAATTTTATTTGCCATCACAGACATAGCTTAAATAGTACTGGCTGCTCTGAATGGATTCAAAACTTTTTTCTCCATATGTCTTTTAGTCAAGACATACCTTTTTCAGTCGTCTTAATTTTACAGCCAAGCTTGCAGCTGCAGAAACTAAGTCAATAAATAATAAATATTTTTTCCGTATGCAGAAGAAGCCCAGGAAAATAACAGCTGTTTATCACTTTTAGATTGCAAGCCCTGATGGTGTCCAACAGTCCAGAGGCTTCCCCGTCGATATTCCGAGGTAAGATAACTCTGATTTCCACTGTGATTCCATTTCGTAGTCTAAAACAATAGACAATTTCAAGCAGACTGTTGATGATACGTAAGTTTTAATTTTTAAATGTTGAGAGCAACTTTTCTTTCGTGAGAAACAAAAAAAAATAATAATAACTGACGCGATTTTGTCAATGACTCGCAGCCAAGGGTCCAAAGTTCCTGACCATCCAACGTGAGTAGAAAAATAGCATAGAAACAGGTGCATTAATTTGCTTCATCAGCCAAAATCGTTTATTACATCACACGCAGCTTTAATTTTACTTGTTATGCATGAATTGCTTTGTATTTAAAGTTCAGTTCCGTTAATCCTTTTTTGGAGCTTCACCTGGTTATATTGCATGAAGAAACGAAATGATTCATGTTTAAATAATTTTAAGGTTCATTGCTGATATAATACATAACGCTACGATTTATTTTATGCATTTCAAGATGATTTGCTTGCATGAAATTCTGATCGAATTTCATTACTTCCCTGCTTTTAGGCTCCAATCTGCTGTGTTAATGTCGATTACAACAGTGCTTCCCAACCTTTTTCAGTTCGCGACCCAAATTTAATGCAAGTTTTATTGTGCGACCCACAATCAGATATATGGCTAAGATTAACAGTTACGTCAGACCTGCATCTTTGCTACTGTTTACCTGAAATCAACAAACTACTAATCTCCCTATAGTTATAGTAGCCTACCTACACTTTCCAACGTCTAGGGGCG
>JGI24021J15306_10012416_pt1 | contig 10578 bp, 13 predicted proteins | sample Ectturendosymbi1_FD_15306 | JGI IMG/M metagenome (IMG submission 15306) | reverse complement strand
GAGAGTTCATCCAATTCACTATGGAGCAAGAAAAAGAATGTCTTCCGTTTTTGGACTTATTCATCTAACGCTCATCAAATCGCCACTTATTGTCAGCAATCTATCGTAAGCCAACCCATTTAAGTAGATACCTCAACTTTAGATCAGAACGTCCGAAACAACATAAACAATCAGTAGTTAACTGTCTTTTCGCGCGGGCTAAAAAACTTTCCTCCACAGCCCAGGACCTGAACAGCGAAATGAAGCATGTGATGAAACGGACTCTCATGTTGAATTGTTACCACAAATGGGTGATTCAAAACAAAAAGAAGAAACACAATGGATTTTCTGAGTTAGATCTAAAGTTATTTTACCGTACACAACTGACTTGGGAGGGTCTTTAAAACGAATTTTGGAGAAACGTCGTAAACGAACCATCTTCAAACCTACAATTGAACCAAGCACAATCCTATCTTCAGGAAGAGATATCGTATCCGCCAGCAAATGTCGAGATGTAGTCAATGAAATTCCATGTGGGGAATGTGAACACAAATACATTGGACAAACGTAGCGAAGCTAGAACACTCGATTCAAAGAATACCACAGGGGCACTTTGGCTAAAAATATACTTAAAAAAAAAACAGAAAAAACAGCTTTAGCGAAACATGCAGCCCGAAGTGGCCATGGTTTCGACTGGGGTTGCGCCACGTTTTACATCATGCAAATAGCTACCATAAGCGCATTTTTTAAGAATCATTTTAATTTAAAAACTAACATTATGAACAACAAAGTGCAAACTTTCCAGCTGTCTATCATAATGTCCTAACCTAAAATACGAGTGAAATTTATCCTTTACTTAACTTCCTTCATTTGTCATCTTATTATCCGCTTTAGTGCTTGTTGATTCGCTAGCTTACCAACTCAGTTTATCCCATTATTGATCGCTATTTTCCGCATACTTCCACACTATTTGCTGCTTTACTTCGCATAATAACGTTTTGTGCATTTTTCTGTGCCGGTTTTACGCTGTTTTATTGCGTTGTTGTACATTGTTGCCTCCTGGCGTTCCATTTTACACTTCTCCCTCTCAAGCCCACGGCAGCCACTTAAGTGGCCACTACGTCTCTAGTCATAACTCGCCAGCCGATTGAGCAAGAGAGCTGTTCAAACGCTCTACGGATTCACCAAGTTTTCTAGTTGAGATCGAAAAATTTGTTTTCGTTTTGGATTTTGGGTTTTCTGGGGGTAACGTCATAATGGGGGGATTTTTTCGCGTTTTTGGCCAATTTTACTAGGCCCTGGGCGCCAACCCAATGAGCCATATTTTTGGCTCAAGTTTTTTTAGAAACTAGGCTAAAATCCGCGTCTTTAGAGGCTTTGCTTGACTTACTAGCAAATCTGGAGCCGAGATTATGGCTCAAAAACCCAGTTTTTGACAAAATTGAAAAAGTTTCAGAAAGGTATAATTTGCCCTCTCAGGGCAAACTTTGGCCACAACTGGGCAGCAAATTGAGCTAGAGAGCTGTTCAAACCCTCTAAAGACATGCGACGTCTTGTAGTTTTAAATAAAAAAAAAACAATTTTAAGATTTGGGTTTGGGGTTTTGGGTCCATGGTATCATGATTGGGGTATGTTTTGTGGTTATTTTGATGACGTCATCATCCGATTCCAACGAGCCGATATTGTGGCTCAAAGCTTTTTTGGATTCTAGGCTAGAATATGAGTCTTTAGTGCCCTTGATCGAGTTTCCAGCGTTTCTGGTTCAAAAGTTATGCCAAAAAAAATCCAAATATTTCAGGAATTTCCTAGCGGATTTAGGTGATTTCCCTAATTGATATTCGATCATTTTTCCCATAACGTTTCAACCAGAAACGTTACAATGTCGATCAAACCCTCTAAAGACTCGTACTATAGCCTACAATCCATTTAAATCCAGTAAAGCTTTGAGCCACGAAATCGTCTCGATTGTTGAGCTCCCACGGGATGTTGACGTCATCCAATGTTTTGCCAGAACTGTCGAAACATGTCAAAATATCCTGTGGTTATGTAAACATGGCCAAAAAGGCCAACAACCCACACTGAAATTTTTTTTTCAGTCTAAATTACATGACTTCACGAGTCCTTAGAGGGTTTGAACAGCTCTCTGGTTCAAGCTGCTGGCGAGTTATGGCCATATAGAATATAGGTGTAATCCACCCCAGGTTAGGGTTTGTGGGTGCAGAAATTTTTACCAAATATTGGTTATTGGCCCATATTTTGGCTCCAGATATGCTAGAAAGTCAATCAAGGGCTCTGAAGTCGTGGAATTTTGCTTAGTTTTCAAAAAAACTTGAGCCAAAAAAATGGCTCATTGGATTGGAGCCCAGGGCCGGGTGAAGGTGGCCAAAAAAACTCAAAAACACCCCCACTTGTGACGTCCCCCACAGAGAACCTCAAACACAAAACGAAAGAAAATATTTCAAAGTAAACTAGAAGGCTTGCCGAATCCGCAGAGGGTTTGAACAGCTCTCTATCTCAATCGACTGGCGATTTATGGAGTTGCAGTCTGGTCAAAAAAGTGGCCGTTGTGGGCAGGGCCGACCCTAGCAGGTGCGGGGCCCAATGCAAGACCTAGGCGCGGGGCCCCTCAGAGCAATGGTTTTATGACGTAATCGTGTTTAGTCTACCGTGTTATACGACCATGGCAGAGCGCACATATAAAGCCTTAGCGCTAGAACTGAGCACGTTTGCTAACGTTCGATAATAATAGACGAAATTCATCGCTAGTTCTAACGAAAGTGTTGTTTGTTAACAATGAGATTTATAAGTCGTTTCTCCTGAGTTCTCGAGGGAAAGGGGTATCTGGAAAAAATGAACAATCTACCTAAACACCATGGCGTGGGGTCCCAGACGCGCGGGGCCCAATGCAGCTGCATCGGTTGCATCGGCCTAAGGCCGGCCATGGTTGTAGGCCTTAAAGGGTTCTCCCACGTTCGTTATCACATAATGTCACTCATTTTCTCTCGCGTGATGGTCGGTTGGTTGGTTTTGCGCTTTTTGTTTCTGTACGTCACGTTGCTCATTGTTTTATGTTGTTGGTAAATTGTATGTTATGTGCCATGGTTAAAAACATTGCGCTGAGGAAGCATAGGTGCTCGAAACGTCGGCTAAATAATAAAAATAATCGCCAGAGAAGAACGAACTTATCTGCTTGCAAAATACTGTTGCTCGCTTAAAGTCAAAAGATTTGCCCCCCTAAAAATAATTTGGGCTGGCTACGCCACTGCCGCCGAGTCAGCAATGACATTTGGAAACCTCAGTGTGTTTTGTGCAACGTTGTCCTTAGTGCTGAATCAATGAAGCCACCAAACACTATTTATGAATCAAGCAATCCCAACACGTCAGAAAGGTTTTCGAATTATGCAGACGTCAGATGGGGGTGTCTCTGTAAGGAGGGCAACTGCCTCAGTTTGTGGCTATGACTTTGTCCAGTCATAAATTGCCAACCGATAGTGCTAGAGAGTTGTTCAAATCCTATAAATATGCGGAAAGTCTCTAAGTTTCGATTAAAAGATAGTTGGTAAGTTTTGGATTTGAGTTTTTCGTGGGTGACGTTATAACAGGGGTAGGTTTAGACTATTTTAGCCCCTGCCAATGGGCCCTGGGCCCCAGCACCAAGAGCCAATTTTTGGTTCTGTTTTTTATTTGAAACTAGGCTAAAATCCGCATCTTTAGAGCCCTTGATTGATCTCCTAGCATTTTCGGTTCAGGAGTCATGGCCAAAAAGCCACTTTATTTTTGCAAAAAAAGTACTTGCAAGAAACCCATTCTCCACATCTTTAGATTTGGTCAATATTTCCGATGGTTTGCTAGATCAATTTCTTAATCTCCGCCAAAGGTGGTAATTGTTTTTCTGAAAGTGACTAGACACAATTGGTGTCCATCAAATGAGTCAGCACAGAACAAACAAGTGAGGCCGATGTCGCAACGCAGCGTAACAGTGAAAATGCTAGGATGTTATTCAAGAAATAATTTGCGGTCTGAATTGTCGACTGAGCGGGGTTGAAGGGAGCAGGACCTACGAGAGGAGGCACGTGTGGCCCAGCAGGTACTGGAGCCCGGGAGGATGGAAGTATGTACGTCAAGTTTTTCTGTAGTGAAGACAAAAATGAGTAGTGTAAGCCAGTTGCCAAGATAACAGTTAATCTATTTCTAAAGTTTAGCGTGGTGGCTGTTTTATTTATATTCTTATTACTACACTAGCAAGCTATACAAATTTTGACGAGGTGCCCAGAAGCTAGGAGGCCCGGTATCGGTCTTCGTACCCCCTGGTAAAATTTCTCTCAGAGTCCCTGCACGGGAGCGCGGATTCATTCTTGGGCAAAGAACTATTTTTGCGCTTGTTCCGTCCCTCTTTTGTTTTGCAACAAGGTTAAGTAAAACGTTCATCTTGTAATATTTTGTCTGATGGAAAATAAAGTACTGCAATTCTGGTCCGCTGGAAAAGCCACGTTCACGCTTGAATCTTTGATGAGTGATTTCATGATCAGGGGAGTAACGAAGGGGCCAAGGAAGCACAATTCCCCGGGCGCCGAATCACTATGGGGACGCCGAATCACTGCGGGTGGGCTCCAAATTACTGCGGAGGGCGCCGAAAAGTTCCAACAAATCACAAGTACTTTCTTCACTACAGTAAATTTCCTTCCGTAAGATTTCAGGTACAAGCACCGGTGCGCCAAACTTGCTTCTTGCCCCGGGCGCCATCTAACCTCGCCCTGTTCATGATATAGTTTGAATTCACAAAGACCTACAATAACTTTTGATCATGCAGATACAAATTAATTTTCTGAACTAGTTTCGTACATCTTGCAAAATCTCGGGCTATTTTCCATTTCAAAATGCGTTGTCAATGCGTACATAACGATGAGATGCAGCAAACCGCATAGCGTGTTAAGAAAAGTTTAAAGGTGTTGCCCGATTTTCATTTTTTACTGCGTGGCGCATGTTTCAAAGCGTAGACTCAATAAAGTCAGTGATCAACTCGTTTCCTTCAAACTGGATTTTTTTTAGTGAACTCAACAAATGGAAATTTCACAGCTGCCCCACGTCGGGGGAAACCCCAGGAAAATTAGTATTGTCCAATTTTTGTTCCAGTTCAAAGCAAAAAATCATATCTTTACAAAAATTAAACGTGGCTTGCTACTTTGGTTGAAGGTTGCCAACAATTTCTATCACACTGACTTTCCTGGATGCGCCGATGAGCGCCGACACCTTTGTCTTTCCATCAAAACTGTTTTTGAAACACTGGCAACAGAATAACATTGCTGTTAAAGACACCAGTTAAATTTTACGATCGTGATCTGAGAGAAAGTTAATAGTCGCTTTTAAATACACTTCTTTTTTTGCTGGCACCTGATGTAAACGCACAGCTCAAAAATCATTTTGTTTTTCAAAGAGGCAATTGTTTTAAATGACGAAAAGTTATGCAGCTGGGTAATATGTTTCATGCAGCTGGAGTTTTTTTACCACAGCAGTTTCCAATATTTTTTGGCATGGACCCCAAATTTGACCATGAAATGATGAAAAGTTGACTGGAAATCCCCCTCTTGGTGTCTTTATGTTATCCTGAAATATCTACAGGACAGTTGTTAACATTCTATAGCAATTGCTAGTGAGCGTAATAAAGACGCCCTTCTCACAAAACTAAACCGTTGCCATCCCTACCAGCAACTGCTTTTTTCTCCATGGCAACCATTTCTTGAGCTCTTTCCTATCAATTTTCTTCGCTTGATGCCGATCTCAATATAAACATGTTCATACAAATAAACTGTTCCATCAATACAGCTGTGGATAAAATAAACAGGGTTGCTTTTAGGGCGCAAGGATTACAGCAAGCAAATTTTAGCGTGCAGTGAGTGGTTTTCCATGCTGGATGTAAGACGCATTTTTGTGACTTACTGAAAGCTGTTTTCCTCGAAAAAAAGTTCAATAATTCTGTTTCGCTGTATAGATTTTGCAGTCGAACCTATGAAAAGCTCATCATGTCCACTATGATAACAATAGTATTAAATTTTACAAGTGTAAAGTTAAAATATTATTTTCAATGCAAAATCTCAATCAGATACGTTAAAAATCGCAAAAGTTTGATCAATGTTTACAGAAAAACTTCAAATTATATTTTCTTTATGCTTACTAAAAATATTATCCCAGTGAATCGAATGTTACATCATCTAATGACAAAAAGTTTACAGAATCTGTTCAGTAGACTTGCTTGTAATAGTTGCAGCTTTTGTCAAAGCATTGGCGTGTTACATTAGACGTTTTGGTGTAGAATGAATTTCAAAAATATGTTAATTTTCTGTTAGAAAACGTCTAATTTAGACGCGTAACTGAACGGATTTACACGAAAAATAGATTGCTTCTGCAGGTTAACTTCTTGCCTTTAATGCCGGTAGCAAGATCAAATGCCGGTAGCAAGGTCAACAACGAGGCTATGAAATAAGTGTCGTCTGAAAATAGAGTAAAACTTCACAAGTGCATTCCTAAAGTGTTTTCTGCTAAAGAGAAAACCAAGCCTTTCCATAATGTACAGGCTCCAGTAGTGAAAGCATGCCTTGGACCGGTGTAGTATTAGTATTACGCTTGCGCCTTTGCTCTTCATAATAATGAAGAAATACATTAAATGCCGAATATACTTTTCAAAATCAGTCGGTTTGAAACGCTTGCTAATAATGTTTTGTAATGATAGAAATGTTTCTTTCTTTCCAATTTAAATGTGAGTGAAAACGATTGCGCTTGCGTTAAAGGTTTTGAATAAGCGCAGAAAATCAAACTCCTGTGTTGGATGCTTTGACAAATCAAACTGTTGGAAGAAAATTGTTTTCAACTTTCTATATGGTTTCAACTTTCAACCATCAAAACCCGGAAAGTTCGGTAAAGCATCGAGTAACGCAATCGAGGCGCGCAGTCAGGAAAAAATATTTGGGGGGCCGGAAATTGTTGAAAACTATAATCAATGATTGTCTTTACACGTTCATGACAATTTTTACTCAACGGTGCAATAGCTGTCACCCGGAATGTGCAGGGACCGCGCATTTTCACGCCCCTGGCAACGTCCACGTGACCATCGGTCAAAGTAACTGGGCAGGAGGACTCGAAACGTTTTCTATTACCTGAAAGCATTATTTTTCAGGACATTTTTTGTCAGCGAAAATGCAACTGTTGTCAAGAACGAGCCACCCAGAAATGTACATGAACTGTTCAGTTGGCCGCCAGCTCCACTGCCCTCAGGAACGTTTGCATTCAAACGTCATTTTGGCGCGGGCGCCAAAAGCGGATGCTGCCGCCGTTAAATGCTCACAAGCTGGACGACCGCCTCCATCCTGGATATGACGGTGCTGGCCGATTATCTGCCGCTGTGCTTTTCCGGACGGAGGCGGAGGTCTACGTGAACCGACCTCCACGCAATAGACTGTTTGTCACTAACCGACGATTGCGCTTCTGCGAATGTATTTTCCTAACTGTTGTACGGGGCTCATAAACAAAATCTATGAAGTACTCATCAAAGTATTCAAAATATAAAACCCGATCTCCCGCATGGCGTGCCATAGCCTCAGTGTTGCTTTTTGCAGATTGTGAAGTGTCAGTGTGTTCAAAAGGTCGTCATTTTAACATAACTTTATGATACTGCATTGGAAAACATAGATGTTTGCGACATTTGCAAGCCTGTAGACATTGAGCTATAGGCCTCCCACAGGAAGACATATAGCCCCAGTATTTACAGTGAAATTGACCCATAGTTATCTGGGTTGCACGTTAAAACACGTGACAATGCTCCTACCCAAAAGATGCAGAACGGATGCTTGCTTTCAAAGAGTTTCAGAATGTAACGTGGCCACTCGAGACGAATATGGGCTCCGCTATTCGTTGATCGCACCCCGAACGCACTGTATATTTAACTTCCACTGGTCTGATGGTTTGAAAAGACAAATGAAACCTCACCTATTTACAAGCACGTTTGCGTCAGAAGATAAGGCCACACTGGTATTTAGACATTGACACGCGGATGTCTGATGGTGTTGAACGTTTGTATGTAGCGTAGCTGTAGTCTTTTGTGCTCTATACACATGTGATCAAGCCTGGCAAGAGCAATTCTAATGTGAGTAACGTCTGTTTTTTTATCGCCAGCTTGACCTGATCGTCAGATAAAAAGTCAAGTTGGCGATGCAACCATGACAATCTCTATCACTTGCTCTGTACCTGGAGTGGACAAGTGAACTCTACCGCCAGAAACGTTTCCAAAACGCCCTGCGCTGCAGCGCTTGTGCCTTCCTGGCCGCGATTCTCGCTCAAACAGCATTTCCCAAAAGTCAAATCAAAACGAGGAAACAGAACTTGCTTGAAAAGAAAACAAGAGGTTGTTAATAAAATGATCATTATTCAAATTTTCAATTGTTCAGTATTTTTTTCGATGTTGTTGCAGAAACACGTATTAAGACTTAAAACAGTCAGAAATAACCAGAAACAGAAACACAAGAACAAACTGCCTGTAAGACTGTTTGAAGGTGTGCAAGTTCCTGAAACTAATTTTTATGAAACAAGAAAAGTCAGGGGTTTTCATTTCTTTCGCATGCGAACCGAACAGTTGCTTGCAATAATAATTGTGCAGAACATTAATATAACATAACACGTAGGCTACAGAAAATTCACATCAAACAACGTTACAATAGTGTGTTTCGAGAAAAANNCGAAGTATCGAAACAGGTTGTGTTGATGTTTATGCAAAAATTACGACCATTTTGCCGACCGATATATTCTGCCNCGGAGCCCTTCAGCAGGAGTTGCAGTTGCATTTTTTGATCTTGTTCCTTTTTAAAGCTAGCTGTACGCATTGGTGGTTGATTTTTAATGACNAGCTCCTTCTAGCGAATAATTTTTACGGTAAGATTGACGATGGGTATGTTTCTGGTTAGTGCGCAATTTCAGACCACCACTGTTTTCGTGCACACAATTTACAATAGTTACAGAAGCAGTAGGTGGTTGCAGAGAAGTAAACCCTATTTTTGATTTTAGTCAAAGTTGTTCAAACCCTGATTCCCAAGATTCTGTTGCATCGCAAAAGCACCTTCTCGTTCCATCTCGGGAAGTAACCGTTGTAAATGATCAAAATGTTCATCGGTTCCGCGGGGACTTCTGGCGATGAGTTGGTCCTTCCTCAAAAATGGTGATTTCCCTGACAGGGTTTTTCCTCACTATCCCCCCCAAAAACGCGTTTTTCGTAGATACACCTGAAAGAACGAACTTTTCCTGCGGGAGCGCGCCAGCCATGTTTAATCGGCTTGGCCGTAAGAAGGCTTGCGCTAACGTCAAGGCAGTAACTGCAGGTCGACTACACCGACGCGCATAGACGTCCGCTGTAGAATGACACCCTCGTTCTGATTGCTTTCCGGTGCGAGCACCTTCCCCGCTTTGGCAAGCCGTCAATGCACTGGTGGATGAAAGATTGTAAACCGTGGAGGCATTCAACTCCGCCGTTTGACTCCTGCTATTCGCTGAAGCGACTGTGAGAGCTGGTACAGTTTGCTGCCTGTCGAGAGGGGCGAGGACTTCGTAAAACCGCAACAAAATGCTACAGCTCAAGTGTTTCTAGTAATCTCAACATTTGTCTGTTCTTTTTTATACGTGAGATAAGGCAACGTGACGTTAATTGCGTTTTGACGAGCGTTGCTGCAAGTCTGAAACGTTTGCAAGCAGAGTTGCCGAACTCTTGAAGGTGAAGGTCAACGAAGATATGGAATGGACTTGTTCAAGGCAAAGGTACGTTGGTTGGGTTTAAATACTTGAGTGTTTCCCTGAGCACTGACGTCAGCCTGACCTGAATGCGATATTTCTGAGTAAAACGTTTGTACGAATCATGCAAAAGCTTTTCTGCAGACGCACAGCGCAAACCTTGTTGGGAGTTAACGGAAAAAAGCATTGTCAGTTGCGTTTAAGCAAGATTTTGGCAAAAAATGCAATTGTTTTTTTCATCATATAGCGTTGTCATCACCACAAAAGACTGCCCAGCTCGTAGAGTTGTCGCAGGAATTTTTACTTAAAAATTTTTAATACTGAAAACATTATTTTCCTGTTTTGCACAGAGCTTTCGTCCTGCTGTGTCTGCCAAACACCGATTAAAAGCACGCAGTACCAATCAGCGCATAAAAACATGTATTCAGCAGTTCATACGTTGGCACAAATCCACGGCACGCAGGTGCGCGGTTCTTTCCAATAGAGGAAGCAGCATCAGGCTAAGACGCCAGTTCCTGGAAGATCGCATTTACCGACCGAGCCTGACTGCTAGGAGGTTTAACTAAAGCGAAATGCCAAATCCATCTGCTTCGCGTTGCTCGCGTTATGCAAGGATCATTGGTGCTTCAATTACGTTGCGTTTCAAGGACGATTACAGGATCAAACTTGCAATTTCCCAAACTTTGGCTAAAATATGATCTAAAACTAATTTGAAAGCATATTTGATTTTGCACGTTTTTTATACCGCTTCCAAATCCTTTATAAATTGATTTTAAGCAAATAAACTTGGTTTAGATGAAACTGAAAGGTCATTTTTCTTTCTAGATACGA
>JGI24021J15306_10012415_pt1 | contig 10578 bp, 10 predicted proteins | sample Ectturendosymbi1_FD_15306 | JGI IMG/M metagenome (IMG submission 15306) | reverse complement strand
CATTTAGCTTGCCAAGAGGCGGGAAATTCCACCCTCTGCCCCCTGTCAGATACGTCACCAGCTATGATATTTTGTATTTACATACAATAGGATAAACCGTACCCACTCAACTGCAACAAGAAATGTGCTGGTGGCGTTGCTGAGTTTATGGGAGGGCCTACAAGGTGTCTAATTAATCTATGTTTTGGTTGAGTTAAGTATAGACTGGAAAGGAGGGAATGCTTTAACATTAATCGTTACATAACAGTGGTAAATCTTGTCTCAGTATCTCAATGACTTTGGCATTAGAGTGCGGACTGCACACTCCATTGTACTGTACTAGCTTTGGTGATGAACCGTAATACGGTGACCGGTGTGTTGTACATAGCATAGTGTAGTCATTTCTAGTAATTATAGCTAATCAGTAATGCTAAAAACATGAAAAAATACGTCTGAGAAGTCCCTTTGTCACAAAAGAAACTGCAAATATTCTTGAGCTAAATAGGACGAGTAAATAAGAATTTTGTTTTGTGTACCTTGACTGAAACATCGTCCACACTATACGTCTTACTTCCATACTTAATACGTATCAATAGACCTAATTGATATTTGACTTATTAAGTGTAGATAAAACACTCAAGTAAGTGAAGGTCGTAAATTGTTCTCCCTTTTTGCGATTAAAATATGGCAGTCCTATTGAGATTGTTAATAAATAAACATGGACAGAAAAAAGGGGATCGTCACCCTTACAAATGCAGAGCTTATGCAAGTGGTTCGAAAAAAAACATAATAAAAGCAAAAGAGGCAAAAATGAGAGAGGAAGAAGTTGCAGCCAAGTCAAGAAACATTCAAGTTTCTATTTACAGTGCCAGTGAAATCCAGCGGAGACATTTCTGCGAAACCTGCAAGAGGACAAAAAATCGAAACATGTAAGACAGGGGTGGGGAACCTGCGGCCCGCATGAACATTTGATATGGCCCGCGTCAGAATTTTCGTTACCCAAGTTAGAGTACAACATCGCGTTAAAACGAAGCTCCATGATAAGCAGGTACAGATAGTAAGGCAAGAGAAGTCACGCTTCCTCATATTTATTTAAAGGTAGAATTTTTGAATGAAATCAATTGATTTTTGCGGCCCGCCAGATATTGTGCACAATATTAATGTGGCCAGTGATAGTAAACAGGTTCCCCACCCCTGTTGTAAGAGAACAGAAAATTGAAAGAGAAAATCGAAACATGAGAATTGAAACATGTTGTTACAGACTTAGATCTACGTAACGATGAGAATAGACCTAGTGAACCAGAAGTGCAGTGGCAGAATAGCGTCAAGAAGCATCATTGAAAAACACGATAGATGAGACGGCTGACGCTATCACTGTAAGCAACGATATCGGTCTCTGGTCTGCCACTATACGGGAAGAAATACAGAAATATTGGTTGAAAAATGAAACAGGTTCTCTTTGACAGTGTGATGAAAAGTTACTTTTAAGCCATGATGTTCCTCAACACAGAAAAGAAAGAAATTCGTCAGTGGAAATGCACCACAAGTTTTATTCCTCGCCAGAACCGCAACGGTGAAGTAGTTGGTAGAAGCTGGCTTTGTTCATCTTTCACAAACTTGAATTTATTTTTTTACTTGTAGACTGATGTGCGCGGATACGGCAAAATGTGCGCATTTCCTTATTAGAAAAGGAATCTTCGACTGGAAGCACGCTCTTGACCGCCCTAGGAGCCACGAGCAATCAATGGAACATACAGATGCCACGATTACGCATAGTCGCAGATGTAACTAATCACTATGAAGAATTGATGCAGAGCTAGCCAGTCACGTCAACCAATGCGAACAATATTGGAAATCGCGTCTGACTGCAACGTTTGGTTTCTGTTGTAAAATTTATTGTTGAACGAGGACTGGCGTTTAGAGATGATGAAAACGTTGGATAGTCCAGAGTTTTTTCAAACATTTTTCAAAACGTTTTTCAAGCAAAATTTCAAAAAAAGAAGATGCGATGCTTCTGGTGACCGATTTTGCAACAGTTTCACAAATTGCTAAGCATTGTCACATACTATTTGCATCATAAAGTTTTGTTACACTTGAGTTAACAAATGTGACGTCACAATATTAAAGTTTTGTTACACTTGAGTTAAAAAATGTGACGTCACAATATTAAAGTTTTGTTACACTTGAGTTAACAAATTTAACGTCACAAGATTATGTGTCTTTGTGTGAACGTCATAAATATTAACGATCCATCGAAATACTAGTGAGTTCATCGATCATCCACTACCTAAAGATTCTGTATCCGCACATGGGGCCTCCCACCACCCCTGGGCCCCAGGCCCCCCGCCATCTAAATCCGGCGCTGGTTCGGCGTGTTTGTGAAGGTTAAGAACCATTGATTTGAATGCAGGGGCGCGATGCTAGGATAAGAACCACTGATTGTGAAGGTTAAGAACCACTGATTTAAATGCAGGGGCGCGGCACGACGTATTCTTGATACACTCCGTGCGACCGGTCTCAGGTTTTCAACACAAAATTTTTGACCACTTCGGAAGCTTTGGTCGAAAAGGAAGAAATTTTTCGAAGTTTCCTTCCAGCAGTAGGTTTGCAATCTACATGCGGTTCGTGTAGTCAAAAAAATACCTTCTTTTTGGAGACTTCATTCAAATGACAATAAAACGCAACGTCTCTTCGCGGTGACCTGGAGAAGACGGTTTATGCGAAAAAGACCGCACAGGAGCAGGGGAAGAAAAGCAGAGCAAGCGTCTAAGTCGAAGAGCGCAATAAGACTAACGGCGTCTTCACTTTACTTTGTATCGGCATCGACACAAGCACTGGAGAGAATGGCAACAACGAAAAATCTCACAACGCTCGAACACTTCCGCATCCAGCTGTCGGATGAAAAGGTTCAATTGTACTGAATAAGGTTTCAAACAACCGAAATAAACCGCGGTCGGTGGAGCCGGATTCACGAACTAATGAGCGACGGGACACCAGGAGTGAAAGCTTTGTTGCATTATTGTGTCACGCTTCGGTTGTTTTTCGAAAAGGGTGGTGTTCCACACGAAGCACAGTGCGCCGATGCAGAAAAACCGACCTGACAACGAGGCAACATGCAGTTGTGCTGGTTTCCACTGTAGCTGCATCGCCACGTGGCGGGACAAAAATATGTATATACGGTACTTTCCGCCAGGTGGTAGGCCTGACATTTATGGTGAAATCAAGTCATGAAAGCTGCTTGTCTTTCGCTTGGGCAAGCAACGTTTTTGTTTCACGTCGTTTCAGGCCAAGAATTTAATAACGCTTTTGAAGTCGGCCGAGATGACATATTTATCAGGCAGGTTGAAGGAGGAGCGGATGGCGCGCGTCGCCGACGGGAGGTCCGTTCTCTCTTTTCGCTGCGGCTTCGGCGCAAAAATTGCACACCTCACGACTATCCCATGTTATCCATTTAAGTGATGTTCTGACGAACTGAAACGTGTTTATGATCAGCCAACATTTCCAGCGTCTAAATTGACACATGAAGTAGGTCGGGTGCTCTCTGTACTTTTACAGAATTATTTGCGCCATGAACGAAACCCGCCTGATTTTTCCAAAATACGAATCTTCAACGGTGAAGAGACGAATGGAAATTTTAGTGTCGTTCGATGAACAGTAGTTTGCCTCTTCACAAATGCTATAATTGACCTACAGCTGCTATTGATGTTACTACAGCAGGGCCGAGTGTCTGAGAAACTCTGCATAATTACGCTTGCTGGCCTCACGATGACATTTGCAAAGACCTTGGTATATGTCCAACAGCGATGAATCTTACGTTTCATCAACGAGCTTTCCGTGCATTAATCCGTTCCCCAGTGTCTGATATAGCAGCGGAATTTGTGATGGAAGATTTAGAAGAGATAGCACCTTACTATTTTCGTGTTCACCAAGAGTTTAGGGAAATTATGGAGTAAAAGAAGCAAGGAATCAATCACTAATTTTTAATAGGAAATCGATTTCGCGTAACACTACGCATCGTCAGTCCTATCATCATCATCGTGTCTCGTGCACGGCGCTCCTCGGCGCATCGTGCGTAGAGCCAACCAGCTTCACGAGAGCCCGCCATTAATCGTGCTCCTACTTAAGGGATTCAGTAGCGGCTGGATCGATGCCGAGCTGGTCAAGATCGCGTCTGACCACATCAATCCAGCGGGTGCGTGGGGCTCCTCGGGGTTGCTTCCAGCCGAACGAGCCAGGGTCGAAGTCTAAGATAGCCCGAGAAGGATGGTGCGGTGTCGTGCGAAGCACATGTCCATAACAGCGGACCCGGCGGCGGGCGGCCAAAGAGGAGGCCAGGGGCTGTCCGGCAAGGGCCCGCATCGATTCATTGGAGACGAGGTCAAGCCAGTAAATACCAAGAATCGATAATTAATTCTATTTGAACTAGGTGATAGGCCTGACGATGCGCAGCGTTAGGTCAAATCGATTTCCTATTAAATGTTTGTGATTGATTCCCTGCTTCTTTCACCTGTGGAGTGACGTTACTTGAACAGAGATATGTGCAGGTTTGAATCATCCCAAAAGGATGAAAGTAGAGCCCAGTCGGTTGATTCCTCGCAAGCCTATAGAAATTCTGGAGTTTTTATTTGTTGAGAAATTACGGAGATGATACTTTCATCTTAATAAAGAGTCTATGTGGCTGGGAAGCTTTTCATCACATGAGCACCAATGAACTTAAACCGACCCTTAAATTTACTACGGAGGAGTCGAACCACACTACAAAAGCTTTCTTGGAGAGCAGCAAAAATGGACTTAATTCTGTTTTCTCGTCTGGTTTTGAAGATAATTTCCCCGACAAGAGCTGGTGCGCGCAACACTCATTTTGACGAAAGTTCACAGATAGTTTTAATAATGATCACACAGTGCACTAAACTAGACATTCTCATTCCTTTAGCTTCGATACATCAAAGCCTTGTTACTTGGTTTCATGGAACACCAAGAAAAAAGGCGTATAAAGGGAATGATCTCGATTTGAGAGGTTCATGCTTTGAAATTCATTGGATTCTTAAAAAAGAAGTGCCTCGTGCAGATGATGAACTGTAGTCAGACCAAAGCTCCGAGAAATTAATTCAAAAAAATAGCAAAACCAGACACATCAGTGATGCTGATGTAATTGTTAGTTTTCAACTTGTAGTCTTGTAACAAGCATGATAATAGCATTCTTGTATGTGTCTTCCTTATCTAGCGGAAGCAATTTTGATAAAATTTGTTTGTTAATTACAGTCCTCAGATTGTATAATATGCCAAATAATAAATTTTAACTATTCATCACACGTATACTTGGCAAAGCAAATGTTTCCGCTCTTAACTAGTCACGAAATATCTTGTCTCTAAAAGCGAATAAGTTTTGCACGAAATATCTTGTCTCTAAAAGCGAATAAGTTTTGGAAGCGAACAGTAACATTCGGGCTCACTAGGTAATAAACACCACTATGTGACATAAGGAATCAAATGAACTTGCAATGTGTCATGTTTATTGTTCGGCGAAACACTTTGAAGAAGGTCGCGTAACGCAAGCGTTCCGAGGAACAAAGATCGAAAAACGCTGGACTAGACTAAATCTGGGATTTGAATATGGACTGCAGAACTTTTGGATATGATGGTTTTTGAGTCGACTCCTGTAAATCTTAACAGACGTACTCTGAATGAAAAACCCACACACTTCACTCTGTGTTTGTATAAAACTCTTGAGTAATAAATAAGTGTCTTTCTCTTGTTAACTTGTTATTACACTGACATTGCACTTTCACTTTGAGTACTTAATGGTAGTGTTGTTTATTTTTTTATTTTTGCCTGATTTTTTATGTTTCCACCATGGGCGTCCACGGAAATTTTTTCAGGGGGGGCAAAGTCGACATTTTGCTTATCTTTTTAAGTTTGTTGTCGATGCAACGCAAATGGACGTACGCAAAAAACAAAATGTCCAATGTTACGGCAACACTTGCAAACAGTGTTTTCCCTGTAAGAAAACTTTACAGTGAGGAAATGTTTTAGTCGTCATGGATGTTTTGAGACTAAGTTAGCGGAGTTCGAAATAAATAATAAACTTCGGAAATTTTTAGAATAAGTGTAAAATCTTATGAAAATACAAAAAATCTACACATTTAATTCAATTTTTGGGGGTCTTCAAGAACTCTTTCTCGATAACAAAGAGAAATTGTTGTTAGGAGCAAACTTCCAGTTCTTTCAGTAACGGTCGTTGCAACCTCCATGTACTGTAGAACAAATATAACTTTCAAGCTCTATTTTGCCTGGAAATAGAACGGTTTCGTTTGGAGTTCAATTCGACGTGGCGAGCGCAACGAGGAAAAGCACGCGCATCAATCAAACGCCACAAGCAGTCACTCTGAATAAACGCGGCGACTCACCAGCGCATATCACCGCATTTCCCCATGTCTGAAAAGAAATGTAACTGCGAGTGATATAAAAACGTACAGTGACTATGACGAGGGCATAAAGGGTAACAAAACACGACAGCAAGTACGGCACAAAAGATAATACTTGTGAAGGCACAAAACTTATGGTGGTAGACCCTCAATGCTTCTCGCCAAAGTCGCGGAATGAAGTCGGGCTCAGTAAGCGACAAGACACTTTCGTTCATAGATGAGCCGCTCTGCTGATCGTTCGTATCACACATAGCAAGATTCAAACAGGACGTAGAGTCATTGTCCACATTTTCCGCATTTACATTCAACGACTTAGATGGTGGGCGTTGCCCTCGTGTTGGCGGTAAGGCGAAATCGCCAGGACAGGAGGTAAAACCACGCAATTTAACACTGACTTCACAAACGTTTAGGCAGCGCACTCGAGCAAACATAGGAGTCACATTTAACAAGTCCAACCTCCTCAGCCAAGGGCTCGTTCTTACTCGCCCTAGAAAAACGTTTAAGGCGTTAACATGTTGACCATCGTTCATTTGCATACATTGGCAGGGACTAACCATTGAACACTGGTTGCTTATTCAGATGTTCTGAAAGGTTAAGATTTGCATTACAATAACCACAAATGAAAAGAAAACAAAACGAGGAGAAAATGATGTTGAGCAGCTGGTAGTTCTCTCTGTGGTTGGTGTAGATGTTGGTGATTTTGCGTTGGTAGTTCCTCCTGTTGTTGGTGCTGATGTTGGTGGATTTCCGCTGGTAGTTTCTTCTGTTGTTGGTGTAGATATTGGTGGATTACAGGATTCGGCAGTTGTCTCCATCGTCTGCCCTTCAACTGGGTTTACGCATCGCTTTCTTGTCGCTACATAAGGTTGAACGGTTTGCAGTGCTGGATATTCATTGGTTACCTGTAGCAGACAAAGTTATTCATCGTTACAGTCTTTCAGCATGTTCTCGAACAGGCATCTGCATGCATTTAGGATTCGTTTCCTTATTTGAAACTGCAGCATTGTACATAACAGTTGACTCACTGCAGAAAACACGCAAATTTCCTCTCCACTTTTTTACAATTTGATTGTAGCAAAAGCACTTTAGATTGTAGGATGTGACCGTCTTTGTTGTTTAGTAGGTGCTTATCTCGATTTGAAATCTATTTCGGTAGTGTTTGGCATTTCACAACTATTCCTTTAATACGGTAACACAAGTCGGCATTTGCTTCAATCACTTTGGTTATAGATGCATCATTCTATACTTTGAGCTAATTTCTGTCGATACTCCACAAAATTTTATTTGGAATCGATTCGGGTCAGTTACTATAGGCCACTCAAGAAGCTCAATGCTTGTCTCATCATAAACGTTCTTTATATTTTTTGCAGAATGACAAGCTCCATGTCTTGTTCAAAATATATCCCCTTACAGCAAAGATGCTTGTTCCATTTCTTTCAGCTTTTTTTCTGATTACTTAACAACAGGTTAAGGCGCAGTGTTGCCAGACCTTAAGAGAGGGCGGCCAAGTCGGTCCATTGCTCACGGGCGGTGATCTAAAAAGGTTGCGGTGGAACTCGAATGTTTGTTATATGAAGAATATAAAGAAGTCTACGAATGTTTTTATGACAAAGTTGTCATCAGTGGACTCATTGGCATTTTTAAAAAAACATGCACACTAAATATTTTAGAAGACCTCCAAATCTCACCAGTGGTTCAAGAGTAACATATATCAAGTTTCTTAAAAAATACTGGAACAAACGTTACATCATGAAATTCACGACACACTAAGCTTGATGCATCTATGCCGTCACAAACGCTACTGATTGCCATTGAGTAATACACGATGGTGTGCATTGTTTCAATTAGTCGATGTTTCTCAGTTGCTGAGCTGTAGTCCTACTCGCTGTCAAGTTTCCCCTGATTGATCAATTATCTGATTTGAAAGTCGAATGACTGTCAAGTAAAAAATCACCTTCAGATGGCAAGCTGTTTGGTTCAATTACTTCTGAAAATAGACGAAATCCTAACCTATTATCGACCACTACCAAAAATACTAATCATATCCTTCTGGTTCTCTATTATCCGTTGCATATATGTCCTAACATAAAAATTAGAACCGGAAAACCGATAATTTTGTTGCGGTTGCTAAGCAACAACATGTTCCATTATGGAACAATGGTCCAATGTGTGTTCACTTCACAGCTGCGTGATAACGCTAATTGACGTTTCTCATTTTTTTCTGTTGATTCGGTTAGACAACTGTTTAATCGTGACACTACCACAATTTTCAATCGTTACTATGATGGGCATACACCAGCAGGCCCGTGGCCAGGTTTTAGGGGTTTGAGGGGACAAAATAGATTTTTATGGGGGAAAGATTTTTGTTTTAATTATAAGTTTAAAACATACTGTAACATGACAAATGCTGTTGTGAAAGTTATGCAGTACAATTTATTTTTTAACAACGAGGTAAGTTTTTTTATGCAACGTGCGGTAGTGCAGTAATGTTTACAGTTGTGGCGTAACACTNAAACAGATTAAAACCACACGGTTGCAAAATTTGTTGATTTAGTTGAGGTCGAGTCAGATNTATATCTATGTGAATATAACAGAAAATTTTCTAANCACAACAAAATTTGAGTGAGNACTGTCCCAAAATGTCCACCATGGCTGCGGGCGTTTGTTCCGATTTTAGGTGGAAGACAATGAGGTTGTGTACAATGTTTCCAATCATGCCAACGTAGCAGGGTAAAACGCTATACACAAGGAATGAAAAAAATGATGTAATTAACTTCTTCGCTTTTGTCAGTAAAATCAGGGAATGGGAGGTGCGGATTTACTTGCCAGAGTTGGTAGTCGATAGAGACCACAATTAAAATGTGGTACTGGCCCAAATTTTTGAACTTTTACAAAAATTGTGGCTATACGAGACCGCATATTACGACTGAGTGTCGCCTGAAATAGGATTTACTTGCGTTTACAAGGTCAGCTGTAGCTGAACTGCTGAAAACATCCACCCTGTCTTTTTTTGAGCCCGTGGGAAAAGAATTATCAACACAAAACTTGGATTACATCATCCTGCGTAAGCAGAAAAGCAAGAACGATGTCATTCATGCGGCAAAAACTCTTTATAAAATTCTACGCTTGCAAAGTTAGGCAGCGTGAAAATTGCTTTGTAGCTTGTCGCAAACAGAAACGTTCATTTTTACGTTTATTCAATCACTTATGCTTGTTCTCATCGAATGAACTTGCTTTTATAAACTTGCTTACTGTGATTTAGTAAAGTATTTACATTGCAAAGAGTAAAGACTCAAGTAGACAATTCCCGACCCATCCCGATTTTATTCTGCCAATGCAGCTGCTCAGATCACAAATATGATCCCATATGACAAGCACTTAACCCTGCATTGCAAGGTGTAGACAGTCATGGGCGCAATTTTGTTGTAAAATGTGGGAGGGGCAGCTTGGTGTGAATCCAATATAGTCATCAGGTCAATGTACAAGTGACGTTTTATATATGCAGATTCCCAATCTTATTTCCTGAGGTGTTTTGAGAGCAACACAAATCACGCTTTGCCTTGCATGTGATTTACATATTAATATTACTTAAATTTGTTGCTGGACGCGGTACTGCAGTTCAGCCTGCTTCCATTAATATCGTATTTGGATGTAAGTAAGCACAGCAATCTTGTATAACACATCAACTGGGTTTTATCAGAGCTGTCAGTTGGAGTGCACAAAATGCTGAATTGCATTGGTCGCACGTGCACATCACTCTTACAGTAGAACACTTCAGTTTTCATGCATGTTATAAGAAGTGTGGGTTACAGCGTGATTTTATGTCTTATTCAAGTCGTTTAACGTTACAAAGATGATAAACATTTTTCTTGCACATTTCCAATTTTTGAAAAAGTTACAAATCTTTTCAATGCTACTGGACATCATGCATGCAGCCTCACCCCCACCAAAATCTCCATTGATATGTTCTTACCAGAACCAAAAACATTTGGCCTAAAATTAGCGTAGCCTACTTCACAAAATAATTTCAATCCATTTTTACTGTTTGTCGATGGAGGATGTATCCTTTCAATCTCCCCTTGTTGGCCCCAGGCATATCAAGAAACTCCTAGATATCCCTGGTTGGCCCCTGCATACATACCCACACAGAGTTGCAAAAGGGCCTCATTTTGAA